>Ga0209254_10001914_pt1 | contig 18798 bp, 17 predicted proteins | sample FrelakmetDIP11DI_FD_187148 | JGI IMG/M metagenome (GOLD analysis project Ga0209254, IMG submission 187148) | Freshwater lake sediment microbial communities from the University of Notre Dame, USA, for methane emissions studies - DIP11 DI (SPAdes)... | ecosystem: Environmental > Aquatic >...
AAGTCGAAGTTGGGTAGCGGTTGAGTCATGGCCGAGGATGATAACGCTGTGCAGCGCAGTGATCACGCGGGTTCGGCGGACGGGACGGCCGCATGCATCACTCGATGTGGAACAGCTCCACGCCCTCGACGACTCGATCGCCAACAACCGCACCGAGGCGCGTCAGAGTGCCGTCGATCGGCGCGACGATGGTGTGCTCCATCTTCATCGCCTCGAGAACCAGGATCGGCTGATCGCGGCGCACCGCCTCGCCGACCTTCACAAATACTGCAATGATCTGCCCGGGCATCGGCGCGGTCCCGCGCCCGTCGCTGCGGACATCGGCTGTGAAGCTCGCTGCATCCACCCTGGGGAGGCTGAATTTTTCGGTCGCGCCGTCGCGAATGACATAAAGATCCGCGTCGTCGCGGACAAAACTGCACCTGAACGGTTCGTCGTCGATGAAGGCCTCGAACTTGCGATCGACGATCGCGACGCCGGATGCCACGATCACGCGGCCATCGAGTTCGATGCGGTATTGCGCTGCGTCGCGCATCACATCGATGACAACCAGCTCCGAGCGACGCCGCAGTCGAAGTGTTTGTCGGGACGGCAGATTGACCCGGAACGCATCACCTCGCTGCCAGTTTGAATCGGTCCGCTGGGCGTCGATGACGAGCAGCGCGGCCGCAATCGTCATCCGCGGGTCCTCGGCGGGAATCAGCGTATCGCCCCGCGAATCGATCAGGCCCGTGTTGTAGTGCCCGCTGCGAAATACGTCGTCGGAAAGCACACGGCGCAAAAACGCGACGTTGTGTTCGACGCCGGCGATCTCACAATCGGCCAGCGCGTCGTTCAACCGATTGATCGCCTCATCACGGGTACTGCCATGCGCGGTGATCTTCGCAATCATCGGATCATAGTGCATCGTCACTTCGCCGCCGCTGACGACGCCGGTATCGACTCTGACGCCGTCGGGAAACCGCACGTGCGGCAGTCGTCCCGTCGACGGCAGAAACTTTTTCCGCGGATTCTCTGCATAGACCCGTGCTTCGATTGCATGTCCGTGAATCGCCAGGTCGCTCTGCGCAAACGGCAACGACTGGCCCGCCGCGATCCGCAACTGCCATTCCACGAGGTCGAGCCCGAGGATCGCTTCGGTGACCGGGTGCTCGACCTGCAGCCGTGTGTTCATTTCCATGAAGTAATACGCATCACCTTCGGTGATGAACTCGATGGTACCGGCCCCGGTATAGTCGATCGCCGCGGCCGCTTTGACAGCCGCCTCCCCCATACGAACCCGTTGGGCAGCATCGATTGTCGGCGCCGGCGCCTCTTCGATCACTTTCTGATGGCGGCGCTGAACGGAACAGTCACGCTCGAAGAGGTACAACGTTCGGCCGTGGGTATCCGCCAGAATCTGCACCTCGATATGTTTCGGCGCCGATAGGTATTTTTCGAGCAGCACGGTGTCGTCGCCGAACGCGGCTTTCGACTCGCGCCGCGCAGCCGCCAGCGAGTTGGCGAACTCCCGCGCGGAACGCACCACCCGCATTCCTTTGCCGCCGCCACCCGCGGATGCTTTGATCAGCACCGGATAGCCGATCTCTTCCGCCGCCGCGGCAAGCCGCGCCGGATCCTGGTCTGCGAGGTAGCCTGGGATGATCGGTGTACCCGCGGCAGCAACGATTCGTTTGGCTTCGATTTTAGAACCCATCGCGCGGATCGCATCCGCCGACGGCCCGACAAAGGTGCACACGCTGCTGCATGCTGTGGCGAACGCCGCATTTTCGGCGAGGAATCCGTAGCCCGGGTGTACCGCGTCGGCGCCACTCTTCTTCACCGCTTCGATGATGGCATCGATGCGGAGGTAGCTCTCGCGTGCGGCGGCGGGCCCGATGCGTACAGCAGAATCTGCCGATCGAACGTGCAATGCGTTGCGGTCGGCATCCGAGTACACCGCAACGGTTTCGATACCCAACCGTCGCGCGGTGCGCATGATGCGACACGCGATCTCGCCACGATTGGCAATCAGCAGACGATTGAACATGTCACATCCTGAAAATGCCGAACCGCGCGTCGGTGTTGCCGAGCGGTTCCCGGCAGGCCACCGACAACGCGAGGCCGAGCACTCGACGTGTATCGACGGGATCGATGACGCCGTCGTCCCACAGGCGAGCACTCGCGTAGAACGGATGTCCCTGGCTCTCGTACGTCGATCTGATTCCTGCCATGAACGTGCGCTGCTCTGCTTCGGGCCACGTTTCGCCGCGTGCCGCGGCGCTGTCGCGGCGCACGGTCGCAAGCACGTGTGCGGCCTGCTCACCGCCCATCACCGAGATGCGCGCATTGGGCCAGGTCCACAACATTCGCGCGCCATAAGCACGCCCGCACATCGCGTAGTTGCCCGCGCCGAACGACCCGCCGATCACAACGGTGAATTTTGGCACGCGCGCACACGCAACCGCGGTCACCATCTTGGCACCATCTTTGGCGATACCCTGATTTTCGTATTTGCGGCCGACCATGAAGCCGGTGATGTTCTGCAGAAACAGCAGCGGCACGCCGCGACGATCGGCGAGCTGCACAAAGTGGGCGCCTTTCAACGCCGACTCGGAAAACAGAATGCCGTTGTTGGCGACGATGGCGACGGGTAACCCGTCGATGTGCGCGAAGCCGGTGACGAGCGTCTCGCCGTACAACGGCTTGAACTCGTGGAACTCGGAACCGTCAACAAGTCGAGCGATGACATCGTGCACGTCATACGGTGTTCGGGTGTCGCGCGGCAGCACACCGTAAAGCTGCTCGGTCGGATGGACCGGTTGCATGCTTTGGCGTTGTTCGACGGTAGCGCGGTACCTCACGCCGCAGGACGCGACGATTTCGCGCGCAATCGTAATCGCATGCTCGTCGTTGGCCGCCAGATGATCCGCCACACCGGAGATACGCGCGTGTACATCGCCGCCACCGAGGCTCTCGGCGTCGACGTCTTCCCCGGTCGCCGCCTTTACCAGCGGCGGACCGCCAAGAAAGATCGTGCCCTGGTTTCGCACGATGATTGCCTGATCGCACATCGCCGGCACGTACGCGCCGCCCGCGGTGCACGAACCCATCACGATCGCGATCTGCGGAATGCCGCGCGCCGACATGTTCGCCTGGTTGTAGAAGATGCGGCCGAAGTGTTCTTTGTCCGGAAACACCTGATCCTGCATCGGCAGGAACGCTCCTCCCGAATCCACCATGTAGATGCAGGGCAGATGATTTTCGAGCGCGATCTCCTGCGCGCGCAGATGTTTTTTTACCGTGATCGGATAGTAGGTGCCGCCCTTGACGGTGGCATCGTTTGCGACGATCACACACTCGCGCCCCGACACGCGGCCAATGCCGGTGATGATGCCGCCCGATGGCACCACGTCGTCGTACAACTGGTGGCCCGCAAGCTGTGCGAACTCGAGAAACGCGGCACCGGGATCGAGCAGTCGATCGATCCGCTCACGCGGCAGGTATTTGCCCCTCTCGACATGCCGTGCGCGCGAGCGCTCATCGCCGCCCAATGCAACTTTCGTTGCGAGGTCACGCAGCTGCTCACTCAGTTTACGGTGGTGTACGTCGTTGGCTTGAAAGCCACTCGACGCCGGATCGATCTTGCTTGGGATGATGGCCATTCTTCGTCACCACGCTCCGGCGGCGGGATCGATCTTTTCGATGGCAGCGGTGACGGCATGGCGCACTGCATCGATATCGTCCGGTCGCGTAGCGCGGTACTTCGCGACCTCGACAGCGTCATACGGCGTCCACTGCCCGGGTAACGACGCTCCCGCGAATTCGGTGACGATCCAGTTCAGCACCTGCGCCAGCCTCAAATCATCCAACAACGAATTCGCCGCACCCGGCACCTGCGTCAGATACGCGCGTCCTTGTGCGGTCGTCAGATAGTAGCCTACCCGATCTTTCAGGCGGGGAATTGCCGGCGGCGCGCCAGCCCCGTCCATCATATGGCAACCCATACAGTTGAGGACGTAGTCCTGCCGCGCATCCCCCGCGGCGTTGCCCGTCACGGTGACCAGCGCGGCGATCAGCAATCCTTCAATCCGCAACGGCCTGACCCAGTACGACCGACGTGGAGCAGTGGTAGATGTTCGTAGTCGTGCCATGACACCAGTTGATGTCGTTGCTCTTCGCCGGCTGATAGACCGGCCGATCGCCTTCGTTACGCTGGCAGGCGCAATGTCCGCACGCCGTCTTCCCGCAACAGTCGTTGTACGAAATGATGTAATCCTTACCGTCGACCGGATTGCGGCACGTGCCGATCCACGTCACCGGTGACGACTCGGTGCCTGGCGGACAGCTGTTCGTGGAACCACCACAACAGCCGCACAGGAAGCCGTCGATCGCGCAATAGCGCCAGTACTCGCAGCTCAACGGATCGCCTTGCTCCTGCGGTTGCGGCGCACGCGGCGATTCTGCCGCATTCGCGCGCGCCACCGGCAACAGCGGGACCGCGGCGCCGCCGACGAGCACAACTCCGGCGCGCGACAAAAAGTCGCGTCTCGACGTATTGCGGGCGACACGCCGCGTCCCGTTCGTGGTCCAGTTGTCGAGCCAGTTCATACGTTCACCTCGGCTTCGTCGCGCATCTTGGCGCTCATGTACTCATTGATACTTGCCACACCCAATCGCTTCGCTTCGAGCAGGCTCTCGAGGTGTTCACGCGAATTCACCAATCCCTTCGCCACCAGCACGCCGGCCTCATCGATCAGCGCCGCATACGGCAGTTTGCCAACCTGCAACGCAACGCCGAGTTCCTGCGAAAGGACGTACGGGAAACGCTCCAGCTGGCGGTCCACGACGTAGGCTTCGTGTTCCGCACGTGTCCCGCCATCACTGACGAACACCAGGTCCAGCCAGGCACGCTCTTCTTTGGCGACACGCATGACGACGGGCAACAACGCTTTGCACAACGGGCACGTCGGCGAAAGAAAAAACAACAACACGCCGCGCTTCTGTTTGGCAAACGATTCGAGCTGCAGATCGCGGCCATCGAAGGTCGACAAAGACATCGACGGCAGCGTCTCGCCCGCTTTGACACCACCGGACAGTGTCAATGCGCCTGCCGGCGCGAGCCGTTCATGCAGCACGCCGATCTGACGCGTCAGCGCGAACACCACCAGCGCGAGCGCGACGAGCAGAATCCAGAGCATCACGTTCGAGACGATGAGCGCATCCACTAGACCCACTCCTCGAGCCGCGCCCGCGCCGCCAACAATTGATTGATCGCCGCATACAACGCTCCGAGCACGGCACTGCCGACGACCACGCTGACGATGTCCAACCCACCGAGCGGGCGTGTCAGCGTCGGCGCCAGTGCGATCAACGCGCCAATCGACAACATCAGATTGCGGACCACCAGGCCGCCGGACAGCGGTTGCGCCGCGCCACCGCAGCCGCAATCGATGAACCGGCGCCCACGTTGCAGGTTGACCGCCATGCCGCCCGCATAAGCCAGCAGCAACAACATCGCACCCGCATACGCCGGCGTAAACTGCACCAGCGCGCCGATCCCGACAGCAAGTTCCGCCGCAACGACACACCAAGCCGCTGCACCAACGATGCGATCGGGCAGCACTCGATACGTCGCGAGCACGCCGCGAAAATCGCCCAAATCCCTGAGTTTGTGCGCTGCCGAAGCAAGGAACAGCCAGCTCAGTCCGAAGCGCGCGATCAACACGATGACGGGGTCGATGGTCATGGGCTCTGAATGAAGCTGGGTGTGGCCGGCGGTCCAGCGATGGTGCGCAACGCCTTCCCGGTCAACGCGTCATAGACGTCGACTGCCGGCCGCGCAGCATCGTCGGTAATCAACAGCGGCGCCGAGTCTTTGGTCACTGCGATGTTGGTCGCGATGTCGGTCAGCGCAAACTGTGCGACGCCATTCTGAGTCTCCAGGTCATAGACCCACACGGCCTTCCCGCCATCCTTGTGCCCATAGGTTCCGCCCTGATGAACAATGACATACAAGCGGCCCGCCGCTTGATGCACGGCATTGAACTGACTGCCGCCGACTCTCCAGTTCTGCGCGCGCTCGATCTCGTTGAACAACGACCAGCGTTCACCGATCGAGATCTTGTCCCCGGCGAACGTCACCGGGTGGACATAACCGTCGAACGAAAAGAACAGCCAGGTATTACCGTAGCGCGACGCCTTTTCGGTCAACGGGTCTTTGTCAGGATCGAAGAACTTCGCACTGCGCGTTTTCGACTCGAGGTTGCCCTGATCGTCCAGCTGCACGCTCAGCACCGTGCCATCGCCGCACAACGACATGAACGAGCGTTTGCCGGTGGGATAAACCAGATTGCAGCCGGAATTTTCGATCTCGGTGACGAACTTCTGCACGGCCACGTCGACGACGCTGACCGATGTAGCGGGTGTCATGTTGGCGACGAATACAAAACGCCCGTCGTCGCTGATTCCCTGGTAGGCGCGATGCGGAATGCCAGTCGCACGCTTTGACGGAATGACCACTTCGCCGACAGGTTTGAGCTCCTGCGTGTCGTAGGTCGTGACGACTTCGGTGCGCTCTCCGCGGCTGCCGCGGCTGTAATACATTTCCGGGACGTAAATTGCGGAAAAATCGGGAGCGAATTCGACTGCATTGCCAAACGCACCCGTCGACAACATTCCGAGCATCGAGCCTGTATCTGCGTCGAACAGGTAAACCTTGCTGTCGAGATAGCCCAGAAAATTGACGTCGTAGACGAAGACCCAATGGGGCGAAGGGGCGCCTAGCTTTTCGACGGACGCTTGTTCCGGCTGCAGCGGTGCCACGTCGGCGGCGGTCGCGACGAACGCGCACAACAACGCACCGCTTACCACAAGTGACCTCTTCATCGCCGCACTCCCGCTGTTGTTATTCGCCGACTTCGGGCCATCTCAGCCACGCCGAACCCATTGCAGCGTCTCATCGAGCGCGCGACCGAACTTGTCGAACAGCTCGTGAATCTGATCCTCGCTGATGATCAGCGGTGGACAGAACGCGATCGTCTCGCCGATGTTGCGTGCGATCAAGCCATTTTCTTCAGCACGGCCGGCACAATACGCGGCAACGCCTTGTTTTCCCGGAAACGGCGCCTTCGTTTGCTTGTTGGCGACTAACTCTGCCGCCCCAATCAGGCCGACGCCGCGTGCTTCGCCGACCAACGGATGATCCGCCAGCGCCCGCAATCGCATTTGAAATGGTTTGCTCATGCGCGCCGCATGAGCAAACAGGTCACGCTCCTCCATCAATTCGAGATTACGCAGCGCAACCGCGGCGCAGACCGGATGTCCCGAATAGGTAAAGCCGTGGCCGAAGGTACCCACCTGTCCCGACGCTTCGATCAAGGGCTCGTACAAAAACTCGGGAATGATCACCGCCGACAACGGCAGATACGCCGACGACACGGCTTTGGCGACGCTCATCGTCGTCGGGCGAATGCCGAGCGTCTGGCAGCCGAACGGATTGCCGGTACGGCCGAAGCCGCAGATGACTTCGTCGTCGATGAAGAAGATGCCGTAGCGGTCGAGCACCGCCTGCACTTTTTCGTAGTAGCCCGCCGGCGGCACGATCACCCCGCCGGCACCCATCACCGGCTCGGCGATGAACGCGGCGATGGTGTCGGGTCCTTCGGTTTTGATAAGCGCTTCCAGATTGCCGACGATTCGATCGACAAACGCGGCCTCGCTCTCACCTGCCTGGCCATCCCGGTAATAGTGCGGCGAATCGGTGTGAAGGACCCCGGCGATCGGTAGATCGAAGTGTTTGTGGAAGGCCGGCAATCCGGTGAGGCTGCCGCTTGCCACCGTGACGCCGTGATAACCGCGCCGCCGTGAAATGATCTTCTTGCGCTCGGGTTTGCCGATGACGTTGTGGTAGTACCACATCAGTTTTACTTGCGTGTCGTTGGCGTCGGACCCGGACAGTCCGAAGAACACGCGACCCGCTTCGAACGGCATCATCGCTTTGAGTTTTTCCGCGAGCAGAATGCTCGGCTCGTTGCTCTTGCCGCCGAAGAGGTGCGAATAGTTCAGCTTCTGCATCTGTTCGGCGGCCACGCGCGCGAGTTCGTCTTCGCCGTAGCCGATCGCGGTACACCAAAGGCCGGCCATCCCTTCGAGGTATTGCTTGCCCTTGTTGTCCCAGATGTACACGCCCTTCGCGCGCATCATCACGGTCGGGCCTTTTTCATGATGCAGCCTGAGATTGGTCGCCGGGTGCAACAGGTGTTCGAGGTCTTTCGCTTCGAGTGAACCGGGCGGCGCCACGTTGTGCAGAGACTGGGTCATAGGTCCTCCCGGATGCTTCCGGATGTCTGAGTCAGAGTGTTCACGGCTGCTCGTCGAGCGCATCGGCAACCACGTTGAAGATACGATCGAGGTCGCTCTTTTCGATGACGAACGGCGGGCCGAATTGCAGTGTGTCGCCGCCACAACGTACATACACGCCGCGCTCCCAGCAGCGCATCGCGACTTCGAACGGTCGTCGGGCCGGTTCACCGGGCAATGGTGCCAGCGTCAACGCGCCCGCAAATCCGTAGTTGCGGATGTCGGTCACGTGCTTGCGTCCCTTCAGTGCGTGCAGTCCAGTTTCGAAGTACGGAGCGAGCGTACGTACGCGCTCGATGAGTTTGTCGTGCAGCAGCAGATCCAGCGCGGCGATGGCGGCGGCGCAGGCAACCGGATGTCCGGAGTAGGTGTAGCCGTGCGGAAACTCGAGCAGGTAGTCCGGGCCGCCGGTGGCCATGAACGTCTGATAGATCTCGTGCTTCACGACCACCGCACCCATCGGTATCGCGCCATTGGTCAGTTGTTTGGCGAAGTTCATGATGTCGGGCGTCACGCCGAAGGCTTCGGCGCCGCTGCGCGCACCGGCGCGGCCAAAGCCGGTAATGACCTCGTCGAATATCAACAGGATCTGGTGCTTGTCGCAGATCGACCGCAGGCGTTGCAGATATCCCTTCGGCGGCGGCAGCACGCCAGCGGAACCCGCGAACGGTTCGACGATGACCGCGGCGATGTTCGACGCATCGTGCAGCGCGACCAGCTCTTCGAGCTCGTCGGCGAGTTCGGCGCCATGCTCCGGCATCCCACGACTGAACAGGTTTTGCGGCAACAGCGTGTGGCGCAGGTGATCTGCGGCAACACCCTCACCGAACAGCTTGCGATTGGCGCCGATGCCACCCACAGAAATGCCGCCGAAGTTGACGCCGTGGTAGCCCTTCGCGCGACCGATCAGGCGTGTTTTCGAAGGCTGTCCTTTCTGACGCCAGTACGCGCGCGCGATTTTCAGCGACGTGTCAGCCGCTTCCGATCCGGAGTTCGTGTAGAAGACGTAGTCGAGTCCGTCCGGCGTCAACGACTTGATCTTGTTGGCGAGTTCGAACGCGAGCGGATGACCGAACTGAAATGCCGGGGAGTAGTCGAGGGTACGCAACTGACGCGCCACCGCGTCGGCGATTTCCGGACGATTGTGGCCCGCACCGCAACACCATAGCCCGGACAGTCCATCGATCACGCGACGCCCGTCGGTCGTGATGTAGTGGCAGCCATCCGCGCCGGCAATCAGCCGCGGGTTGTCCTTGAACTGACGATTTCCCGTGAAAGGCATCCAATAGGCTTCGAGCGCGGCACGTTCCAACTGCGCCCGACGACCCGCGACGTCCTGCTGTTTGGCTGCCATGACACTCCCCCGCTGCTTCGATCCGCCGGCAAACGCCGACCCTAAACCCACTGCTGTACGGGCGAGAGTCTGATCAATTCCAGCGTCCACGCCAAGGTCATCCGCACGACGCGAGCGGCTCGCGTAGGAATGGACTACAGCGTCAAGCTACGGCCGACACCGGCTCAAATGGATAGCCGAGCGCTTCGGCCACTGCGGCGTGGGTAATTGCGCCGCGATGTACGTTCAATCCCGCCGCGAGGTGCGGGTCGTCTTCGAGTGCCGCCAGGCCGCGATCGGCCAACGCCCTGACGAAGGGGAGGGTCGCGTTGTTCAGCGCGAGCGCGGAGGTGTGCGCGACAGCGCCCGGCATGTTCGTCACACAGTAATGAACCACCCCTTCATCGACATACGTGGGCGCATCGTGAGTCGTCGGTCGACTGGTCTCGAAACAGCCGCCCTGGTCGATCGAAATGTCGACCAGCACCGAGCCGTCGCGCATTTCGCGGACCATTTCGCGACTGACGAGTTTGGGCGCCGCAGCGCCAGGCACCAGTACGGCGCCGATCACCAGATCAGCCTCAATGACGTACTCGTGGATCGTCTCCGGGTTAGCCATCACGACCCGCAGGCCCGATCCGAACCGATCCGCGAGCCAGCGCAATCGATTGACCGATCTGTCGAGAATGGTCACGTCCGCCTGCATGCCCAGCGCAATCAGCGCCGCATTGGCACCGGCGCTGCCACCGCCGAGGATGACCACTTTCGCCGGCGCCACCCCCGGCACGCCGCCGAGCAGTTTGCCGATACCTCCCGCCTCCTTTTCGAGACACTTGGCACCGACCTGCACCGCCATGCGACCCGCCACTTCACTCATCGGCGCGAGCAATGGCAGACCGCCGCCGGGCGCGGTGACTGTTTCGTAAGCGATCGCGGTGACGCCGCAGGCGAGTAGCGCGTCGGCCTGGGCTCGATCTGCCGCCAGGTGCAGATACGTGAACAGAATCTGTCCGGCGCGCAGCAACGGGTACTCGGCGGCCTGCGGCTCTTTGACTTTTACAACCAGATCCGCGGTGCGAAACACGGCAGCAGCATCCTGGGCAATCGTCGCGCCCGCACGCTGATAGTCGCGATCGTGAAACCCGATGCCGGCCCCGGCGCGGGTCTGCACGACGATCTGGTGGCCCGCCGCTGTGAGTTCGGCGACCGACCCCGGCGTCAATCCGACGCGGTATTCGTGCACTTTGATCTCTGCTGGGACTCCGATACGCATGCAAGCGGCCCTCGAGTGAAACTGCCGGCAAGCCTAGTTCTTCTGCGATCGCAGTTCCTTACAAACGAACTGCCTCAAGACCAGAGTAAGCAATAGATCAGTGCTTTAACCAGCGATGGCACAACTATCCACCGACATAGACCGAACAGACCGCTTGATCCTCCACGAACTGCAACTCGACGGCCGCCTCACCCGCGCCGCATTGGCTCCGCGCGTGAGCCTGTCGGAGTCCGCCTGTCTGCGTCGCGTGCGCTAGACCAGATCGACCGGCCGCAGCGCAAACTCCTCGATAACCGCATCGGCATAATCAATCCGCCCAGTGATCTGCCGGGGATCTCCGTGGCACAACCGCAGGCACGCCTCCGCCATATGCTCAACCGGCAAGACGCGCTCCTTATTCGTCTCGTTGATCAGCTTGTGATGGATCACACCCGGCGTTGCGACCAGCCCGGGCGATATCACGTTGACGCCGATGCCGTCGTCGAACACCTCCTGCGCAAGCCCGGTGGTAAAGCGTTCCAGCGCCGCTTTGCACATTCCGTAAACGGTACCACCACGCCCGGGCATGCCCTTCTGCGGGTGAATCGCCGCGTGTGACGAAATATTCAGGATCCAGCCGTTGCCGCGCTCCTTCATCGCCGGAAGCACCCGCTGCGCGAGGTGGAACGGTGCCCACACCTGCACCTCCATCATCAGCCGGAAGCGTTTTTCCGGAAACGTCTCGACCGGAATGAAATAGGTGATCGCGGCATTATTCACAAGAATGTCGACCGCGCCGTACGCGCTGATCGCCGCGTCGATGAGCGCATCACGATCCTGCGCATTGGCCAGATCTGCGCGGACGGCAATCGCGTCACCGCCGGCGGCCACGATCCGATTTACGGTGTCGGTAATGGTGCCCGGCAGGTAGTGTTCTTCGGCTGCGACGGTGCGCGCGCTCACTACAACCTTGGCGCCTTCCATCGCGAATCGGCGTGCGATTGCTTCACCGATTCCGCGACTGGCACCGGTCACGACCGCGACCCGACCCGCCAAAACACCTTTGAGATTGATACTCGGCATTACTCTGCTCCTCGCCCTGACTTCCGGCTCGCGATGATACAACCGTACAAACGCATGCGTTATCCTTGCCGTTCATTGCTACGGAGGTCACACAATGCGACTACTGCTGCTTTTATTCACTTTCATTGTGAGCATCGAAGGCCAAACGGCAGAGACCCTGTTCGGGTCGAGCGACGCGATGGCCTGCTACCAGGCGGCCACCATCAGCCCAGGACTATCCGACGACGAATCCTGCGACGACGCCATCGCAGCAGGAAATCTCACCCAAGGCGAACTCGCCGCGACCTACTCGAACAGGGGCATCATTCGCGCGGGCCACGGCCGCCTCGACAAAGCAATCGAAGATCAGAACGCCTCGATTCGGCTGATCCCTCAATCGGCGCAAGCCCATGTCAATCGCGCTAACGCGTACTCTCGGGCGAAGCGGCATCAAGAAGCATTGACTGACTATGATCGGGCGATCGCGCTGTCGAGCGGCGCGCTTGCGCCGGCCTACTACAACCGCTCGCTGACCTACAAAGCGCTAGGCAACACAGAGGCCGCGCGGCGGGATCTGCAACAAGCGGCGACCCTCGCCCCTGAGGCATACAAGTGGGCTCTCGACGAACCCTAGCCACCAATCGCCCTTCGGTAGCGACGGCCGCGACCAACGGACGCACCATGGCGCGTCATGGCCCGCGAAAAATGCACGGTAGCACGGGTTGGGGCCTCGACCGTTGCCGAACGAGGAAACGTGGGGCCAGCCTCTGATCAGCCGATGTAGCGGCGCTCGCTCCGGGACCCAAGACCCGTGAGAATTTCATAGGTGTTGGTGCCGACAAACTCAGCCACGTCCTCGATCGGCACTTGCGCGCCGATCAGCTCGACCCAATCGCCGACCCGTACCGCGTCAGCGACGCCGCTCACATCAATTGTCAATAGGTCCATCGATACGCGGCCGACAATCGGCACCCCGGCCCCAACAACCGCCACATAACCGCGGCCAGACAGTACCCGCGGCACCCCGTCCGCATAACCGGCACCGATGGTTGCAATCAACCGCTCGGAATCCGCCGCCCCTGTGGCTCCGTAGCCGACGGGCTCATTCGCGCGAACCCGGCGAAGTTGCAGCACGCTGGCTTCGAGCGTTGCAACCGTCGCCAGCATATTCAGAGAATCAACGAACGGACTCGCACCGTACAACGCGACACCGGGCCGGCAGACATCCCCGCGAAACTGCGGGCCGAGCAGGATTCCCGCCGAGTTCGCGATGCTGGTCGCAATGCCGCGAAAGCGTGCGGTGACCTCGCTGAATCGTTCGACCTGCAGCGTGTTGCGCGGATTGTCGGCTTCGTCCGCGCACGCCAGATGGGTCATCAGCAACGCAAGCTCGAAACCCTCAAACTGTTGGGGCAACGCGTCCGCTGGCGCGAAACCCAGCCGGTTCATGCCGGTGTCGACGTGCACCGCGATCGGCCGCGAACGGTATGGCCGCCATGCCTCGAGCTGCGAGAATGAATTGATGACCGGCACGAGATCGTATTCAGCGGCGCGCGGGGCCTCGATCTCCGTGACACCGCACAGCACATAAACTTCAGGTGTATCGATCGCGTCGCGCAGCGCGATGCCTTCTGCAACGGTGGCGACAAAAAACGTCGTACAGCCTTCCGCTGCCAGCCGCATAGCAACCGGCGCCGCGCCCAGGCCATACGCATTCGCCTTGACGACAGCGCCGCATTCCGACGGCGCCGCGGCGGCTCGCAGCGTGTGATAGTTGCGCGCAAGCGCACCGAGATCGACAGTCAGACGGCTCGACACTCGCCTCGACCCATCATTTGAGGGTGCTGATATAGGCGACGACATTGTTGATCGCCTGATCGTTTGCAAGCATCCCCGCCATTGGCTTCATCTGCATCCCGTATACGTCCTTGGGATTGCTGCCGCGGATGCCGGTCTTGTAGTTCTGCAGCTGGCGCACCAGGTACCAGTCATCCTGATCGCTGAGCCGCGGCGAATTCATCTGCACGTTACCTTCGGCTTTTGCTCCGTGACACGCAGCGCAGGTCATATACAACTGCTTGCCGACAGCGGCATCACCCTTGACCGTGACGCGTGGGATCGGGGCAGACAACGTTGCGATATACGCCACGACGTTGTCGATCGCCGCTTCATTGGCAAGCGTCATCGCCATCGGCCGCATCTGCGCGCCATAAACGTCACCGGCGGCCGTGCCGCGGATACCATCCTTGAATGCCTGCAATTGTCGTTTGATATACCAGCCATGCTGTCCGGCGGTCTTCGGCGAATTCATCGCCTGATTACCGCCCCCACTAGGTCCATGGCAGGCTGCGCACGTTGCGTACAACGCTTTTCCGGCCGCCACATCGGCCGCCTGTACCGACAAACTGAACAAGCCCACAAGCACCAACATCGTCAAACGCACGCGTTACTCCTTAAGTTTTAATATTTGATCAGGCAGCACATATTCGCCGCAGCGCCAGCCGCGACACCGAGCGAATCAGGGCGGTTGCCGAAAGCCTAGTTCTTCGCCCAGCGCCATAAGAAGCTGAGCCAGGAAGCCTCTTGCTTGCCGCGGCGTTTACCGTGCCGGCGATCGGTTTCTTCACCGTCGCGGCGCGCATGGAGTTCAAGCAGCCGATACCGTCCGCGGCGCCGATCTGTTGGCAGCCGGCGGTCCTCGTTCGAGCGGGAATCCTGCTGCTCGCTCGCATGCCCTAGAGCCGATTCTTCGTCCATTAAGTATCGTTCCGTCCGCAGGGACCGACGTAATATAACGATCCGCCGATGAAAGTACATGCCTGTCAACAGGTTGCACGCGGGACTTGAAGCCGGCATCGTGTCCAACCCAACGCACGTGAGCACACCATCGATGAGAGTCGCGGTCGTCACCGGAACGAGCAGCGGCATCGGCTATACGACCAGTCTGCATCTCGCCGGGAACGGCTATCGGGTATTCGCGGGCATGCGCAATCTCGACAAAGCAACACCGCTGCGCGAAGCGGCGACGAAGGGTCGGCTGCCGATCGAAGTCATCGAACTCGATGTCACGTCGCAGCAATCCTGCGACCGCGCATTTGCGCACGTGGCCACGACGGGGCCGGTCGATGTGCTCGTCAACAACGCCGGCATCGGCGGCGCAACCCCGCTCGAGCTGACGCCGGAGGCCGAACACCGGCAGATGTTCGAAACCAACTACTTTGGCGCGGTGCGGTGTATCCAGGCCGTTTTGCCGGCAATGCGCGAACGCCGCGGCGGCGCGATCGTCAACATCACTTCAATCGCCGGACTCATCGCGACACCGAACCAGGTCGCGTACTCCGCATCGAAGTGGGCGTTGGAATGTCTTGGCGAGGCGCTGGCGCACGAGGTCTATCGGTTCGGCGTGCGCGTCGTCAATGTTGAACCCGGCGTGATCATGACGAGCATCTTCGAGAACTCGCAGGGTGCAACACGTTATGACAAGACATCTCCGTATCAACCGCTGATGCGTCGCAACGGTAAGCTGTTCGCCGCGGGGTTTCGCGATGCTGCGCAACCTGAAACCGTTGCCGCGACGATCCTCGAAGCGATCACGACACCCGACTATCGGCTGCGCTGGCCGGTCGGCAACGATGCACGTGGAATGGCCGCGGGGCGACCGCAGATCACCGATGAAGAGTGGGTGCGTATGGGCGGCGAGCTCAGCGACCAGGAATATAACGACTGGCACTTCGAACACTTCGGCATCAAGCTCTAGCTCGAACTATCCAGCGCCACAGGACACGAACAACATGGCCGTAGTCATCAGCGGTGTCGGCGATTGGACTCCACCCTACGTCATCAGCAACGACGAACTCGTCGCGAGCTACAACGCGTACGCTAACCAGTACAACGCGACCCACGATTCCGAAATCGCCCGCGGCGCGCTGGAAGCCAAACCTCATTCGAGCGCCGAGTTCATCGAGAAGGCATCGGGTATCAAGAGCCGCTTCGCCTACATAAAGGATGGCATTCTCGATATCGATTGCATGCGGCCGCGCATTCCGCGTCGCACCGAAGACGAACTTTCGCATCAGGCCGAGATGGCATTGAACGCCGCGCGCAAGGCGCTCACCGCGGCGGGCAAGACACCGGCCGACATCGACATGGTAATCGTCTCGTGCGCTTATACGCAGCGGTCATATCCGGCGATTGCCATCGAGGTGCAACACGCACTCGGCATCGACGGATTCGGCTTCGACATGCTGGTCGCCTGCTCCGCCGCGACCTTCGCGCTGCAGCGCGCCCACGATGCCCTCGTCGCCGGCACCGCGCGCGGAGTATTGGTGATCAATCCGGAGCTCACTTCGCCGCAGGTGAACTACTGCGATCGGGACAGTCACTTCATCTTCGGCGACGTCAGCACCGCGATGGTGCTCGAGCGCGAAGCCACCGCGACGGCGCAGCACCGCTATCGAATCTTAGGGACCAAAGCAGTCACTCAGTATTCGAACAACATCCGCTCGAACTTCGGTTACCTCGCCCGCGCCGAAGATGGCGATCCGTACGACGCCGATCGACTGTTTCACCAGAATGGCCGCAAGGTTTTCAAAGAAGTGTGCCCGATGGCCGCGGCACACCTCGAAGCGCAGGTCGCGGCGGTCGGACTCACCGTCGGCGATATTCGCCGCTGGTGGCTGCATCAGGCCAACCTGAACATGAACCAGCTGATCTCGCGCAAACTGCTCGGCACCGACCCGACCAATGATGTGGCACCGATGGTCCTCGATCGTTATGCAAACACCGCCTCGGCAGGATCGATCATCGCGTTCGCACAACATCACGAAGATCTGCGCGCCGGGGATCGCGGCGTGATCTGTTCATTCGGAGCAGGCTACTCAATCGGTAGTCTCGTCGTTGAAAAATGCTGAGCCGCTTCCGCGCCGAGCACCCGTCGTCAGCGGCGGTGGCCAACGGTTGCATGTAGGCGCACCGTTGCGCTAGCGTCACCCACGCACTCAGCGAGACTCAACGTCAGTGACCCTCAAGATCGTGGTGTTGAACCCGAAAGGCGGGTCCGGAAAGACCACGATCGCGACAAATCTTGCTGCTTTTTATGCCTCGCAGGGTCAGTTCCCGGCGCTTCAGGATCTCGACGCGCAGGCATCCAGTACGCGTTGGCTCGCCAAACGCACCGACACCATGGCGCCGATCCACGGCGTCTCCCCATTCAATGTTCCGGCCAAGGTAACGCGTTCATTCGCGATGCGTATTCCACCGGAAGTACAACGCATCATCGTGGACACACCGGCCGCAATCAGCAAACAGCAGTTCATTGAATTTACCCGCGATGCCGACCGAATCCTCATTCCGGTACTGCCATCTGACATCGACATTCAGGCCGTCACGCGCTGCATCGCAGATCTGCTGCTGCACGCCAAGATCCAGCGCAGCGAAAACCGCATCGCGGTCGTCGCGAACCGCGTCAAGCGCAACACGCTGATATTCCGCTCGCTGATGCGCTTTCTCGATTCACTGAAGATCCCGGTCATCGCGGTGCTGCGCGATTCGCAGAACTACATCCGCGCCGCCGAAACAGGTGTGGGTTTACACGAGATGCAAGGCGCGCGCTTCCGAGTCGATCAAGCCCACTGGACGTCGCTGATCGATTGGATTGAACACGGGGTCGTGCCGGCAGGTGGCACCCCATGGGCAGAAGTTGCACCTGGCGACGACGCTTTGCACGATGCCGTCGATACCCCGGTTGCCGAACCTCCCGCCGATCCTCCATTGCGTCTCTTCGGCGTTTCGGCTTTCATCAAGCCCGACCCCTGAGAGAACCGATCCGTGGCACGCGCATTCGACGGAATTCGTATCATCGATTTCACTCAGGTCCTCGCGGGGCCCTTCGCAACCGCTCAACTCGCGCACCTTGGCGCGGACGTCATCAAAATCGAACAACCGGGTTCAGGCGATCAGACGCGCGGATTGATGGCAGGATCCGCCGATGCCGGTATGTCGCCGTCGTTTTTGACCTGCAATCTCGGCAAGCGCAGCCTGACGCTGAATCTGAAGGCGCCCGAAGCCCAAGCCATCGTGCACGCGTTGGTGCGAACCGCCGATGTCGTGGTCGAGAACTTCACGCCGGGTGTGATGCGACGGCTCGGCTTCGGCTACGAGACGTTGCATGCGCTCAAGCCGGATCTGGTGTACTGCTCGATCTCCGGCTATGGACAAAGCGGCCCGAAGTCCGCGTATGCGGCGTACGACGGCGCGATTCAGGCAGCCAGCGGCATGATGGCGATCACCGGCCACCCCGATACCGGCCCGATGCGCACCGGCTACATGCCGGTGGACATGGCAACCGCGTTGAACGCCGCATTTGTAATCAGCGCCGCGCTGTATCGCCGTCGCGTCACGGGCGACGGTCAACATCTGGACGTCGCGATGATGGATACCGCGATGGTCATGCAGGCGCCGCAGGTCAGCAATTATCTGGTCAACGGCGTGCTGCCGGAGTTGTTCGGCAACCGTTCGCCGACGCGCGCGCCGACCGCGAACGTGTTCGCAACGGCCGACGGCCACATCCAGGTCGTCGCGCTGAAAGAACTGCAGGTGCAGAAGCTGTTCGAAGTATTGGGCTGCACGCCGCAATACGACGATCCACGCTTTCGAACGCCCGACGCGCGCGTGGAGAACACACCGGCCGTGAACGAACTGCTGACGCGCCGGTTCGCGGGTGCGGGAACGCAGACGTGGCTCGAACGCCTGATCGAGGCGCGCATTCCGGTCGCGGAAATCCGCGACTTCGCGGCGGTTACGGCCGACCCGC
>Ga0209254_10001915_pt1 | contig 18792 bp, 14 predicted proteins | sample FrelakmetDIP11DI_FD_187148 | JGI IMG/M metagenome (GOLD analysis project Ga0209254, IMG submission 187148) | Freshwater lake sediment microbial communities from the University of Notre Dame, USA, for methane emissions studies - DIP11 DI (SPAdes)... | ecosystem: Environmental > Aquatic >...
ACTGGCGGCTGCACTTTATGGCCTGACCCTGAGCAGCGCCGGCACCCGCGTCAGTGACGCCTACCTGGCCTTCGGTTGCGCCGTGGCCCTCTGGGGCTGCCTGGAGATGACCTATTTCATGGGCCTCCTGACCGGCCCCCGCAAGGCCCCCTGCCCTCCCGACTGCGGCGTTCTGCGACGTTTCCTGCTTGCCATCGGGACCAGCCTCTACCACGAGCTCGCAGTGGTCGCCACCGCGGCCCTGCTCGCCCTCCTCACCTGGGATGCGCCCAACCAGGTAGGGCTCTGGACCTTCACGGTGCTCTGGCTCATGCGCTGGAGCGCCAAGCTCAACGTCTTTCTCGGGGTGCCCAACCTCAACGGGGACTGGCTGCCCGAGCACCTGCGGTTCCTGCAGAGCTACATGGGCAAGAGGTCCATGAACTACCTGTTCCCCTTCTCCGTGACCGTCGGGACCGTGGTGGCGGTGCTCCTGGGGGTGGAGTCCGTTGCGGCGGAGTCCGAGCCCTTTCGCTCCGTGGGTCTGACCCTGGTCACGGCCCTGCTTACCCTGGCGGTGCTGGAGCACTGGTTCCTGGTACTGCCCGTCCCGGACGAGGCCCTCTGGACCTGGGCCTTCAAGCCCCAGGCGGGGGACGAGAAGGGCGGCGCGGACCCGCGGGTCCCACCCGGTCAACGTTGGCAGGTCGAGCGCTGCTCCACGCGGACCCCCTGAATCCCCTCGTCGCATAAAACGAACGAATCGCTAATTTCCTTTGGGAGGTGGCCCATGCGCGTACTGATGATCCAACCCAACTACCACGCGGGCGGTGCCGAGATCGCGGGCAACTGGCCCCCGGGCTGGGTGGCCTATATCGGCGGCGCACTGAAGCACGCCGGGATCGAAAACATTCGATTCGTGGATGCCATGTGCGAGAACATCCCGGACGATCGGCTCAAGGAGATCATCCGCCAGAACGCCCCGGACGTGGTGATGGCCACCGCCATCACGCCCATGATCTACAAGGCTCAAAGCACCCTGCAGATCGCCAAGGAGGCGGCCCCCGGCTGCAAGACGGTGCTGGGCGGCATCCACCCCACCTTCATGTACACCCAGGTCCTCTCGGAAGCCCCCTGGATCGATTACATCGTGCGGGGCGAGGGCGAGAAGATCGTCGTCAACCTGCTGCGGGCCATCGACGCCGGCACCGACCGCAAGGAGCGCAAGCGCATCTGGGGTATCGCCTACCTCGACGACGATGGCCAGGTGGTCGCCACCCCGGCCCACCCGGTGATCCAGGACCTGGACAGCCTGACCCCGGATTGGTCCCTACTCAACTGGGACAACTACATCTATGTCCCCCTCAACTGCCGGGTGGCGGTACCTAACTTCGCCCGGGGCTGTCCATTCACCTGCCGCTTCTGCTCCCAATGGAAGTTCTGGAGGACCTACCGCCATCGGGACCCCAAACGGTTCGTCGACGAGGTGGAGACCCTGGTCAACGACTACAAGGTCGGCTTCATGATCCTTGCCGACGAGGAGCCCACCATCTTCAAGCGCCAGTTCGTGGCCCTGTGCGAGGAGTTGATCGCCCGTAAGGTCAAGATCCACTGGGGGATCAATACCCGGGTGACCGACATCCTACGCGACCGGGACCTCTTGCCCCTCTACCGCAAGGCGGGCCTGGTGCACGTGTCACTGGGCACCGAGGCGGCCGCCCAGCTCAACCTCGACGTTTTCCGGAAACAGACCACGGTTGAGCAGAACAAGCTGGCGGTCAAGCTGCTACGCGACGCGGGTATCGTGGCCGAGGTCCAGTTCATCATGGGGCTGGAGAACGAGACCGCCGAGACCATCGAGGAGACCTATCGCATGGCCCTCGACTGGAAACCGGACATGGTGAACTGGAATATGTACACGCCATGGCCGTTCGCGGAGCTCTTCGAAGAACTAGGTGACAAGGTCGAGGTGCGCGACTACTCTAAGTACAATTTTGTGACGCCCATCATGAAGCCGGAGGCCATCACCAGGGAGCAGGTGTTGAAGGGGGTGCTGAAGAACTATGCGCGTTTCTACATGCGCAAGAGCTTCCTCGACTACCCCTGGATCAGGGACAAGTTCAAGCGCCGCTACATGCTGGGGTGTCTCAAGGCCTTCGCGAAGACCACGGTTACCAAGAAGTTCTATGACCTGGAGCGGGTCAAGTACAAGGGGCTATCTACGGAGATCGATCTCGGTTTCGACCAGAGCAAGGTCCTGACCCCCGAGCAGATCGCGGAGCTCAAGCAAAACCGCCCCGACTTTGCGGCAGACGTCAACTTCAAGGGAACCCCAATCAAGGTCCTGGCCTGCGGCGGACCCAGCGACGACCAGTTGGAAGAGCAGGTCGTACCCGTTGTCGCCGGCCGGAGTGACACAAGAGCGGTGCCTGACACCGCCGCTGGATGATTAGAGGCCATCAAATGATCCCAGCACTCTTCGAAGGCATCCCCCGTCGGCTGATCGACGGATTCGAGCAGGCCGGTCCCGCGGCCATCGCCTTTCCCCCGGCGGTCAACGGTCACCGGCTCACCGCGTCCCAGTACGGTGAGGCCCTGAGCGCCGTGAGCCGGCGCGACGACGAGGCCCTGGCCCTCTACGTTCATGTCCCCTTCTGTCCGGTGCGGTGCCTCTACTGCGCCTGCCACACGACGGTGACGCACGACTTCGAGCGGATCGACCGCTACCTGGATTCCCTGGAACGGGAGCTGGACCTGGTGCTCGAGCGCCTGGGCAAGGGTCGGGAGTTGCAGCAACTGCACCTGGGAGGCGGCACGCCGAACTATCTCACCGATTCCCAACTGGTCCGCCTCATGGGGATGGTGGAGGAGCGTTTCCGCATCGCCCCGGGGGCCTCGACCAGCATCGAGTGCAATCCCCGCCGGACCTCGGCCAACCAGCTTGAGCTGCTCCATGGTCTCGGCTTCAAGGGATTGAGCTTCGGCGTCCAGGACCTCAATCCCTCGGTCCAACGGGCCATCGGCCGCATCAACTCCCTGGATCTGGTGTGCGACGTCTGCAGCAACGCCCGCGATGCCGGCTTCGAGACCATCAGCCTAGACCTGATCTACGGGCTACCGGAGCAAACGGAGGCCAGCTTCCTACAGACCCTGGAAGCCGTGGTCGACATAGTTCCAGATCGGGTGCGGTGCTACAGCTACTCTCATCGCCCCGTTACCCGCCCCCATCAGTACGCCATCGAGTCCTCGGAGCTGCCTAGCCCCGAGGAGAAGCTCTCCCTGCTTCACGAGGCAGTGGACTGCTTCACCTCCGCGGGCTATCACTGGATCGGGGTGGACTGTTTCGCCCGACCCGACGATGAGCTTTCGATCGCCCAGTCCGCCAAGCGGCTTCGACACAACTGCATCGGCTACACGAGCTCCTCGGCCCAGCACCTGATCGCGGTTGGCATGAGCGCCCTTGGAGAGGTCGATGGGGCCTTCGTGCAAAACGAGTCGGAGCTGAAACCCTGGCGCACGGCCCTGGAGACCGGCACCCTTCCCGTCGCCTGGGGTCACCGACTGAGCGAGGGGGACCTGCGCCGCCGTCAGGCCCTACAGCACTTGATGTGTAATCTGGAGCTCCCGGCCACCTTTGCGAAGGGCCTGGAGGAGGACTACGAGCGGCTCTGCGGCTGCTCGGAGCACGGTCTGGTGGAGGTCGACTCGGACTGCATCCGCATCACCCCCCGGGGCCGCTATTTCCTGCGCAGCCTGTGCAGCCAGCATGCCCTCTCCGTCGCCTGGAACAGCAACCAGTGGGGGGTCCCCCAGATCGCCTGACGCCCCGCCGGCCGTCCTCGGGCTCGTAGGACTGAAGCCGCTCGCGAATACCATGGAACGAGCGGACGGCCATCCAAGGGGACGCATCGGTCCCAATGCGATTCTGCGGATCATGGAGGCCCTGGTGTCGGCAGCCGGCAGCCAGGCCGTCGAAGACGTTTTTGAACGCGCCGGACTCGCCGCCTATCTGGGCGACCCACCCACCGCCATGGTGGAGGAAGCGGAGGTCCAGGCGCTGCATCACGCGCTACGCGCGATTCTCGGCCCGGAGCAGGCCCGCTCCATCGGCCGAGAGGCCGGGCGCCTCACCGGCGACTACCTGTTGGCCAACCGCATCCCGGCCTTCGCCCAAACCCTACTCAAGGTCCTGCCCGCGCCCCTGGCCGGACGGCTGCTGCTCAAGGCCGTCGCCCGCAACGCCTGGACCTTCACCGGGAACGGACTCTTCACTTACCGCCCCGGCAGACCCCACCGACTGCACATCGCCGGTTGTGCGATCTGCCACGGCGCCCGGTCCGACGAACCCCTGTGCGACTACTACGGCGCCTCCTTCGAGCGGCTCTTCCAGATCCTGGTGAGCGCGCGCGCCCAGGTTATCGAGGTCGAATGCCAGGCCCAGGGGCACGCGGCCTGCACCTTCGAGGTCCATCTGGTAGCCCCACCTGGCCGGCGGTGAAGGAGGCCCGAGCTTAGGGGAGATCACAAGGTCTGAGACGTCCCGGGCCCCTCGGCGCCTTCGCCCCCTTCAGACGGCTCCGCAAGCTGCAGGCGCAACCGCGAAATCTGCTCGCCGAGCGCCCGCAACTCGACGATCTGCGAGTGCAAATAGTCGAGCTCGTCCTTGATGGCCGTCGCCCCCTGGGACCGTTCCCGCAATTGACGCAGGTCGTCCAAGGCGCGCTCCAAGGCCTCGACGCCGCGCTGGCGGCGCAGCCGGGAGAGGTCCGCCTTGATGGGGCTCGCCGCCCGCTCGATGCCGTCGACCAGGTGGACGCCGTAGACGCGATCGAGGATCCGCGTCAACTCTGGATTGAAGGGCTCTGGGTGCACGTCTTCGGACCTCGGGTGGGTGGATCCTTGGGCTCGGCGACCGGGCGACCTTTCGACGGCTCATCCCGACCAATGGTCCGGCCCTCTGATCGAAAGGATAGCCTCGCCCCCTTTGCCAAACGTGCCCGGGTGCACGAAGTCGGCATCCCTGTGTGGCTCCCCCATCCCGGGGGGAGCAGTCTGAGAACGGGGCGACACCCGAGGTCCCCGCCGTCCGCCGATCCAGATAGGGCCCCCTACCAGGCGGGCGCCGCGCGCACCTGGGCCGGCATCCTGTTGGGGCGGGTCGGGAGCAGATAGAGACGGCCGAACACCAAGGCCCCGCGGATGGCGAGTCCGGTCCGGCGGATGCCGCCCAGGACACCCCCCCGGCGCTTGGCCTCCGCGCTCGCCTCACCGATGCGGCGCAGGGACTCGAGCCCGGCGCGGAAGCGCGGGGCATCCGTATCCAGGGTGAGCGGGAAGACCTGCCGGCTGATGGCGGTGGTGATCTCGAACACCCGATGGTCAAACTCGGTGGGGTCGATCCCCAGGGCCTGATACATCTCGGGCCGCGTATGGTCGCGGACATACATGGTCGCGTAGACGGCGAGCAGGAAGAAGCGGATCCACAGTTTATTGAGCCCGCCCAGCAGGTGGGGGTGGGCCCTCATGATCAACGCAAAGGCCTCCCCATGGCGGTACTCGTCGTTGCACCATTCCTCGAACCACTCGAAGATGGGGTGGAAGCGATACTCCGGGTGGCGCTCCAGGTGGCGGTAGATGGTGATGTAGCGGGCGTAACCGATCTTCTCCGACAGATAGGTCGCGTAGTAGATGAACTTGGGTCTGAAGTAGGTGTACTTCTTGGCCTTCTTCAGGAACCCGAGATCGACCGCCACCCCCATGTCCGCGAGGGACTTGTTGATGAAACCCGCGTGGCGCGACTCGTCCCGGGCCATATAGCCCATGAGGGCCTTGATGTCCGGATTGGTGACGTGTTTCTTGATCTCCGTGTAGAGCACGCAGCCCGAAAACTCGGCGGTGATGGAACTGATCAGAAAGTCCAGGAACTCCTCCCGCAGTGCCTCCGGCAGCCGCTCCGCGTGGGGGGTGAAGTCCTCCACCCGGCGGAAGTGGGTGCGGTTCTCGTCCCGCTCGAACTCCCCCATCATCTCATCCCATTCCTCGCGCACAGGTGAGATATCCAACCGCTCCATGGCCGCATAATCGGTGGTGTAGAAGCGCGGGCTGAGCAGGCTTTCCTGCCTCGCCCGCGCCGTGGAATCCGACAAGGAGTCCGCATTTGCCGGTAATACGAGTGCCTCTTCCATCCGTTCCTCCCGCCTGATTGGCGATGTTGATGGTGGGGGCGATCGGTCGAGGCCGATCGCACGGGAACTCAGGGCCGCCCCTTAGCAACCCAGGTGGGACCGCGGCCGCTCAGCCCTGGCCCGACCAGAAGCGGTCCATGGCTGCGGTGGTCTCGGCGGGCCTCTCCCAGTGTGGGAGCCCCAAGGTCGGAGCGATACGCTCGACCCGCCACTGGGGCCTGTCGCGCACGAAGTCGGGCAACAGGTCGAAGTTGATGTTCGGGTCCCGGTCATGGAGGACCAGCACCGGCTGGGTCACACCGGCGTACAGCCGAGCGGTGGCGTCCTGGGTGAAGATCAGACCGGAGAGGAAATACAACGGCGCATGCCGCGCCCCGGGCTGGTGGGCCGTGGCGTAGGCATAGTCGACCATCTCGGGTGGCGCCGAGCCTGCGAAGGCCAGACCGAGAAAGTAGCGGATGCTCGGGCGAGAGGTCAGGGCGGCGAAGAGGCCCTGACTCAAGCCCGGCAGGCTGAGCACGCGGTGGACCCGCTCACCCGTCTTGCCCCCCGGCAGGGTGCGGGTACTGAAGCCCGTGGGGGAGATCAGCACCAGGGAGCGGATCAGCTCCGGGGCGGACTGGGCCGTAGCGGCGGCGAACTCCGCGCTCAAGGAGAAGGCGACCACATCCGAGGGCTCGCGGATCACCTCCCGCAGCAGACCGTCGAGGGCCGCCCGAAACAGTTCGGGCGTGTAGCGTCTGTCGGACCGCTCCGAGAACCCAAACCCCGGCAGGTCCGGGGCGAAGACGGGCCGAGCGGCGCGGTAATGCTCGAACAGGGGCCGCATCTCAAAGGCGCTGGGTGCGGCATTGATGCTGTGCACCAGAAGCAGGGGCACCCCAGACTCGGGACCTGCGCTGTAGTAGGAGACCAGCCCCGCCCCCGGAAGCCGGACATCCCGGCGCGTGGCCTCGATGGCCTCCGGCAACCGCATCTGGTATGCCCGCGGTGTCTCCGCACTGGGCCAGGTTCCGGACGCCTGCTGCGCTTCACCCGCACCGGCGGCGCCTGCCCCAGACAAGGCGACGGTCAGGGCGGCGAACGCGAGGCCGGAATCCTTCCGGGAAGCGCCAACGGGAGATAAGAGGGCGGGCGTCACAAGCGCTTTACATACGAAACGTCATGATGGGTTGACAGTATAGCAAGGTCCCAGCTCCTACACCTGGCAATCGCGAACCTCGACCCTATCAACTGGACAGGGCGAATGAGATACCCTGAGCGAGCAGGGGGCCCGTCCCACTCCCAGTCCACTGATAAGCACTCGCCAGAGGGCCAAACAGAATTCGCGATGGCGACCCGACCCTGGGACCCAAGCCTCAGATTTCCGCGGCTGTTGATCGCGGCCAGCCTCACGGTTGGCTGTGCGCTCGCCGGCTGCCCGTCACGGGTGGCGCGGGACCTACAGCCCCCGGCCGGTGCGGAGACCCGGGGTATGGTGCCCGCAGCCGGATCCCTTGAATCCACCAGCGGTTGCCGGATCGACACCCTCCTCTACCGCCCCGAGCGGCCCCGGACCGACGCCCTGGTGGTGCTTGGACACGGATTTCTCCGGGACCAGGGGCGTATGGCGGGGCTGGCCGAGGCCCTCGCCCGGGCGGGAATCCGGACCGTGACCCTGGATTTTTGCAACAGCCGATTCTGGGACGGGCGCCATGTCCAGAACGGCCGGGACATGCGCCGGGTCGCCGAGCACCTGGGGGCCCACCGAGTGGTCTACGTTGGCTTCTCCGCCGGTGGGCTGTCTGCCTTGGTGGCCGCCTGGGACGACCCGCGCGCCGTCGGGGTCCTCACCCTGGACCTGGTCGACGATGGAAGGCTCGGCGAGGGCCTGGCACGTACGCTTCGGGTTCCTCTCCTCGGGCTCCAAGGGGATCCGGCCCCCTGTAACGCGCAGGCGAATGGGCTGGCGGTCTTCGCCGCGAGCACCAAGGCGCAAATACTGCGGGTCCCGGGGGCCACCCATTGCGACTTCGAGTCGCCGACGGATTGGCTGTGCGAGTCGGTCTGTGGGCGATCGGACAGCGCGGCCGACCGCCGCCGGGAGGTCATCGAGCGCTCGGTGGCCATCGTCACCCGTCTCCTGGGCACCGAGTCCCAGGCGACAGCGGCCACTCCCGCCGCGCAGCGCAGCGACGAGCTCGCCAGCGCGCGGGGTCCCCAGACCTGAGCCTCCCTCAGCCATCAGGGGCTGGGCGGGCCCGGCTCCCGTCCAAACACCTGCCGATAGGCCTCGGCGTACGGCTTGAGGGTCTCGTAGACGTGGTAGGGGACGATACGGGCCTCGTTGGCGGGAAACTTCTCCCGCACGTGGGTGAGATTGCGCAGAAGCTTCATCTCGACGATGGCCCGGGCGAACTCGAGCCCCCGGGGCCCCCGCCGACGCTGGAGGAAGGCGATCAGGCGGCGCACCAGCCAGGGTGGACGGGCGGGCCGCCGGGCCAGCATCTGGATGAAGCGCGGCATGCCACGGGTGCGGTCGCCGGCCTCGGAGACAGGCCGAGTCTCCAGATCGGGCCGCAGCAGGTTGAGGAGCTCGAGCCCCCGGGCGGTGCGCGCCAGGACCCACTGCCAGCCCAGGGGCGCCCCCAGGTAGCCGATGGTGATGTCGGAGAGGGTGTTCGGATAGTCGAAACAGGAGAGACAGGCGGAGGGGAAGATCCCCTGGAGCCTGTCCATCGGGAAGTCGATGTAGTCCACCCGCTCCCGGTGGCCGTCCTCGTGGGTGAGCCAGAGGCTGAAGTCCTGCATGAACTCGTAGTGGACTACGGTCTCTGGGGAGCGGGAGATGGTGGAGAGAAAGAGCTGCTGATCGGTATAGGTCACGTTGTCGCTGCACGGCAGTCCGATCAGGTCCAGCCGCTCGAGACCCAGCTCAGGCTCCGCCTGGCGCAGGATCTGGACCTGACAGCCGGTACCGACCAATGCCAGGCGGCGGATCCCCGAGTCCCGCACCGCGTCCAACAGGGTCAGGTTGGGTGCAAGGCTCGGCTTGTTGCCGGCGCAGGCGCGTACCTCCTCGGGGGTGCGGGCCAGGATCGGCCTGGGTTCGAAGCGGGTCCCGGGGTTGGTCCCGGCGAGGATCACCGCCTCCACCTCGCCCCGCTCCAGCAGGCGCGCCGCGAGGGTCGTGACCATGCCGGTCCACTGGGCGCCCGCCACCGGCCGGCGCATCCGCATCACCCCCTGCTCCCGGAAGATCCCGAAGCGAAGCTCGTCCCCCGGCCGGCGGCGACGACCGTGCAGGCGCTGCTCGATCTCCTCCGCACGGTTGCGCACGAAGAGGCAGGTCTCGGCCATGCGCGGGCGCAGGAAGCTATCGCACAGCCCGCAGTCGCTGCACAGGCGCGGGCGGCCCCGCAGGCGCCGATCGTGGCTCATCAGGCTGACGTCGTGGAACCCTTTCGACGGGCCTTGATCCATTCCGGAGTCCTCCTGGGGTATGGTTCGGGTTATGGTTTGGGAACCTCGCGGGCGATGGGCACCCGGGAGCCCTACTCGGTGTTTTGGGAAGCGAACCGGATGTTGAAGCGTATCCTGTTGGCCCTCGGGGCCCTGTTGATCCTGCTGCTCGCGGTCGCGGTCCTTGGCCCCTTTCTGATCTCCCGGGAGACCATGCAACCCCAGGGCGAGGCCCGAGACGCCGCGACCCCAGAGAGCCGCTTCTTGACCATCCCCTTCGCCGGGACTGCGGGGCTCCCCATTCACTACCTGGAACGGGGCCCAGGCGACGGCCGCGAGGGACCGACCTTCGTGCTGCTCCATGGCTTCACCCTGAACAGCTTCACCTGGGGTCCGGTGCTCGACGCCTTCGCCGCCCGCGGCCGGACTATCGCCTACGACCAGCCGCCCTATGGGCTGAGCGCCAAACCAGTCCCCGGGGACTGGACTGGCGCCAACCCCTACGATAAGGCGGCCGCCATCGACCAGCTCTTCGCGGTGATGGACGGCCTCGGGGTAGCCCGCGCCATCCTGGTGGGCAGCTCCTCCGGCGGGACCCTGGCCTTGGAGGCGGCCCTGGCCCGGCCCGAGCGGGTGCAGGCCTTGGTCCTGATCGCCCCCTGGGTCTATGCCCAAAGGCCCACCCTGCCCACCTGGCTGGCCGACCTGCCCCAGATGCGCCGCCTGAGCCTCCTGATCGGCCGCAAGTTGGGCGCCAACACGCTGCTTGGCCTGTCCTTCGCCGAGCCCCAGGCGATCACCCCCGAGCGCCAGGAGCTGGCCAGGCTGCACGCCCGCATGGCGGGCTGGGATCTCGCCTGGGGCGAGCTGCTCAACCACTCGCTCACCACCCCTGTGGACGTGGGTGAACGGCTTGCGTCGGTCAAGCAGCCGGTCCTGCTGGTCACCGGCGAACGGGACCGGCTGGTCCCGCCGGAGGACACGAAACGGGTAGCCTCCGCCCTGCCGCGTGCCGAGCTGGCGACCCTGTCCAACTGCGGCCATGTACCCCACGAGGAATGCTCCAATCCCTTTCTTGAGATAGTCGCACCCTGGCTGGACCGCCTCGAGCCCTAAACGCGGGGCCCGATCGGCGCCAGACGAACATCGGATTGCCGCTGACGTCAATGTAGATTTACAGTAGGGAGTGTACTTCAGCAGAGACGGCCAGGTCTCCCAGGTCTCGATCCTTGGACCCCACGGCCGCGGCACCGAGCCCCTGGAAGCAATCGACCCTCCCCTGCTCCCTAGACCCCACAACGCCCTCGGAGACACCCCAGCATGCCCGTCGCCTTTCCCTTCTCCGCCATCGTCGGCCAGGACGAGATGATGCTCGCCCTGCTGATCGGGGCCGTGGACGCCCGCATCGGTGGGGTCCTGGTGTTCGGGGATCGGGGCACCGGCAAGTCGACGGCGGTGCGGGCCCTGGCCGCCCTGCTCCCCAAGCAGCGGGCCGTGGTGGACTGCCGCTACGGCTGCGACCCGGAGGCGGACCTGGACGTTCTGTGTGCCGAGTGCCAAGCCCGCCGGGCCAACGGGGGACTCCGTTCCAAGCAGGTGCCAGTGCCTGTGGTGGACCTGCCCTTGGGGGCCACCGAGGACCGGGTGATCGGGGCCCTGGATCTGGAGCTGGCCCTCACTCGGGGCGAGAAGGCCTTCGAGCCCGGGCTCCTGGCCCGGGCCCACCGGGGCTTCCTCTATATCGACGAGGTGAACCTCCTGGAGGACCACCTGGTGGATGCCCTCCTGGACGTGGCCGCCTCGGGCGAGAACCTGGTGGAGCGGGAGGGCCTGAGCGTCCGGCACCCGGCTCGCTTCGTCCTGATCGGCAGCGGCAACCCGGAGGAGGGTGAGCTGCGGCCCCAGCTCTTGGACCGCTTCGGGCTCTCGGTGGAGGTCCGCACCCCCCAGGACCTCAGGACCCGGGTCCAGGTGGTCCGGTTACGGGATGAGTTCGAGCGGGATCCCCCTGCCTTCGCGGAGAAGTGGAGGCGCAAGGATGCCAAGGTGCGCAAGCGCATCACCGACGCCCAGGCGGCACTCCCGGAGGTGGAGGTCCCCACCGACACGCTGGAGCAGGCGGCCCGCCTGTGCATGGCACTGGGAACCGACGGCCTGCGGGGTGAGCTGACCCTGATCCGCGCCTCCCGGGCCCTGGCCGCCCTGGAGGGTGACCGGCAGGTTGGCGTCCCCCATCTGCGCAAGCTCGCCGCGCCGGCGCTGCGCCACCGGCTGCGCCGGGATCCCCTGGATGAGACCGGCTCAACCGCCCGGGTGGAGCGGGCGGTGCAGGAGCTCTTCCCGGAATGACGATGGCTCAGAGGGACGACCAGGCGGCGGCGCCGGACCCCTGGGAGCTCGCCGCCCTGGCCGCGGCCCTGTTCGCGGTCGATCCCGTCGGCACCGGCGGCGTGGCCCTGCGGGCCCTGCCCGGCCCGGTGCGCGAGCAATGGCTGGCGGACACCCGCGAGCTGCTGCCCCCCGGCACGCCGAGGCGCAAGATCCCCCTGCACGTGGCGGACGGGCGCCTGCTGGGCGGACTCGACCTGGCCGCGACCCTGAGGGCCGGCCGGCCCGTGGCCGAGCACGGCATCCTGGCGGAGGCCGACGGCGGGGTGGTGGAGCTCGCCATGGCCGAGCGGGTCAAGGGATCCCCCATCGCCTATCTGTGCGCGGCGCTCGACACCGGCGAGATCATTCTGGAGCGCGACGGGATCACCCTGCGCTCACCCGCCCGGCTCGGGGTGATCGCCCTGGACGAGGGCCACGACGAGGACGAGCGCGTGGCGGACGCCCTGGTCGACCGGCTCGCCTTCCTGCTGGACCTGAGCCCCATCGGCATCCGGGAGATGGGCGACCTCCCCTATGGACCAGAGGAGATCGCCGCCGCCCGGGAGCGCCTGCCCTCGGTGACCATCGGGACCGAGCAGGTGGACGCGCTCTGTGGCACCGCCCTGGCCCTGGGCATCCATTCCATCCGCGCCTCCATCCAGGCGGTCCGGGTCGCCCGCATCGCCACCGCCCTGGCCGGGAATTACCGGGTTGGCGATGCGGAGGTCACCCTGGCGGCCCGGCTGGTGCTCGCCCCCCGGGCAACGACGATCCCCTACCTGCCGGCTGAGGAAGAGGCCCCGCCGCCCGAGCCCGAGCCACCGGACCAGGAGGGGGAGTCAGAGAATCAACCAGAGCCCGAGAAGCGGGACGACCCCCTGGCGGACCAGGTCCTGGAGGCGGCCAAGGCGGCCATCCCCAGGGACCTGCTGGACCGGCTGCGGCTCGGCCAACTCCGCCGCTCCCGGGTCCGCAGCACCGGCAAGTCCGGCCAGGTCCAGCAGGCCAACATGCGCGGTCGCCCCGCCGGGGTGCGGCGCGGGGAGCTGAGACCCGGGGATCGCCTCTCCGTCATCGAGACCCTTCGGGCCGCCGCCCCCTGGCAGCGGGTGCGGCGAGAGGAGCGCGGCCGCACCGCCACGCCTACCCCGGGTGCGGGAACGGCCCCGCGCATCGAGGTGCGCAAGGACGACTTCCGCATCCAGCGCTTCAAGCACCGCTCGGAGACCACCGCCATCTTCGTGGTGGACGCATCGGGCTCCTCCGCCCTGCATCGGCTGGCCGAGGCCAAGGGGGCCGTGGAGCTGCTGCTCGCGGACTGCTACGTGCGCCGCGACCGGGTGGCCCTGGTCGCCTTCCGGGGCCGGGGGGCCGAGCTCCTGCTCCCGCCCACCCGCTCCCTGGTGCGCACCAAGCGGAGCCTCGCCGGGCTCCCCGGTGGCGGCGGCACGCCGTTGGCCGCCGGCATCGAGGCGGGGCTGGCCCTGGCGGACGGGGTCAAGCGCCGCGGCGGCACCCCGATGCTGGTCCTGCTCACGGACGGGCGCGCCAACGTGGCCCGGGACGGCTCGGGTGGCCGGACCAAGGCGGGGGAAGAGGCGCTCACCACTGCCAGGCTGGTGCAGGCGGCTGGGGTCGCGGCGCTGCTGGTCGACATCTCACCCCATCCCCAGCCCCAGGCCCGGGAGCTGGCCCAGGCCATGGGCGGCGTCTACCTACCCCTGCCCCATGCGGATGCCAGCCGACTCAGCGCGGCGGTCAAGGCGACCGCCGGGATCTGAGCCCCGTGAATCCCCGGAGTCCGACCTGGGAGCTGGAGGGCCGGGACTGGCCCAACCGCGCCTTCAGCCACTTCGTCTCCGCCGGGGGGCTGCGCTGGCACGTCCAGCAGATGGGACGAGGGCCCGTGCTGCTCCTGGTCCACGGCACCGGGGCGGCCACCCACTCCTGGCGGGACCTGGCCCCGCTGCTGGCCGAGCACTTCACCCTGGTGGCACCGGACCTGCCGGGCCACGGCTTCACCCAGACACCGCCCCCTCACGGACTCTCCCTGCCTGGGATGGCGAGCGCCCTGAGGGCGCTCCTGGTGGAGCTCCAGGCCTCCCCGGATCTGATCCTGGGTCACTCCGCCGGCGCCGCGATCCTGGCCCGCCTGTGTCTCGATGGTGCCATCGATCCCCGAGCCCTGATCAGCCTGAACGGGGCCCTGCTCCCCCTGCGGGGCCTGGCGGGGCACTGGTTCTCCCCCGCGGCCAAGCTGCTGGCCGCGAATCTCTTCGTCCCGCGCCTGTTCGCCTGGAAGGCCAACTCGCCCAGGGCGGTCGAGCGCTTGGTGGAGAGCACCGGGTCCCGTCTGGATGCGCGGGGGGTGGAGCTCTACCGGCGCCTGATCTCCACCCCGGGACACGTGGCTGCCACCTTGCGGATGATGGCGAGCTGGGACCTGGACCCCATGGTGCGGGAGTTGCCCCACCTACGCGCCCCCTTGATCCTGGTGGTCGCCGAGCGCGACGGGACCGTCCGACCCGCCGAGGCCAACCGGGTTCGGGCCCTGGTCCCGGGCGCTGAGACCGCCCACCTCCCCGGTCTCGGCCACCTGGCGCACGAGGAGCGGCCCCGCCTGGTGGCCGACCTGGTCCTATCGATCGCCGCTCGCCATCGGGTTACCACGGCGCCAGCTTGAGGCCCGGGCCCGGCGCAGGCCGGCAAGGCCCCGGAATTGCCCCCGTGGTCTAGGCTGTCAGTAGTGCAGTTGCCTCGAGACGAGCCCCAATGCCCCCCGACCAAGCCACCTTCTATCACCTGGGTGTGGCCCTCGCGATCGGGTTTCTGATCGGGATCGAGCGCGGTTGGTCCGAGCGGGACGAGCAGGAGGGGACCCGGGTGGCGGGGGTGAGGACCTTCGCCCTCATCGGGCTGCTGGGTGGGGCCTCGGCCCTGGTCGCCCAGCCCCTCGGGGCCTGGGTGCCCGCCGTCGGGCTCCTCGCCCTGGCGAGCCTCTTCGCCACCGCCCATGTGATCAGGTCCCGTCTGCGCACGGACCAGCTCGGCATCACGGTACCGGTGGCGGGGCTGCTCACCTTCGTCCTCGGGGCCATCGCCGCCTCAGGCGCGGTCACCGCAGCCGCCGCGGCGGCGGTGGTGGCCGCCCTGCTGCTCAGCTCCAAGCCCACCCTCCACCGTTGGCTCGGCACCCTGAGCCGGGAGGAGTTGGCTGCCGGGCTCCAGCTCCTGCTGCTCTCCGTGGTGGTGCTGCCCCTGCTGCCGGACCAGGGGTACGGCCCCTGGCAGGCCCTGAACCCCCATCGCATCTGGTGGATGGTGGTGCTGATCGCCGCCATCTCCTTCGTGGGCTATTTCGCGGTAAAGACCGCCGGGACCCGCAAGGGGTCCCTGTTCACCGCCTTGTTCGCGGGGCTCTCCTCGTCGACCGCCCTGACCTTGCATTTCTCCCGGCTCGCGCGCACGCGGCCGGAGCTGCGCCAACTGTTCGCCACCGGTATCCTGCTCGCCTGCGGCACCATGCTGCCGCGCATGGCGGTGGTCCTGGCGTTGATTGCGCCCGCGCTGCTCCCATCCGCCCTGCCCGCCATTGCGCTCATGACCCTGACCCTCTACGGGGTCGCGCTCCTCCAATGGCGGAGCCTCGACGGTGATCGGGGCGAGACCGCCACCCCCCTGGCCAACCCCCTGGAGCTGCGGGCGGCCATCGGATTCGGCGTCCTGCTCGCGTTGGTGATGGTGCTGGCCAAGGCGATGGAGCTCTGGCTCGGGGATGCGGGTGTGCTGGCCCTTGCGGCGGCCTCCGGGATCGCCGACGTGGACGCCATCACCCTGTCCCTTGCTGGCATGAGCCGGTCGAGCCTGGACCCCAGGATCGCCGTCACTGGTATCGTCGTCGCCGCCGCGAGCAACTGCCTGGTCAAGGGCGGGATGGCCGTTGCGGTAGGCGGCGCGCGCCTCACGCTCCCCGTTGCCTTGCCGCTGGCCGCCGCGGCCCTCCTGGGTCCCCTGGCGGTTTGGCTCACCCTGTGGTGACACCCCGTCCCCCCACCCAATCGGTCGGTCGCTTCGTCACGGGGCGAACTACAGTTAAGGTGTGATTTGCCGCGTCGGGCGACCACCGGGCCCGACCCCCCGGCGCACGCCGCATCGGGAGCGATGTCATGCAGTTTCGACCCTTCGCCGCCCAGTGGTTCGAGGTCGTGGTCCCCAGGACCGACGCGGACGACACCATGGAGGCCCTGGCCCGGCACGCCGAGGTGCAGTTCGAGTGGGAGGGGGACCCCGAGGCCCCAGCCCCCCTGGACCCGCTGCGTCAACCGCTCGCCCGCTACCGGCAGCTCGCCGATCGCTACGCCCGATTCTGGCCCGCCCCGGCCTATCCCAAACGTTGTTGCGACCTGCCCCTGGAGACCGAGGCGCGCATCGCGCTCAACCGGATCGAGCACTGGCTGGAGACCGCGCGCCCCGACCTGGACCGATACGATGCGCTGGGTAAGGAGCAGGCGGAGCTGGAGGCGTGGCGGCCGATACTCACCGGCCTTGAGGGCTCCGAGGTGGACCTCGGACGGCTGGCCCGCGCCGGCCCCGCGCTGGCCGGCCTTTGTCTCACCCTGCCGGGCGGGGTCGATCCGCCGGTCAAGGGCAGGACCCTGACCCGGGCGATCACCGGCGGGGATCGGCAGATCCTCTTGGCACTCGCCCCCGAGGCCGAGCGGGAGCGCCTCGCCAGCGCGACCCGCGCCCTCGGCGGCCACTGCCTGGGGATCCCGGCCTGCTTCCAGGATGGGCCTCGGGCCAGCGCCCTGGACCTCGCCGCTCGCGGCGCCCAGATCGGGCGCCAGCTCCGGCACCTCGAGCAGGGTCTGCACCGGCTCGCCGCTGACCAGGGTCTGGATCGGTCCCTGGGGGTGCTGCAGCGCATCGACTGGTTCCTGCAGACGGCCCGGGACATCCATTGTGACGATCAGGTCTGCTGGATCACCGGCTGGACCAACACGTCGGATCGTTCCGCCCTCGAGGGGGCCCTCCGGGAGGTCGGTGTCGAGGCACCGGTGGCGTTTCACGATCCACCGGCGCCAGCCCCCTCGATCACCGCCTACCCCTTGTTGCTTCAGCCCTTCGAGGTCTTTACCCGGGCCGTCGGGGTGCCGGGTCTTCGGGAGGCGGACCCCACGACCTGGGTGGCCCTCCTGGTGCCCCTACTGTTCGGCTACATGTGCGGGGACCTTGGGCACGGGTTGGTGATCCTCGTCGCGGCACTCCTGCTGCGGCAGCGAACCAGGCTGTGGCCCCTATTGGCCTTCTGCGGGATCGCCGCCGCCGCTTTCGGGCTCATCTACGGGGACATCTTCGGCTACGAACACCTCATCGCGCCCCTTTGGGTCCGGCCCCTGGAGGAGCCGCTCCTGATCCTCCTGGTGCCGCTGGTCGCCGGAACCCTGATCCTCACCCTGGGAGTAACCCTGCACTTTGTGGGGACCTGTTGGCGCGGGGAAGGGGGCTCCCGGGGGCTCTCCGACCTGGCCCAGCTCCTCGTCTACTGGGGCATCCTACTCATGTTCCTCGACCCGCGGCTCGGCTGGCTGGCGGTGGCCGGTGTGGTGCTTTGCATCGCCAATCAGGTGCGCATCCACCGGAGCCCTGCGGAGCTGGCCGCGGGTTTTGGGAACCTCGCCCAGAGCACCTTCGAGCTGCTGCTCAACACCCTCTCCTTTGCCCGGGTGGGGGCCTTCGCCCTGGCCCATGCCGCCCTCCAGTCCACGGTCGTCATCCTCTCGGGCAGCACCGACATCTTGCCGCTCGCGATCCTGACCGCGATCATCGGCAACCTCCTGGTGGTGGTCCTGGAGGGGGTGGTCGTCAGTATCCAGACCACCCGGCTCGTGCTCTTCGAGTTCTTCGTGCGCTTCTTCGAGGGCGAGGGTCGCCAGTTCCGGCCCACGGCGGCACCCCGCCCCGGGGTGATCAAAGAGGGGCGAGGCTGATACCGCCTGGCTGGCTACCCGGGCCGGGCGCCCCAGGGCCTGCAGCCGGCCGGACCCGAGCCGCCAAACCTGGGCGAAGCAACGTTACCCGAATCTCCAACGAGGCCGGCAACCCCCAGTCTCGCGTGTTTTCCTCTCGACACCCGAGGCTTCATCTCATCCTCGCGGGCAGCAGCATGGCTTGAGCGGATTCGCCGAGGCGACCGACGCCAGCCAGCGCATGCTCGAGACGGACTCGGACCAGAACCCTCAACCACCATCCGAGGGGGCAACCGGGGCGCTTTGATCGATCAGCGACCTGAGCTGTTCCACCGATGGGTCCCCCGGGGCCGCGGCGGCGAGCCGTTCGAGCCAGCGGGCCGCGGCGTCGCGCCTACCCAGCTTGGCGTTGAACTGAATCAGGGCAACCAAAAGATCCCGATTGGCCGGGTCTCGCCCCTGTGCGGTCTCCAGCACGGGCAGGGCCTCCTCGGTGCGACCGGCGCCGTCCAGGGCGATACCGTAGACATAGGCGTAGCGACTGTGCTCGGGGGCCAGCTCGGCGGCTCTGGCCAGGGACTGGATGGCCGTCCCCAGCCGCTGAGCGCGCACCCGGGCGAGGCCCAGCGCGAAGTGCAGGTCGGCACTCTCGGGGTCGGCGGCGAGCCCGGCCTCGAGCTCCGCCTCGGCCTCCGACTCGCGCCCCAGCTCCCGGTAGAGATCCGCCAGGTTGGCGCGCGCCGGGGTGAATCGGGTATCGAGCCGCAGGGCGGTGCGGTAGGCCTCCTCCGCGACCCGGGGCTCGCCGGTCGCGGCGGCCAGGAGGCCCAGGTTGAGGTGGGCCTCGG
>Ga0209254_10001916_pt1 | contig 18777 bp, 16 predicted proteins | sample FrelakmetDIP11DI_FD_187148 | JGI IMG/M metagenome (GOLD analysis project Ga0209254, IMG submission 187148) | Freshwater lake sediment microbial communities from the University of Notre Dame, USA, for methane emissions studies - DIP11 DI (SPAdes)... | ecosystem: Environmental > Aquatic >...
AGCGCGCTGGCAGCTACCTCGACCGCCATACGCCCGGCTGCATCCTGCTCGGGTAGATAATAGGCATTCACTTCCGTTTGGCCGACCGGTTGGCTGACAACCTTGAAGTCGGGACTGGCGATCAAAAAGAAATCCCGAGTCGGCCCGCTTTCATAATGGTAGCGCGTTGCTTCATCTGCATCCTGGCTGCCAGTCTGTACGCCTGTGGCCGCCAGCACCATATCGCGCGGCAGGGAGACATCCACCGAATAAAAGGCGATATCGCTGTAAACCGAATCGCCGATTACAGAAGGCGCGTCCAGGTTCCAACCCTGCTCATCGTAAACCGCCAGGATGGGATACCAACCCGAGAGCGCCAGCACGCCGTCGCTATAATTATAGATCCCATATCCGCTGGGTGACGAACCACCGCCGAAATCCGCCGGTACCACACCGCTAAAATCAAACTCGAGTTCCACCGCCTGTCCCGGTTCGAGTTTGGCAGGGAGAGGTATTTTCAGGACGGTATCACTGACCGAAAGCTCGCCCTCGACAGGTGCACCCGCCACACTCATTTTTGTAACCGACAGCGAGCCGTTGCCATAGCTGCCTTTACCGTTTGGGAACAAACGGAAGTAAAGCGCATCCAGCTCCACTCCTTCGTTATTCGTATATATGAGGCGCTCGTGCCCTTGATAAGCCTGCGCTCCGGCACCTATATCTATGGAAATAGCATACTGCGGCACACCCTTTAGAGCTGGCAAGGCTAGCTGGCTGGGGTCGATCAGCGCCGCCTGTGGGGCAAACTCACCCGATTGGGGTGGTAATGGGTTGCTCCCCGTAGCAGCAGGTGTCGGCGTAGCAGCCCGCCCGTTATCTGTGGTGACAAGCTGGATCGGGAAGAAAGTTTTACCTGCTGTTTGCCGGCAACGATCCAATTCTACCTCCCCGGCTTCGCGGAAGACACATTGCAGTTGCTGGCCCTGGCTTGATTCCGCCACCAGCAGGATAGCTGAGCCGCCCTGGCTCAATACGCCAAATTTCGAGGGTGTATCCGAAAGTTGGGCCAGCATCTCTTTGGGCTGCACCAGCTTTTCTGGTGTCGAGCGCACATCGCAGCTTGACTTAAAGTCGGTAGCAACCAGGCAGGCAAATTTTTGCACATATCGATCTCTACTGAGCTGGCAAAAGATCGTCTGGTCGCCGACCGCAAAACAGATTCCCCACTCCCCGTCAAAATCGATATAAATGGAGGATTCGCTCAGATCCATGGGGTCATAAGTGCCCAGGTATAGGTGATAGGGCTTGTGGATCCGCGCGCCAAAAGGTTTGATAGCGCTCAAACCCATGGCGCGTTTCTCTTGTATGGTGAAAGGTGTGATCTCATCCTGCAAACTTAATTCGATCAGGTCGTTGACACCCACCAGCGGTGCGCGCAGCGAAGCGTTGATCAGGTTGTCCACTGCTAACCCGACCGGGATAAAGATCACCGCACAGGCCAGCAGGCTGAACAACCGGGCGAAAAAGCCCGATGCGCGCGTGGCAGCCTCGACGAAGAACATTTCAAAACCTCCGCCGAGGGCCATTAAAACCCCAACAACAATGTAAAGAAAGCTCATCCGGGCGCGGGCGCTTTCGACAAAGGGATAAATATCCAGACCGGCAAAATCGGGTTTCAGGTAGCCGATCACCAGCGAAAGACCTTGAAAAGCCACGTGGCTGGCAAACCAGACTACTGCCAGGCTGGTCAGCAGCCAGATGATCGCACCGATCAGCCCATTATCAAACCTGGCTGTCAGCCAGCCTGCCAAAGCGCCAACCAACAAAACGAACGGCGTGCCAATCAAGAATTTCAGCCAGGCCCACTCCGCGTGTGCCTGGGATAGCATATACGCATCCAACCCCCAGATGCCGACCGACAGCGCCAACCCGGCCACCAAACCAAACAGGATACCATTTACGCGTTTTTCGCGCTGCAACTCGTTTCGGATTTCAATTCTTTCTTCTTTCATTTTTCACTTCGGGGGTCAGCAGAGGTTTTTTGAGATTCCAGGCCAGTTGCTAAGCGAGCCAGCCGAGCAATTCTTAACCCACTCCAGCCAGGCAGCCAGTACTTTCATTCACAGAATCGATGCTACACATTAACAGAAATACTTTTTGCTAGCCCTTTCAGTTCAAACCTGCAGGGTCATTCCTTTTTTTCCCAGAATTCCCCCTCAATGATCTCACCATCCATTTCCTTCGGGTTCTCCCACCTGCCAGGTATCACCTGGTTGAGCGCCTGCATATGTTCCTGCACAATCTCCGGAGGGCAAAGCTCAATAAAGAGATACCCACCCAACCACGTGACCGCCACATCGTCGACCGGACCGATTACCAGGTCCGGGATAATAAAATAGATCAAGGCGCCCACTGGCAAGAGTTTCAGCAGCGGATTGACTCGCGCATCTCCGATCAAGCGCACAATCAGCTTGATCCGCATTACCAGCTCGTTAAATATCCCACCCTTGGCAGGTATTACCTTGCGATCTTTATTTTCCGACATTCAGCCTCCATCACAACGAGGCGATTATACTACCACTAAAATAAAAAGCGGGCTAGCGAACCAACTAAGGTTTCTAGCCCGCTGTGTGAAGGTCAGGAGATTTTATTAGCCAGCTTGAACACTCTTTGCCAGGGCAGCTACTGCCGCAAAAGCCTGTGGATCACGCACGGCCATATCAGCCAGCATCTTGCGATTCAGGGCAATTTTGGATTCTTTCATACCATGGAGCAGACGGCTGTAAGTCGTCCCGTTCAGATGCGCTGCAGCGTTGATCCGAGCGATCCACAAACGGCGTAGCTCGCGCTTGCGGGTCCGCCGGTCACGGTATGCGTACCACAAACTCTTGAGCATCGCCTCATTGGCACGCCGGAACAGGCGATGGCGGGTGCCAAATTGGCCTTTCATCATGGTAAGAATTTTCTTATGATGTCTATGGCGATAAGGGCCAGTCTTTACACGTGTCATTTTTTACTCTCCTGCGATCCCCTGGGCGCCGGTAGCCACTTTCACTACCTGTTGCATACACCCAACGGTCGCTACAATGATGAACTCAACTAAACCAGGTGCAGCCTTTCCAGCTGTTACCTGCCGCTGCAAATACTAATCCGCCTTCTTCAGGTAAGGCGCCAGACGATGGACGGACTTGATAATTCCGCGACCCTTCACCGGCAACATCTCCGAGAACAAGCGCTTAACGCGCTTGGACGAGCGGCGGCGCAGGTGGCTTTTGCCGATCTTGGTTCGCATCAGCTTGCCCGTACCGGTCACGCGAAAGCGTTTTGCAGTTGCCTTGTGCGTCTTGATTTTATACTTACCATCCGGTTGCTTACGTGCCACAAGTAATCTCCTTTCACACAAAATACCGCGGATCTTGCACTCATCCGCGGATGGTATACAAATGAACCTTTAAGCGTAGCACAGCGCTACAAGATTATTTCTTCTTGACTACTTTACCAGGCCCTAGCACCATCAACATCGTCCGGCCCTCCAACGCGGGGGCCTGCTCGACAATTGCGACATCTGCCAGATCTTCAGCCACTTCCTTGAGGTCATTCAATGCGATTTCCGGGTAACTGATCTCCCGGCCGCGGAAGCGGATGCGAACTTTCACTTTCATCCCGTCTACCAGCCAACGGCGTGCATCGCGCACTTTCAAATCACGGTGGTGTTCATTCGTCTTTGGGCGCAGCCGGATTTCCTTGACCTCAATCTTTGTTTGTGCTTTCTTTGCTTCGCGTTCCTTTTTTGCTCGTTCGTAAATGAATTTCCCAAAATCCATCACTCGACAAACTGGCGGATCGGCGGTTGGGGCAACTTCTACGAGATCGAACTCAGCATCTCGAGAGATACGCAGGGCTTCGTCAATGGACACAACCCCTACGTTCTCACCCTTCGGGCCGATTAAACGGACCTCTGGAACGCGGATGGCTTCATTAACCCGATAATTAATTGCGCTGATATGCTACTCCTCTCATGCCATTGGTATAGACAAAGGCTTTCCAATTAGTCTTGCGATGATACCAAAGAACATGCAAAACGTCAACAGATTTAAAAACTCGTTGCGGGTGTGGTGAGAGGTCGCTCAAATCTCACCACACCCGCTCAACTCAATCGCCTTTCTGGATATCCTGGCGGGCGCGCTCGATAAACGCCTGCACCGACATAGGTCCCGGGTTTTCTCCCGAACGCAGCCGCAGGGCCACCTGCCCTTGCGCCACTTCCTGGTCTCCCACCACCAGCATATAGGGGATTTTTTGGCGTTGGGCGTCGCGGATTTTGGCATTCATCCGCTCGCCGCGCTCATCAATTTCCACGCGCAACCCGGCGGCCTTGAGATTCTGCGCCACCTCTTGGATATACGGCAGGTGGCGGTCTGCAATCGGGATCAGCATTGCCTGCACCGGCGCCAGCCAGACCGGAAATGCTCCGGCAAAGTGCTCGATCAATACACCCAGGAAGCGCTCGGTCGTCCCGGTCACAGCCCGGTGTAGCACCACCGGCGTATGCTCGGAACCATCCTCGCCAATGTAGCTCAATCCCAAACGCGAGGGTTGGATGAAATCCACCTGGATGGTAGAAAGCTGCCATTCACGCCCCAACACATCCCGCGCCAGGAAATCTGCCTTCGGACCATAGAATGCAGCTTCGCCGGTGGCCTCAAAATGATCCACCTGATTTGCTTGCAAAGACCGGCGCAGAGCAGCCTCGGCTTTGGCCCATTTCTCATCGTCCTGGACATATTTCCCACCTTCGCCGCGCAGCGAGAGGCGCACCTGGTAATCCGAGAAGCGGTAATGGTTCAACACCTCCTGGATCAGGTGCAGACACAGCGTGAACTCGCTCTCTATCTGGTCTTCGGTGCAAAAGATATGGCAGTCATCCTGTGTCAGGGCGCGCACGCGCGTCAACCCGGTCAATTCGCCTGTCTTTTCATAGCGATAGAGCGTGGCAAATTCTGAGAAGCGTAGCGGCAGCTCGCGATAGGAATGCCGGCCCATTTCTCTAAAAAGCGTCATGTGGCTGGGGCAATTCATCGGTTTCAGCCGGAAGACGACGTTTTCATCAACCATCGGTGGGAACATAGCGTCTTTGTAGTTCTCGTAGTGTCCCGAGCGCCGGTAGAGGTCTTCTTTGACCATATGCCCCGTCCAAACGTGCTGGTAGCCGTAGCGCGTCTGCACCTCACGTACATAGCCTTCCATTAAAAAGCGTAGCATTTCACCCTTGGGCGTGAAAAGCGGCAAACCAGGACCGATATCTTCCGAGAAGTAGAACAGTCCCAGCTCTTTGCCTAGCTTGCGATGGTCGCGCTTCCTGGCTTCCTCCAACCGCCAGAGATGTTCCTCCAGCTCCTGGGGGTTATGCCAGGCTGTGCCATACACCCGCTGCAGCATTTGGTTCCGTTCGTCGCCGCGCCAGTAGGCGCCCGCCACACTCATCAACTTGATCGCGGCCGGGTTGATCTGGTGGGTATTCTGAACATGCGGTCCCCGGCACAGGTCTACAAAAGAGGCCTGCTTATAGATCGAAATTTCGACCTTTTCTTTCAAAGGATTGCCATACTCGTCGAAACCGCCCTTTTCCAAACCGTCGATCAGCTCCAACTTGTAAGGCTGGTCCTCGAAAATTTTTCGCGCCTCATCTGCAGAGACTACCTGGCGCTGAAAATCATGATTTTGAGCGATGATCGTGCGCATGCGCTTCTCGATCACTTGCAGATCATCCGGAGTGAGCGAGCGCGGCAGCTCAAAGTCATAATAGAACCCATCCTCGACCGGTGGACCTATCGTATATTTGGCTTCCGGGAACATTTCCACAATCGCCTGCGCCATAACGTGCGCTGATGAATGCCGGATGCGATACAGGTCACTTTCTTCGTAACGTACTTTACTGATCTCAGCCATATTTCACTCTCCAATTCTATAAAAAAGACTCTCGCCCATGCCTGGGGCGAGAGTCTATCATACACTCACGCGGTTCCACCCAGATTTGCTCAATATAGAGCTTCTCTGTGCGACCGGTAACGGGGTCAGCCGTTCACCATACTCGAAGGCAGGTCATTCCAATCCTGCGCGCTTCTTTCAGGCTCACGCTCACGGGTGGTTTTCACCAGCCGGTCTCTGCAGGAGATTCTCAATCGCTGATCTCCATTCCCTGTCAGTCCCGTATCCGGTTACTCGTCCCGGTCATCGCGTTTGATTATGGGTGTGGGCGGAATAGGGCTCGAACCTACGACCTCTGCGATGTCAACGCAGTGCTCTAACCAACTGAGCTATCCGCCCGGACGTCCAAGAATTATACTACACACGCCGGAATCGGCAAGAGATTCCGGTTTATAAATATTTCACGCCCTCTAAGAATCCACGTAAAATGTCTGCCACCGGCTGCGGTTTTTCCAGCATCACCATATGCCCGGCATCGGGAATTGTCTTGAGCACCGCACCGGGTATGTGTTCCGCCAGGTACTGAGACTGGCGCAACGGCGTCATCCTGTCTTCGTTGCCGCAAATGACCAGCACCGGCTGGCGGATTTGCTCGATGCGCTCGGTTTCATCAAAAGCATCACAGGCGAAAAAATCTCCGTATAGTACACTGGAGCGAGTTTCTGCCATCCTCTGCCCGGCCAGTTCTTTCAATCGGGGCGGGGCGCCAGAACCGAAGCTCCAATCGATCGCCATATTCACCGCGTTCTGATAGGTCGTCTGGCTGGCCGCGTTTTCCAACAACGCTGGTGATACCTTCAATCGCGCTCCCGCCCCGAGCAAGACCAGGCCGTTTACATGGTCGGCATGCTCCAACGCCAGCGTCAGGGCAATTGCACTGCCCATCGAATGCCCGGCAAAGACCGCACTATGCAAACCCACGGCCAACAACCAATCCTTTACCGCTTGCGCATACGCCGCGATCGATTGCAATCCGCGCCCGGCTGACTTGCCATGACCGGGCAAATCCAACGCAAATACCCGGTAACCCGGTAAACGGCGCAACTCTGCAGGCCAGTACAGGTGAGTCCCCCCCGCGCCGTGGATTAAGACAACCGCAGAGTGCTGGGCTTCGCCACCCTCATATTCATGATAATAAATATCTGCAATGCTTGGCATGGAAAAATTGGAGGAAATTTCGGGGAAATCCCTGGGGAAACCCTAAGTAAAAACTTACCCGCCGTGTTGAAGGCGGTCCCCAGCCTCTCCAGTCAATGGGATCACCACCTGGATGCGAGTCCCCCGCCCCTTGACAGAATCGATGCGTAAAACGCCTCTCACCAGCTCAGTCCGCTCGCGCAGGTTGATCATACCCAGGCTGCCACGGCTTTCATATGAAGCATCCACCGCAGAGGTGTCAAACCCAATACCGTCATCCTCGACTTCCAGCAGGCACAACCCATCGCGCAACATCTTCAAACGCAGCCAGATATGCGCTGCCTGAGCGTGTTTTCGGGCATTTGTCACCGCCTCATCCGCCAGGTAAAAAACAACCGCCTGTTTGCTTACTTCCATTGCCTCGACGGCCCGCTCATCCACCTGCACGATGACTTCCTGTTGATAGGTTTCTTGTAGCTTTTCTGCCATCGATTTGAACGCCGCAGCCAATCCCTGTGATTCGAGCACCAGCGGTCGCAACGTGAATAGCATGTGGCGGATTTCTTTGGTCGTTCTGCGCGCCAGGTCTTCGATCTTGAAAAGCTCATCGGAGGCCGACTTTTGATCGCGTTCCATCAAACGCCGGGCGAAGTTGATCCGCATGGCAATCGCCGAGACCGATTGGGTGGGTCCGTCGTGTAAATCGCGCGCCAGTTTCTTGCGCGACTCATCCTGGATCTCCATCATCCGGTTTCTTTCCTGCTCCAATGTCTGGTAGAGGCGCGCGTTTTGGATCGCTATGCAAGCCTGGTGGCTAACCAGTTCCAACACTTCACAGCGTTCGACGGTAAAAAATCCGGGGACGGGATGCCCAAACAGCATGACGCCATATGCATCCAATCCGGTCCGTAATGGCAGCACAAGTGCAGATTGGCATTCATGCAAGGCGATCAATTGTCCCAATTCGGGGTCATTCTTGGGATTTTGGATAAAAGCAGGATTGGCTTCTTCGATTACGCCTGCTAAAACACCGCTGGTGCCCGTCAAGGTAACATTCTTGTCCGTGGGGAGCAAGCGGCGACCAGACGCAATTTTCATTTCGGGAGTTTTCGAGTTGTGACCCGTGAAAAGCATCACCGCGCTCACCAACCGGTCTATCGGTGCATCCAGCTCCGCCAGCGCAGTTGCACTCAAGTCCAAGGAGGTCTCGAGCACTTTCTGATAGTTCAATGTTGCGCTCAGCGCCGAGATCAATTCAAAAATCGTCTGGAGCTTTTCTTGTTCCTTGGTTCTTACCTTTCTGCCCCTGGATAATCGCGGTCGCTTTGGCAAGCGGATTCCCTGGCGGAAGCGAACGCTCAAAAATGCCGTCACACCCCCTACTATCGAATAGACCAACAGCCAGATTCCAAGCACCATCAATACCGATGGGTCACCAACTTGTTCGTAAGCCTGCCAGCTGATTAAGGCAATATTGAGAACCAAAGCCAATGCCATGCCCGGCCATTGGAAGTAAATCGAGGCTGAGACTTGCGAGAGGATTGCGACCCAGGTCAGCTCACTACCTGTGCCAATGCTCAAATAGAACAATACCTGGGCAAAGACAAAATCCCAGATTGCACTGATCAAGCGAAACTGGAAACTAGTCCGGTTTGAGACCACCAGGATAGTGGCAAGGATATTTCCTAAGACTGCCACCCCCAAGATGGAAAGTATCACCCAATCGATCGTCTCCCCAAATACCAGCCAGACGGTGACACCCATAATAAAAACCCAGCGCAGGGTGAGTACAACCCAGTCTGACAGGGTCGTAGATGAGGGTTTATCCATAGAACCTATCATAACTTAAAAAACCGGCTTGACAAGGCATCACAACAAATCTGTAAGATATTTCTCTATCAGCGGCAGCGCCGCTTTCACCGCGCGTGCCCGGTGACTTAACCGGTTTTTCTCTACCAGGCTCAATTCGGCCATGCTTTTTCCCAGCTCCGGGATCAGAAAAATGGGGTCATATCCAAAACCGTTCTGGCCGCGCTCCTCGGGGATAATCTCCCCTACACAAACGCCCTCTACCAGCTGAGCTTCTCCATCCGGTGCGACCACTGCCACCCAACAACAGAAGCGAGCGCGCCAGGGCCTGGGCTGCTCTCCTAAACGCTCCAGCAATAGCTGGCGGCGGTCGGCGTCTGTCGCCCCTGGGCGGTGACCATAGCGCGCCGAATGCAGCCCCGGCTGGCCTCCGAGTGCATCTACCTCCAGGCCAGAATCATCCGCCAGGGTGATCATCCCGGACGCGCTGGCAAAAGCTCTTCCCTTGAGCAATGCATTTTCTGCATAGGTATTGCCATCTTCCACCACCTCCAGTTCGATGCACAACTGGGCGGGTGTCAGCAGCTCAAGCTCCCGCTCGCTCAGCAAGGCCTGGATCTCTACCATTTTACCGGGGTTATTCGTCGCAATCAGCAATTTCAGCATGTTCACTCGCCATGTTATAATCAGACAAAATCTGTATCAAATTCCACACACATTCTACCTGAGGTCGCTTTCAAGTGTTTGCTTGTTCCCAGGACTCTCTGGTCGAATCATCGAGACTGCCGGTGGCTGATTTCCGCAATCCTCTCCTTCTGAATGTTGGCTTCATTATCCACGAAACGATCGGCTACAGCCGAGATTTTCCTTTTGATTTTGATTCAGTCGCTATACCGCCCGACACAAACCTCTCCAACCTGAGTGGTCTGGTGCGCATCACCCGCACTGCCCAGGGACTTTTGGCTCAGGTGAAGATGCAGGCTTACCTCCCGGCAGAATGCGTCCGTTGCCTGACCGATTTCTCCCAACTGCTGCAGATTGACTTCACCGATTTATACGCCTTTACAAAAAAAACAGTCACCGAATCGGGTCTGCTCCTGCCTGACAGCGGTAAGATCGACCTGGCGCCCATCGTGCGTGATGAAATGCTATTGGCGTTTCCGATCAGCCCGCTTTGCAGACCGGATTGCAGAGGTCTCTGCCCCATCTGTGGCGAGAACTTAAACGAGCTCACCGGTGTACACGAACATCTCCCGGATGGTTCAGCGCAGGATTCGTGATGGGATACCCTGGAATTATATCCTGCAATCAGTGATAAAACTTACCTTGACAAAAACCACCCACAACATTAAACTTGTGTTAAGTAACTAAAAGAGAGGACCCTTCGGAAATGGCTTCTGGTGTTGCTGTTTATGCAACTTTCCGCTATTCGATGGCCATGATGTGCAGCATGGCAGTCATGCCTCGCGCCTGAACCGGGCAGCCAAATCCGCAGGGAATATCCTACTAAGCATCAAATTACTTATCTCCAGGCTGTCCAAATGTGGGCAGCCTGTTTTACTCTGTCTGGAACCTGGAGGTCTTATATGTCTGAAAATATCCTTGTCGCCGTAGCCTGGCCGTATGCGAACTCAGAAATCCATGTCGGCAATATCACTGGCTCCTATTTGCCCGCCGACATCTTCGCCCGTTACCAGCGCCTGGTTGGCAATAATGTCGTGATGGTCTCCGGTTCGGACGCGCACGGAACTCCCGTCACAGTCCGGGCGGATGCAGAAGGCACCACACCCGTGCAGGTTTACCAGAAATACCACGCTGGTTTCCTGGAGTTGTTCCAGAAACTGGGTCTGGCTTACGATCTGTTCACCAGCACCCACACCGAGAACCACTTTAAAGTTTCTCAGTCGATATTCCTGGCCCTGCAGAAAAATAACTACTTGTACACGGAACGACAGCAGCAATGGTTTGCTCCTTCACAGAAGCGTTTCTTGCCCGACCGCTACGTCGAGGGCACCTGTTACATCTGCGGCTACGCCAATGCCCGCGGCGACCAGTGCGATAGCTGCGGCAGCCTGCTCGACGCCAGGCAGTTGATAGAGCCGCGCTCCAAGATCGATGGCACCCGGCCGGAGCTGCGTGAGACCGAGCATTTTTATCTGGACCTGGGCGCGCTGGAGCCTGGCATCGTGGAGTTCTTGCGCCAGCGTGAAGGCTACTGGCGACCCAATGTGCTGCGCCAGTCACTGGGACAAATCCTGGCTGACGGTCTGCACGGGCGCGCCATCACCCGCGACCTGGATTGGGGCATCCCGGTGCCCGTCCCAGGTTGGGAAGGGAAATGCCTGTACGTCTGGTTCGAAGCGGTCATCGGCTACCTGTCCGCAGCGATCGAATGGGCGCACATAACCGGAGATCCGCAGAGCTGGGAAAAGTGGTGGTTCGAACCTTCCGCCAAAGCCTATTATTTCATCGGGAAAGACAACATCCCCTTCCATGCCGTGATCTGGCCCGCCCAGTTAGCCGGCGCGGGAGAATGGTTTGGCAAACTGTTTGAGGAGACTGAAAACACGCACCTGACTCTGCCTTACGATGTGCCCGCTAACGAGTTCATGAACCTGGAAGGCAAGAAGATCTCCGGCAGCCGCAATTGGGCGATCTGGGGGCTGGACTTTTTGAGCCGTTACGACCCCGATCCCTTGCGCTACTACCTGACCGCCAATATGCCCGAGAGCAAGGATACCGATTGGGACTGGGAAGATTTTGTCCGCCGCAACAATGACGAACTGGTCGCCACCTGGGGCAACCTCGCCAACCGTGTGCTGGCCTTCTGCTATAAACAATGGGATGGCTGCGTACCAGCTGAGATTGGCGACTTGCGACCCGGGGACCAGGAAATCCTGGCTGTAGTCGAGGCGGGTTTCCAGAGCGTTGGCGAGCATTTATCAGCGGTGCGCTTGCGCGCGGCGCTGATCGAGGCCTTGCGGCTGGCAGCCGAGGTCAACAAATACCTGGACACAACCGCCCCCTGGTTCGAGATCAAAAAGGACAAAGCGGAGGCAGCCAAATCGGTCTACACGGCTTTGCGAACAATTGACTCGTTGAAAATCCTGTTTGCCCCCTTCATCCCATTCTCCAGCGAAAAGCTGCACACTTACCTGGGCTATACTCAGCCCCTGTTCGGCAGCCAGTTCACCGAGACTCGGACGGATGAGTTGGGCGAGCATAGCGTACTGCGCTACCGTCCGGGCCCGCAGCAGCCGCAGTGGCAGCCCAGCCAGTTACAGCCGGGTCAGGCGCTGGTGAACCCAGAGCCATTATTCCGAAAGCTGGAGCCAACCGTCGCGGCTGAAGAACGGGCACGCCTGGGATAGACTGCAGCCGCCGCGCCCCGCATCAACCGGAACCAGGAATCAAACGGGGCCAGGGTCGGTCATCAGACCACCCTGGCCCCAATATTTTTTCTAAAACCGGCTGCCAGTTAATATCCAGGCTTCAAACCGCGGGCTGCCATCCCTTCGTTATAAGCCTGTCCATACAGGTGAGCATTGATGGTATAGGCATATACGGCAGTGAACAGAATACCGATCACGCACAGAATTACACCCAATGACGCGATCAGGCTGGCCACAAAACCGCCTAATAATGCCAACAAGTATGCCACCGGCGCAGCCCGTACCAGGCCGAAAACCTCACCAAAGCGGAACCCGGCGCCCATCTGGCCGGTCGCGGCAAAGTTGCCCAATGCCGCCGGCAAGATAAATCCCAGGAATATGCTGTATATGAAGCTCACACAGCCGAAACAAACCGCAAGGACTGTGACGGCCATCAGGATCGTCTCGTCCGTCGTATCGCCTTGCTGTCCAAACAAAGTGACACCCTGTTGGCAAATATTGACCAGTACAATGGGCAACGAATAGACCAACCCGATGACGAAAACCTGCAGACCCTTCACCAGGTATCCGCCAAAATCGCTCCAATCCGGCAGCGGTTGCGGATCGTGCTGGATCACTCGCTTGGTTATCTCAATGCCCCAGCCAGCCACAACCAGCCAGCCGATGAAGGGGATAATCATCAGCAGGGCGCCAATCCCCAGTTTCTTTATCCAATCCTTGTCTTCGAACGCAAATGAGAATGCTTTTCCGAACTCCATACAACACCTCCTTAACAAGATGAATGAAAACGGTTGACTGATTTTACCAGCTTTAATCTAACTGGATAAGGCAATCTTCGGACTCGCACCGGCCGGATTCAGATACCAGCGCAGCTCAAACGGGTCAAAAACCAGCTCGTATGTTTTCTCTTCCACAGTCATCACCAATATGTGTAGGAGCAAATGCTCCCCTGCCTGGTCTTGCCAGCGCCGGCCTGTCGATGTCAGAGTATAAACCCGCCCGCGCCACACGAACTGCTGGGGATAGGCCTTCCCCTGCGTGTCAAACCGGACCGTGACCTCAACCAATTCCATCCCGACCACCTATCTTGCGGAAACCATTGCCAGATATTCACTAAGCAAGCGCAAAGCCTGCTCAGCCGCCTGCTCCTTGACCTGCAGCCGGTCGCCGGGGAAGACAAACGATCTGGCTTCCTCGAAACCGCTGGCGCTCAGGCTAATCCAGGTCAGCCCGACCGGCTTTTCCGGCATGCCGCCGCCGGGGCCGGCGATACCGCTCACCGAGATCCCGATATCCGCCTCCAGCGCACGGCGTGCGCCGCGCGCCATCTCCAACACTGTCTCGCGGCTTACCGCGCCATAGCGGGTCAGCGTATCCCAGCTCACGCCCAGCAGCTTCACCTTGGCCTCATAAGCATAGGCCGTCACGCCGCCCAAAAAATACTCTGACGAGCCTGGCACGTTCGTAATACGATGCCCGACCAGTCCCCCCGTGCACGATTCGGCCGCCGCCAGCTTCAAGCCCAGTGGGCGGAGCAGCTCTCCAACCTTGATTTCCATAGCGTTTTCGACCATGGGATATATTATAACCGGGCAGCCAGTTGACAGGCTTAATTTATCCACACGATCTGTCCCAACTCCCTGCGGTATAATGTTCGGCATGGAAAATCCGAATACAGATGAAACACGCCCCATCGACCTGTCGCCCGAGACAGAATCAAACCAAAATCTGGAAGCGACCCAGGCTCAACCGGCTGTCAAGCCAGCCCAGCCCGAGACTGTTCAGCCCGAGCCTGCCCCTGAAAGTGGCTACGCAACCACCGCCCCAGTAACTGTAAGCGCCCCCGCTTCCAATCCGCCTCCAGTTCAGCCTGCCCCCGAGCCTGTACCCGGAGCTAAGCTTGAAGCAGGCGCACTAGAAACCACCCTGCCGGTTACCCTAAAAGAATCAACCGCGCCTCCATTAGAGCCAGCGCTGCCGGCCTCACCCACAGACCAGCCGCCGGCAATCCCACCGCCCCCCGCCAGACATGCGGCGGTCAAATCAGGTAGTCGCAAAGGTATACCCTGGTTCTTCTTCCCGATCCTGGGACTGGCAATCCTGATCGCCATTGTTTTATTGAGCGGCTTTGGCGGTTACGCCGCCGGGATCGGCGAGCGCAAAAACGCTGAGAAGACCCAGGTGTCGCAGATGCTGCAGGAACAGTACCAGCTCGGCTTACAGGATATTCAAGACGGGCAATATAGTCGCGCCCGCCAGCGTTTCGAGTACATCATCCAACTCGACCCGAACTACCCCGGCGTGACCGATAAGCTGGCTGGAGTGTTGCTCGAGCTCAGCACCACTGCCACACCCACCCTGTTGCCCCCGCCAACAGTCAGTCCAACCACCGATACGCGTGACAAGCAACAGCAGTACGACCAGGCCCGGCAAGACCTGGCAGCCAGCGACTGGACCAAAGCGCTCGACGATCTGCTCAAACTGCGCAAAGCCGATCCTGCCTTCCGCACCGTCGAGATCGATGGGATGCTCTTCCTAGCCTTGCGCAACTCGGGTCGCGACAAGATCCTGAAAGAAGCCGATCTGGAAGGCGGCATTTACGACCTGACCCTGGCCGAGAAATTCGGGCCGCTCGACTCAGAGGCGCAGGGTCTGCTTTCCTGGAGCAGCCTGTATATTACCGGAGCCAGTTTTTGGGATATCGATTGGGAACAGGTCGTGAACTACTTCTCCCAGGTAGCGCCTCAACTGCCAAACCTGCGAGACGGCTCTGGGATGACAGCCACCGAACGCTTGCGGTTGGGCCTATTTGAGTATGGCAACAGTTTAGCCACCAAAGGCCAGTATTGCAAAGCAGTCAAAGCCTATCAAGACTCATTGGCTATTGCCCCCGATGCCATTGTGCAGGCAGCTGGCGAGTTGGCTGCCAAAGGCTGCTCCCAGGGCGACCAGCCTGTTAACACACCTAAACCCGGCAAAAAACCGAAGGCCACCCAGCAACCTTGAGTTACCCGAAGAAACCGCCTATTTACCAGCAGGCGGTTTCTTTTCAAATCCACTACTTGTAATTAAACGCGGATTCTGGCTGAGCTGCGCACTCGCGCACAACAGGCCAGTCGCATCCCCTTTTCCAGCTCGGTTAGACCCAGACAGTGCTCTTCTTCTTTCGTAACCGGGGTCATTTCCCCTTCCAACACCAGCACCCGGCATTCGCCACAATCGCACTGCCCCCCGCAGATCGAAGGCATTGTCACTCGCGCCCGGCGAGCCGCCTCGAACAGGCTGGTGCCCGGCGAGACCGCCACTGTCACGCCAGCTGGTTCGAAGCGGACCATAAAATGGTGTTGTAGCTTCATAACAGATATTATCCTCGAATATAGCTCTCAGAATGATACCCTTGGGTCGCATAGCTTGCAAGAGTGGGAACAAAGCACCAGCGGGTTGCGTTGTATAATAGTATTGAGCAGGTTTAAAAATTGCTTGGATCACACAAAACGGTGAATTACCCAATAATGATGATGAGGTCCTTAGTATGAAGCATATACGCTGGTTGAGCCTTTTTGTACTGCTCATAATAGCAGCCCTGGCCTGTAACGTACCGTTCTTTGTAACGGAAGATCAGGCTACTCAGACAGCCGTTGGCGTGCAGTCTCTGGCAGCCCAGACCATTGCCGCACAACAACAGGTCGCCAGCAGTACTGCACTCTCACAGGCTTCCGAAGCCACCACCACTGCTGCAGTTGTGGTCGCCACTGCGCAAGCACAGTCTGCCGACGCCACCAAAACCGCGATCAGTGTAGAAGCTACCGCCCAGGCTGAATCAGCCAGCGCCACCTATGCTGCCCAGGTCATCCAGGCTACCGCGCTGGCTCAGGCGTCTCCGCAACCCCCTCCCCCACCGCCCCCGCCACCTCCTCCACCGCCTCCACCCCCACCGCCTCCGCCACCTCCGCCTCCACCCCCACCTCCGCCCCAGAGCGACTATGTTCGGATTAGCTTCCCTGCGGGCGGCACCTCTGCCAATGTCGATGGTCAGATCAAGAAGGGTGAGGTCCTCAATTATGTACTGCGCGCCCTTGCAAACCAGACCATGCTGGCAACCATCTATTCGCCGAACAACAACGTCTACCTGGGTGTGGTGGGTTTGTCCGATGGCATTCCACTGTTGCGTACTGCAGCCGGCGCCACCCAATTCACGGGTGTTTTACCACTCACCCAGGATTATCGTCTGAGCCTGTTCTCACCCGACCAGAAGTCGAACTACACTTTACAGGTGATCATCCCGGCCCGTATCAAGTTCGCCCATGGCGCCTACTCTGCCAGCGTGGATGGGCATTTGCAGGGCAATACGGTCAACTACTATCTCTTGCGCGCCAGCGCCGGGCAGACCATGTCGGTCGCAATCTTATCACCGCACAACGATGTTTTGCTGACCATTTATGGCATGCAGGATGGCAGCCCGCTGGTGCGCTCGGTCTCCGGCGCTACCACCTGGACCGGAGTGCTGCCGGGCACCCAGGATTATATGATCGAGGCAGTCTCGGTAGGTGCGACCACGAACTATAGACTACAAGTGATGGTTAAGTAGTCCACCTGGGACCCGACAGGCCGCATCCTGGAAGGGTGTGCTCTGTTCAGGGTCTATGACTTTCTAGAATCCTTTCAGCCTGGTATGCGAAGACCAATCCTCCTGCTGCTCACGCTCGTCCTGGTCCTGGCCTGCCAGGTTATCCCCACCCCTCCGTCGCTACGCGCCACGCCAATTCCCTTGCTGGCACCTACCCGCCAGCAGGCCGCCATAACGCCGGGCTCTCCTGTTCCACAACCTGCAACCACCCAGACAGGGATAGAAAACCAGACCCCCATCCCAGGTGACTTGGCCCCTTTCCCCTATGACGGCTCGCTGCCTTTTGCCGAAGTCCAGACGCCAGACTGGAAACCTGTTTCATTAGTAGACACCAATCAGATTCAGCTGCCATTCCCTTTGGAAAAGGTAGCCAACCCGAGGGTGGCAGCCGGTATGACTTCCAGGCAGCGCGCAACCCTTTCCCAGAACGGCTTCGTCGTCCTGCATAGCCAGGAAGCTCAATTCAGTGCTCTGCGGCAGCGCGTCTCGCTCCAGTATGGACAGCCCTACTACCTGACAATCGATGCTGCCAGCCACGCCTTGCGACTGTCGCTCGCCGGGCTGCTCCCCGCGCTCGAGCGCGATGAATTGCGCCGCCGGTTGCTGGCAGTAACTCAAGCAACTTTGGATCAGGTCCTCACCTACCTGCCCCTGGTGCGTGGCACCGATCTGGAAACAGAAACCCGTCAGGCAGCCGCCTACCTGGCAGTGGCGGTCCGGCTGCTCGATCCGCAGGCTGCTCTCGATCCTGAGCTGGAAGCGCTGGTTAAGCCACAAGTAGAACAGGTGCTATCCGCCAGTGGTGTGGAGAGCTCGCGGCTTCTGCCTGGCTTTCAAGATGATTATCGCAAGTATCGTCCAACCGGGCATTACGCTGTTGATCCCGACCTGCAAGCCTATTTTCGCGCCATGACCTGGCTGGGGCGTGTCCGTTTTTCCTATCAGGATACCCAAACTGGCTCGCAACCCTCACGTGTTCCGCTGCTGGTGACCCTGGCGCTGCGCCAGGCCACCATCGAATCGTCCCCGGCTGCCCGGGAGTGGGCCGGGATCAGTGAAACGTTAAACTTCCTGAGCGGCCCAAGCGCTGGCCCCGGGCCTGCGGAGTACGCTGCCTGGATGGACCGGATCTATGGGCGCAACATAACCATTTTTGGGCTGTCGGATGCCTCGCGCTGGGAAATGTTCCTGGCTTATGCTCGCGATCTGCCAGTCTTGCAGTCAAACCCGGCTTTTGCCATGCTTCCAGCGGACCCCAATGTTGTGCAGAGCTGGAGTTTTCTCAGCGCCCGCTTCAACCTGGATGAATCGATCTTGCAAAGCTTAGCGGCCAGCCGGGGGGACATTTCCGCCGACCAGCGCTTGCAACCTGGCGGTCTGGAGCTGATGGCTGTGCTCGGCTCGCAAACTGCCCGCCAGGCCATCCAGGATCTGGGCGAGACGGCCTACCGTACTGACCCGGCAGAAATCACCAGGCTTCAGAATCTGGTCCAGCAGCAATCCGTGTCTCAGTGGTCGAGTACAATCCACGGCGCCTGGTTGCATGCCTTGCAATCGCTTCTATCCGAGAAAAGCCAGAACGAGCCACCGAATTATCCGGCTTATATGCGCACACCCGCCTGGGCCTATAAGGACCTGAATAGCGCCCTGGGTAGTTGGGTCGAAATATGCCACGATACCAGCCTCACTCCCATTCAGGCTGCCACAAAACCTGCCAGCGACCTGCCTGCCTCCCCTGCGGTACCGGGCTATGTGGAACCCAACCCGCAGGCCTTTTACCGCCTGTCCAAGCTGGCCTTTATCATCACTGAGGGACTGAATCAACGCCAGATGACGGGTGTTTTT
>Ga0209254_10001917_pt1 | contig 18776 bp, 17 predicted proteins | sample FrelakmetDIP11DI_FD_187148 | JGI IMG/M metagenome (GOLD analysis project Ga0209254, IMG submission 187148) | Freshwater lake sediment microbial communities from the University of Notre Dame, USA, for methane emissions studies - DIP11 DI (SPAdes)... | ecosystem: Environmental > Aquatic >...
AGAAGAATAAAATTCCATTTCTTTCTTTTCTTGAGATTGTCATCCAGTTCTGGTGAGAGGAAAAGTAGCCTGTCCCCTTTTGGACAAATCATTCCTTATTTATGCTCACGCGACGAAAAATTAAACTTATATGCTGATTTTGGTAGAATAGGGTATCACTATATGGATACGGAGGTGCTTTAATTATGCAAGGCATACAATACGTTACGGACGATAAGGGTCAAAAAATAGCCGTTCAAATTAACCTGAAAAAATTTGGTGAGATTTGGGAAGACTTTTTTGATAATTTACTTTCAAGGCAGCGTGCAGATGAACCAAGGGAATCGATTGAATCTGTTAGGGAACGGTTAAAGAAACAGGGCAAGTTGCGTGTCTAAGTACGCGATAACTTTTGCACGTTCTGCCCGGAAAGAACTTGAAGCACTCGATGAAAAAATAATTTATAGACTTTTCCCTAAGATTGAAAATCTATCTTTAAACCCTCGCCCCGCAGGTTGTCGAAAATTGACTGGTAATAAATATCTCTGGAGAATCAGAGTCGGCAATTACCGCATTGTTTATTCGATCAATGACGAGAAATATCTCGTAGATATCATTGCCGTACGTGACAGAAAAGATGCATATAAATGAGCGTGTAAAAATCCGCTCCACCGTCGTACTGCTTGCCAGCCGCGTCCGGTGAGCTTGTCGTTCGCACAATATGATTTCAGGAAGGAATAGACATGATTTTGGATGTACTTGAGAATGCACATCGTTATCTGGGCCTGAATAAGGGGTTTGCAAAGGCCATTGAGTTTCTCTTGCGCCCGGATCTGAAGGAACTGCCGGTGGGAAAATATGAGATAGACGGTGACCGCGTCTATGCAACGGTATCTAAGGATCTTGGTCGCAGGAAAGAGGATGCTTTACTCGAAACGCATGAGAAATACATTGATATCCAATTGGTCTTGGCAGGAACCGATGATATGGGATGGAAGCCCAAGTCATCGTGTAAGCAGCCATCCGGTGAATATGATCAGAAACGTGATGTGCAGTTTTTCGCGGACGAACCAGAGGCCTGGCTTTCAACTGAAAGTGGATCGTTTGCGATCTTCTTCCCGGAAGATGCGCACATGCCACTGATCTCGTCAGGGCAGCTCCACAAAGTCGTTGTAAAGGTCGCAACGTAAGAAGTGCGACCAAACGTTGCACTGTAGTACCCAACAGGGTCAGGCTTGCGGTTGTGCATTTGGCTTTTGTTTCGTTCCCCCGGCAGGCGCTTGTTTGCAACATGTCCTGAGGGATACGCGGAAGGATTTTCTCAGGCGGTTTCTTCTTTGAGCAGTTTATATTCGATGCTGTCCACTAATGCCTGGTAGGACGCCTCGATGATGTTCTCCGACACGCCGACCGTGCCCCACCGTTCTTCCTCATCCCCGGACTCGACAAGTACCCTCACTTTCGCGGAGGTCCCCTTTCCGGCAGTAAGAACACGGACCTTGTAATCATGGAGTTTTACGTCCTTCAGTGCCGGGTAGAACTTATCGAGGGCCTTTCTCAACGCGTTATCGATCGCATTTACCGGGCCTTCTCCTGTTGCAGCAGTGTGTTCTACCCGTCCTCCGACCTTCACCATGATCGTTGCTTCACTCATGGCTTGCTCACCCTCACGTCTCCTGTCCACGATGATGCGAAAACCGATGAGATCGAAGAAACGCTTGTGCAGGCCGAGGGATTTCTTCATCAAAAGCTCGAACGAGGCCTCTGCAGCCTCGAACTGGAACCCTTCGTTTTCGAGGTTCTTCAGCGTGGTGACAATGTCCTGTATCTGCGGAGAGTCCGCATCGAGGCGGATGCCGAATTCTTCAGCCTTCCGCAGGATGTTGCTTTTGCCTGCAAGGTCTGAGATCAGCACCCTCTGTGAATTCCCGACGAGTTCGGGCCGCACGTGTTCATAGGTCTCCGGCCTTTTCCGTATCGCGCTGACGTGGATGCCGGCCTTATGCGCAAAAGCGCTGTCTCCGACAAAGGGCTCCCGTTTAAAATGCCGTATATTGGCGATCTCGTTTACGAACCTGGCCACCTCTCTCAGTCTGCGCAACTGGTCGGCGCTGATACACTTCATCCCGAGCTTCACCTGCAGGTTGGGGATGACCGAGCATAGATTCGCATTACCGCACCGTTCGCCGAGCCCGTTGATTGTGCCCTGCACCTGTGACGCGCCGCTTTCCACTGCAATGACTGAATTTGCAACAGCGCATTCGGAATCGTTATGCGCATGCATTCCGAGAGGGGTTCGCACTTTCTTTGTGATTTCATGGAAAACCGTCCTCACATCGCCGGGGAGCGTTCCCCCGTTCGTATCACAGGGAATGAGACAGTCAGCCCCACCGTCCTGCGCCGCAAGGAGACATTTTAAGGCATACTGGGGATTATCCTTATATCCGTCAAAGAAGTGCTCTGCATCGAAAAAAACCGTTTCGACATGCTTTTTGAGATAGACGATTGAGTTGTAGATGATATCGAGGTTTTCCTGCAGCGGTATCTTTAATGCCTCTTTTACGTGGAAATCCCAGGTCTTCCCGAAAATAGTGATGATCCCGACCTTTGCATCCAGCAATGATTTAAAGACAGCATCGTCGTTTACCTTATGCTTCGGTCTGTGGGTGCTGCCGAACGCGACGACCTTTGCGGTTTTCAGTTTAAGCTTTTTTGCCTTCTTGAAATATTCGAGGTCCTTCGGATTAGAGCCGGGCCAGCCGCCTTCTACATAATGCACGCCTAACTCATCGAGCTTTTCGGTGATGCGGAGTTTGTCCTCGACAGAAAACGAGATCCCCTCGGTCTGGGCGCCGTCCCGCAACGTCGTGTCGTATATTTCGATCCTTTTCATAGTGATGAAGTAATGCGCTTTCTATTTGGTTGGTATGCGCTTTGTCCTGTCTTGTTTCTTCCCCTTCTTTTCACCGAGACCGAATGCGTCATGCAAAACCCTGACCGCGAGATCAGAGTGTTTCGAACCGATGATGCATGAGACCTTGATCTCGGAAGTGCCTATCATCATGATGTTGATCTTATGCTGCGCGAGGGTTCCGAACATCTTCGCGGCAACACCTGAATGTGTCCTCATGCCCACGCCGACGACGGAGACCTTGGCAATATCTTCCCTCAGCTTGACGTCCCTGGCCCCGAGTTTATTTACGATCTCTTCAGTGATTATCAGCGCCTTTCTGCTGTCTGATTTCGGCACGGTAAAGGAGATGTCGGTAGCCTCTCCGTCACTACTGATATTCTGGACAATCATATCGACGACGATACTCGCTCCGGCGATCGCGTTGAAGAGTCTCGCCGCGACACCGGGTTTATCAGGCACCCCTATGACAGTGATTTTCACCTGATTTTTATCGTAGGCAACACCTGACACCACAACCTTTTCCATGTCCTTATCCTCCTTGACAACGAGTGTGCCGGGATTGTTATTGAAACTGGAACGGACAACGACGGGCATCCCGTATATTTTTGCGAATTCGACCGACCGCGCCTGCAGAACCTTTGCCCCGAGACTCGCCAGTTCGAGCATCTCGTCATAGGAAATTTTATCAAGTTTCTTCGCTTCGGGCACGATGTTGGGGTCCGTGGTATACACACCATCTACATCGGTATAGATTTCGCACAGGTCCGCCTTCAGCGCTACTGCCACTGCCACCGCCGTAAGGTCGGAGCCTCCTCTTCCGAGGGTCGTCACCTCCGATGTTGCTGTTATGCCCTGAAAGCCCGCAATCACCGGGATGATGCCCTTTCCGATAGCCTTCTTTACCCGCTCGCCGGTTATCCTCTCTATCTTCGCTGTTGTGTGAGACCCGCTTGTGATGATGCCGACCTGTCTTCCGGTGAAAGACATGGAGGGGAGGCCAAGCTCCTGTATCGCAATCGCCGTGAGCGCCGCGCTGATACGCTCTCCGGATGAAAGGAGGAGGTCTATCTCACGGCCTTCCGGATTCTGTGAAAGCTGCTGCGCGAGATCTATGAGTTTATCTGTCTCGCCCGACATGGCTGAGACGATCACAACCACTTCATTCCCCTGTTTCTTTGTCCCGGCAACGCGCTCTGCAACGGCCCTGATCCGTTCAATGCTCCCGACAGAGGTGCCGCCGTATTTCTGAACAATCAGCATGTCTTCTCACCTGAATGCCCGCCGTTACATAGTAATGATCTCATAATAATGACAACATTATTTCTAAAATCCCTCCTAACCTCCCTTTGCCAAAGGGAGGATTCATACCCCTCTTTGGTAAAGAGGGGCAAGGGGAGATTTTCTGATTTATGCAAATTCAATTGTGAGACACTTGATAAAGCGATCATTTCTTCTTTGCCTTCATCGGTTTGTCGCAGCAGATCAACTCGCAGCTCTCGACACAGCCGCATGCTTTGTCTACCGATATGACCAGGCCGCATACGTTGCAAACATACTTGTCGCCCTTCGTGAATGCCTTTTTCTTTTTTGTGATTTTTGCCGCGGGTTTTTTCGCAGTAGTCTTTTTTGTCGTTATCTTTTTTGCAGCTGCCTTTTTTATCGCCATCGTCGTGGTCTCCTTTTCAGATCAGAAATAAATATCTTTCATTATATCAAAAATATTTTTAAATGTACGCATTGCCGCTGCTCCTGATGATGTGTCCTCATTGTGGTAGAATAGAGACGGAAAAATGGAGATCAGATTAGCCACAGGAAAATTGCTCACTGTTCACGACGGAGAGAGCGTATTCCATGCCTTGAAAAGACAGGGCATTTATCTCGCCTCCTCCTGCGGCGGTAAGGGAACATGCGGTAAATGCCGCATCAGAATAGACGCAGGGAAATACAGGACGGATTCCAGGGGCAAACTCTCTCCCGACGAGATGAAAGCCGGCGTTGCCCTTGCCTGTCAGACATTTCCCGATAGTGATTTGTCTGTTGATATCCCGAAGGAGTCAATGCTCATTGTCGGAGATGTCATCGAGATTGCGCGTTCGAAAGACCTTCTCGAACTCTTCAGGACATTAGACGGAAACATCACGCCGCTGGTGCAATGGATCCCTCTCGACATCCCTCCTCCCACCATAGAAAACAATACCGGCGATCTCGAACGGCTTGCAGGAGCGGCCGCGGATAAGGGGTTAAAGAATGCGATATTTTCCCATGACTTTGTCTTATCCCTGGCCAGCTCTCTCAGGAATGCAGAATGGAAGATCAATCTCGCTTTCACCAAAGGGCCGGAGGCCATTTTAATCTCTCCTCTTAAAGAAAAAACACGATACGGCATAGCCGTTGATATCGGAACAACAACCATCGTCCTCTATCTCGTAAATCTCCTTGACGGCGGCATCCTCGACACCGGCTCAACCTATAATTCCCAGATACGGTTCGGCGACGATGTCATCACAAGGATTGTGTATGCCACTGAGTCCGGCGGACTAAAGGAGCTCAGAGAAACCGTAGCCGGCGATATCAATGACCTTCTCGCCTCCCTGGTCGAGCGCCACAGGATAGCGGCGGAGGATATCGAGTCTGCCGTGATTTCAGGGAATACAACGATGGCCCATATCTTCTGGGGGATTAATCCCGAATATATCAGGGAAGAGCCGTATACCCCTGCCCTGAATGCCTTCCCGCTCTGGAAAGCCGAAACAGCCGGGATATCCATCAACCCTCAGGCGCCGCTCTATACGGTCCCGTGCGTTGCAAGCTACATCGGCGGCGATATCGCATCAGGGGTCCTCGTATCTACCATGCACAGAAAGAGCGGGCTATCGCTCTTCATCGATATCGGCACCAACGGCGAAATCGTTCTTGGCAATAAGGAATGGCTTGTGACAGCCGCGTGTTCCGCCGGCCCGTGTTTCGAGGGGAGCGGAATAAAACACGGCATGAGGGCCACGGAGGGCGCTGTGGAGTCGGTGAAGATCGACCCGTCGACATTCGAGCCTTCATTCGGCGTCATAGGCGGCGGAAACCCTGTCGGCATCTGCGGGTCAGGGATGATCGATGCATTGACCGAGATGTTCATGACCGGCGTTATAGACCAGAAAGGCAGGTTCGTGAAAGAACGTGCGCCACAGAGGATACGGGAGGGCTTTGAGGGCCCGGAATATCTCTTTTACAGCGACGACAGGAGAGACATCGTCCTGACAGAGATCGATATAGAGAATATCATAAGGGCAAAGGCAGCGATTTACGCGGGCATCTCCCTACTCCTGAAAAAGATGGGGTTCACACCGCAGGACCTTGAATCTGTTTCCATTGCCGGCGGATTCGGGAACTACCTCAACATTGAAAAGGCGGTTATCATCGGAATGCTGCCTGATATCCCGAGGGAAAAATACCGGTTTCTCGGCAATACTTCCGTTGCCGGTGCGTATCTGTGCCTTCTCTCCGAAAACATGAGAAGAGAGGCAGAGGAGATTGCCCGGAAAATGACCAATATCGAGCTTTCCGTGTCGCGCAGGTTTATGGATGAGTACATGTCAGCGCTTTTTCTGCCCCATACCGATATCAGTTTATTTCCGACAGCGGAGAAGATCATCGCAAAGAGATAAAACTCTCATGGAGGATTTAAAGCCGCCAGTTTTTTTCTGCAAAGGCGGCTGTTTGCGGAAATCCTTTCTCCCGGATCAATGTACAGGCGGATTGCAAAAGGGATTTATAGGCTTTGTTATCGGATAACTTATATTCGACAACCATTTCCGCAATTTGATCCATACTCCCATAGATGTCTGCATCGTTCTTGATGTTGTTAATAAGTCGTTTCAGTTCGACCACCAATGGGTCAAGCATCGGCAATTCAATCATTTCCCTACTCCTTCATCATTTCATTAGTCTGAACATAGAGGACTTTTACCTTTTAATGCGCGGGTCCTGAAGACAGAAGTTTTTCGACCTCTCTCAGGATTACCGAGGCGGGGATCCCGCCGTGTATCTTCAGAATTCCGTTTATCAAAACAATGGGCGTATTGAGCGCCCCCAGACGGAGGAGCTCTTTGATATCATCGAATTCTTCATCGCCATCCATAAAAAGATCAATATATTCGACGCATACCACTGAAGGATAGAAATAACCCATCTCCTTTGAAAGTTCATCGGTGAGGACCTTGTTCGTCCCGTCACCTTCGTTGGAGCTGTCTTCAAACAGAACGGTTTCCACCGGATTATCAAGTATCTGTATATGAACTCTCTGGAGCAAAAGCACTACCTCTCTTTCTTCAGGTTTACAAGAATATTGTCGATGAGCCTTGTCCTGCCGATCTTTACCGCTGCTGCCAGCAGTACTTCATCCCTTACCTCCGAAAGTACATTCAGGGTTACGGGATCATATATCCCCATGTAATCAACCCCGGACACAGCGGGTTCGGCCAGAATGCGTTCCTGCATTATCCTTTGAATATGGGTTGCGTCTATTATACCAGATTTAATGAGACCGGATGCCTCGCTGAGACACCGGAAAACGACCGGAGCCGCTGCCCTTTGCGCTTCATTCAGGTAGGCGTTCCGGGAACTCATTGCAAGGCCGTCCCGTTCCCGTATCGTCGGGCACAGGACGATGTCGATATCCATATCGAGGTCTTTTACCATCCGCCTGATGACGACCGTTTGCTGGAAATCCTTCTGGCCGAAGTATGCCCTTGCCGGCTTTACGATAGTGAAGAGCTTCATCACCACAGTGGCAACCCCTTTGAAATGCGACGGCCTGAACGCGCCGCAGAGCTTATCTGACAATCCTTCAACCTCGACATGTGTCGAAAACCCTCCGGGATACATCAAAGAAGCATTGGGCATGAAGAGGATATCCACTTCTTCCTTCCGGAGTTTTTCCAAATCGCCTTCGGTATCCCTCGGATAGTTCTGAAAATCCTCTGCGGGGCCGAACTGGGTCGGGTTTACGAATATGCTGACCACCGTTGTGTGATTTTCCTGTTTCGATCTCCTCACGAGGCTGAGGTGCCCTTCATGCAGGGCGCCCATAGTCGGGACAAACCCTATCGGTTTTCCGCGCAGTTTATGCTCGTTTGCGGTATCCTGCATTATACGGGGAATGCGAATAAGTTCCATAGAAACCTCTTTGAATTATTGGACTTTCAGGCCGTATTTCTTTGCAAGCAAGGCATTTTTGATATAAGCTATATAATAAGGTGCAGATTTGTCAAACTCTTTAAGAGGGCGTAAAAACGGCAATCGAGTTACCTATGAGATATAGTAAAAATCTTTTCAGGAAGCCCGCCTTTAGTGTCTTATTGTTCATTATCTGTCTTGTTCTTTTCGGCTGGCCGTTACTGTCAATTCTCGGAAGTAATCCGAAAAGCATGTTTTTCTACTTGTTTATCATATGGGGCATTGTAATTCTTCTTCTTTTTTTCATGAACAGAAGTTACCACAGTTCAACCCCTGAAGAGGAACCTCCCCCTGACAACGGGGATAACGATGTTTGATCCGGTTACGGTTGTTATTGTTGTTTGTCTCTATATCGGCATCCTGTTTTCGATTGCGCTCTGGGTAGAGCGGCAAGCCTCTGCAGGACGGAACATCGGCAATAACCCCTTTATTTACTCCCTTTCGCTTGCTGTGTACTGCACTGCCTGGACATATTACGGCAGTGTCGGTAAGGCAGCCACCTCGGGCATGTTATTCCTGACCATTTACCTTGGTCCTACCATCGCTATCATCCTATGGTGGACCGTCTTGCGGAAGATGGTGCGGATAAAAAACGCATACAGAATTACAAGCATCGCTGATTTTATCTCCGCACGATACAATAAATCCCGCATATTGGCAGCGCTTGTCACCATTGCAGCAGTGACGGGGCTCATCCCGTATATTGCGCTGCAATTAAAGGCCGTTATTTCTACCTTCGATATTATCACTGCTCACAGTCACTCTGCAGGCAATCCCGCGTCCGGCATAGACGTAGGCCTTCTTGTCGCGGTACTCATGATCCTTTTCACTATCATATTCGGTGCCAGACGGCTGGATCCCACAGAACGTCATCAGGGCATGGTAGTTGCATTGTCAGTCGAATGCATGGTCAAATTACTGGCGTTCCTCGCGGCAGGAATATTTGTTACGTATATTCTTTTTGACGGATTTGGTGACATTTTTCAGCAACTGCCTGATACCCTTCCCAAAAATCTCAGCGCCACCAAAGAGACAGATTCCTCTTTCTTCCTTACGTGGACAACATATCTGGTACTTGCCATGTCCTCCATACTGTTTCTTCCGAGGCAGTTCCATATCTCGGTGATAGAGAATTTCGAAGAGGATCATATACGGACTGCAATGTGGGTTTTCCCGCTCTATATGTTTTTAATAAATCTCTTTGTTTTTCCGATTGCCATGGCCGGGCTCCTGAAGGGGTTTCCCGTTCAGGGGGCTGATACCTTTGTCATTGATCTGCCGCTGCATTCAGGTCAGAAGTGGCTTTCTCTCTTCGTCTTCATCGGCGGCTTCTCGGCGGCAACCGGAATGATCATGATCAGTTCGATGACGATGGCCACAATGATCACAAACCATCTCATGCTGCCTGTGATCGGTTGGTTCAAAGGGCTCGGATTCCTGAAGCGCTACCTTTTACAGTGCCGGTGGATGGCTGTTGCCGCGTATATTATGATCAGTTACGTGTTTGAACGCAGTGTAGGAGAGTCGTTCATGCTGGTAAATATGGGCATGATCTCTTTCGCTGCAGCACTTCAATTCGCTCCGTCCATCATCGGCGGCCTCTTCTGGAAGGAGGGTAACAAAGTCGGTGCTGTCTCAGGACTGATTGCCGGTTTTCTCGTCTGGTTCTATACGCTGATGTTGCCGGCGTTTCTGAAGACCGGAAGTTTTGACAATCCCCTTCTTGAATACGGTCCGTGGGGAATTGAACTGCTCAGGCCCGAACACCTGTTCGGCTTGGCCGGACTTGATTCGCTGAGCCACTCGGTATTCTGGACAATGCTTTTTAACGTGGGGGGATATATCCTCGGTTCTCTCTCTGCGAGGAGAAGCAGCGAGGAAGATGCCCGGGCAAAAGAATTTATAGATGTGCTTAAAGCCGGGGACATATCTTCCCGACCAATTTCCAGGGAAGCATTTATCGTTCTTTCCGGTAAAAAGAACGAGATAGAAAATCTGCTCTGCCAGTATTTCACAGAAGAAAAGGCGGCAGAAATATCCGGGCACTGTATCAGGACATTACACATTGACGCAAAGAGAAAGATTTCTATCGTTGAACTGACGGAATTGTATGCCGAGGTAGAGAAAGTACTCGCTGGTTCTATTGGTGCATCGGCAGCCTATCACGCTGTCCATACGGGTATTACCTATACCCCTGTCGAAGAGAACGAGTTATCGAACGTATATGCAGAAATACTCTCCAACCTCAAATTATCGCCCTCGGAATTGATAAAGAAGGTCGATTATTATCAGGAGAGGGAGGATCTCCTGACCCGCCAGGCAGAAGAATTAAAGGAGAAGATAAAAGAACGGGACAGGGTAATAGTTGAACGCAGGGATGCAGAAGAGGCCCTGAAAGAAAGTGAGGAAAAGTACCGGACACTCATCGAGAATCTTAATATCGGGGTTTACAGAAATACCGGGGGCCCCCAAGGCAGATTTATCCAGGCAAACCCGGCTATGCTCAAAATATTCGGCTACGAAACTCCTGGAGATTTCCTGGAGATTTATGTTTCGGATCTTTACCAGAATCCGGAAGAAAGAAGGCTTTATATTGAAGAAGTTTCTAAAAAAGGCTTTGTAAAAGACAGGGAAGTCCTTATGCGGAAAAAAGACGGTACCTCTCTATGGGCCTCGGTAACCGCAAATGTCCAGTATGATGAGAAAGGTGTTATCAGGTGGATTGATGGAGTTCTTGAGGACATTACAGAACGAAGGCATTTGGAAGACCAACTCAGACATGCACAGAAGATGGAGGCAGTCGGAACGCTTGCCGGAGGAATCGCCCATGATTTCAATAATATCCTTACCGCAATAATTGGATATGGGTGCCTTTTAAGGGATGAGATAAAAAAAGATGAACATCAGAAACAATATATCGATACTATTCTCACGTCCGCTGACCGGGCTGCAATTTTGGTTCGGAGTCTGCTTGCATTCGGCAGGAAACAGAAGCTCAGCATAGCGCCGGCAAATCTCAATCATATTGTCCTGCATTTGCAAGCCCTCCTATTACGGCTCATTGGTGAAGACATAGAACTGGAGACCGTTCTCAGATCAGAGGATTTGGTGGTAATGGCAGACGCCGGACAGCTTGAACAGGTATTGATGAACCTTGTCACAAACGCGAAGGATGCTATTACCGGAGGGGGTACAATAATCTTAAGAACAGACATTGTTGAGTTGGACAATGAATTTATCAAGACCTACGGGTTTGGGAAAAGCGGCAGATATGTGCGCCTGTCGGTAGAAGACACAGGGACAGGGATGGATGAGATGACTAAAGAAAGGATATTCGAACCTTTTTTTACTACCAAGGAAGTCGGCAAGGGCACAGGCCTCGGGCTTGCGATGGTATACGGGATCATCAAACAGCATGACGGCTATATCACTGTTCACAGTAAGGCGGGCAAGGGAACCCTCTTTCATATCTATCTTCCGCTGATAACAAAAGCAGTTCAGGAGTCAGCTTTCCCAATAATTACCTCTCCGCCAAAGCGGGGAACCGAGACGATCCTTCTGGCGGAGGATGACATAGCGGTCAGGAAAATTACAAAGGATATCCTTGAAGGCTCCGGATATGCGGTTATCGAGGCAGAGGATGGGGAAGATGCAATAAAAAAATTCGAAGCCCGCAAAGATGAAATCGAACTCCTGATATTCGACGTGATCATGCCGAAGAAAAGCGGCATAGAAGCCTACGAAGAGATCCGGAAGCAGCAGCCTGCTATCAGGATACTCTTTACCAGCGGTTACACCGCGGATATCCTTCATAGGAAGGGGATAGTGGAAGAAGACCAGCCCTTTATCTCAAAGCCCGTGCCTCCGGATACTTTTTTACGGAAGATACGGGAGGTGCTGGACAAATAACCTACCTTCAGAACAGATCACGCATAACAAGCTGCAGAAGGTTTTTCCCCTGCAATCCTGTCCCCTGAAATTTTGAAGACCGGAGACCTTATATGGTAAAATGCACCGTTATGGAAGAGGTCGGCACAATCAAGAGCACCGACGGCTTATTTGCAGTGGTCTCCGTCCCGAGAAAAAGCCTGTGCGAGGGGTGTACTCTGAGTATATGCAAGCCGGACGAGCGAGTGATGGAAATCGAGGCGCTGAACGCGGCGAAAGCGGGTGTCGGACAGAAAGTGCGGGTAGTAATGGAGTCCTCTTCGTACATGAAAAGCGCTGGAATTGTGTACGGCATTCCCGCCCTTGCATTGGTTCTCGGCACTGTGGTCGGGAAGGAGCTTTTCAGCCCCTATCTGCCGGGGTTCGATCCGGATATCATCTCTGCGACGTTCGGGTTCGGCGGGTTTATCCTCGCATTCATCGTTATCAGGCAATGGACGAACAAGGCTGCAAAAAAGATGGAAAGCAAACCGGTTATCGAGGAAATTTTGGAATAAATTTAATTGAGGGGGATTTATGGCAAACCTTGACGCAGACAAAATTCGGAATGTTGCGGTTATCGCGCACGGAGGCGCGGGCAAGACTTCGCTTGTAGAGGCGATGCTTTTTGATGCAGGCTCCATCGACAGGCTTGGAAGGGTTGACGACGGCACCACGGTGATGGATTATGAACCCGAGGAGATAGAGAGAAAAATAACAATCATTTCATCAGTCGCCTTCTGCGACTGGAAAGGACACCGGGTGAACCTCGTAGACACCCCGGGGTTTATCAATTTTCTCGAAGATACCCGCGGATGTCTGCGGGCCGTGGACGGGGCAGTGGTCATCGTCAGCGCCCTCTCCGGTGTGAAGGCCGAGACACAGAAGATATGGAAATTTGCATCCGAATTCGAGATCCCGAGGGTCATCTTTATTAACAAAATGGACAAGGAAAACGCAAACTTTTCGCGCGCGCTTGGAGAAGTCGAAAAGGTTTTCGCAAAAGAAGCGTTGCCCCTTCAGGTTCCTATCGGCGCCGGGGAAAGTTTCACAGGGATCGTTGACCTGATAACGATGAAGGCTTTCATCTTCGGCAACGGAAAAGCTGAAGCAGCGGACATTCCTTCAGAGGTCGCCCCGGAAGCCGAAGAATACCGCAAGAAACTCATTGAAAAAATTGCAGAATCGGACGACGCGCTGCTCGAAAAATATCTTGAAGGCGGGACATTGTCAGACGAAGAGATCATTAAAGGAGTGAAGGAGGGGGCCCTCTCGAGAAAATTTACTCCTGTGGCGTGCGGTTCGGCTCTCAGGGATATTGCTGTCCCGCAACTCCTCGATACGATTCTCCTCTGCCTTCCGTCGCCCATTGAGATGGCAAGAATTTCACCGATCAAAGGGAAAAACCCGAAAGACGGCAAGGAGGTCGAGAGGAAACCTCTGCCGACAGAACCTTTGTCCGCTTATGTCTTTAAAACGATCGCTGATCCGTTCGCGGGGAGGCTTTCTATCTTCAGGGTCTATTCAGGTGCGCTGAAGGCCGACTCAAATGTCCTGAATACGACAACCGGGGCAAAGGAGAGGATCGGTCAGGTATTCCACCTCATCGGAAAGAAGCAGGTCACTGCGCAGATGATCGGCCCGGGTGAGATTGGGGTTGTCGCAAAGCTCAAGGAAACCTATACAGGAGATACTTTTTCCGATGATGCGCACCCCTTTGTTTTTGATAAGTTGAAATTTGCAGATCCCATTATCGCCTATGCGATAGCATCGAAGAACAAAGGTGATGAAGAAAAAGTGAGCACCGGTCTGCACAGGATCCTTGAGGAAGACCCGACCCTGCGGTTCCAGAGGGATGAAGAAACAAAGGAGATGCTCCTCTCTGGAATGGGACAGGTACATCTGGAGGTCACCCTCGAAAGGCTGAAGAGGAAATTCGGCGTAGAAGTGTTAATGAAAACCCCGAAGGTCCCCTACAGGGAAACGATCAAGGTTGCGACAAGGGCCCAGGGAAAATACAAAAAACAATCCGGAGGCCGCGGACAATACGGCGACTGCTCTCTTGCGGTCGAGCCGCTGCCGAGAGGAGGCGGGTACGAGTTTGCCGACAAGATCGTCGGTGGTGTAATCCCCCAGCAGTACAGGCCAGCGGTAGAGAAAGGCGTGGTCGAAACCATGAAAGACGGGGTCATCGCCGGGTATCCGCTCGTGGATATAAAAGTATCATTGTTTGACGGTTCGTATCATACGGTGGACTCCTCTGAAATGGCGTTCAAGATTGCGGGATCCATGGCATTGAGAAAAGCAGTGCATGAGGCAAGACCCATTCTGCTCGAACCGACTATGAAAGTCGAGGTGATCACCCCTGATGAGACCCTTGGTGCAGTCATCGGCGACCTGAATTCCAAGAGGGGAAGGGTGCAGGGCGTGGAACCCCAGGCAGGAGGAAACCAGAAGATCACCGCAATGGTGCCTATGTCCGAAATGCTCGTTTATGCGAACCAGCTGACCAGTCTAACTTCCGGGAGGGGGATGTATTCAATGGAGTTCGCCCTTTATGAAGAGCTTCCGAGCCATCTGGCGCAAAAGATCATTGCAGAACGGGAAGAGCAGAAGAAGGAGAAGGCGGAAGAGAAGTAATCCCTTCTGGATACGCTATGGCGAAAGATTACAAGGACACACTCAATCTCCCGCAGACCGACTTCCCTATGAAGGCGAACCTTGCCCAGAAAGAGCCTTTTATGCTGGGGTTCTGGGAGGAAAAAGGGGTCTATGCAGAGATTCAGGAACGGAATAAAACCCGCCCGCACTATATCCTCCACGACGGGCCGCCGTATGCGAACGGGCATATCCACATCGGCCACGCATTAAACAAGATCCTGAAAGATATCATCGTCAAATATAAGTCGATGAAAGGGTTTTATGCCCCGTATGTGCCCGGCTGGGACTGTCATGGCCTGCCGATAGAATTGCAGGTGGACAAGAACCTCGGGGACAGGAAAGACAAGCTCGATATCATCGAAAAGAGGAAACTCTGCAAGCAATACGCTGCGGAATTCGTCGATATCCAGAGAGAAGAATTCAAGAGGCTCGGCGTATTCGGCGACTGGGGAAAACCGTATCTGACCATGTCCTGTGAGTACGAAGCGGCAATCGTGAGGGAGTTCTGCACGTTCGTCGAATCAGGATATGTCTACAAGGGTAAAAAGCCGGTACACTGGTGTTCTTCATGCGTTACCGCCCTTGCTGAGGCAGAGGTCGAATACGGCAATAAAGAGTCTCCCTCGGTAGTGGTGAAATTTGCAGTCGATGAAGAAAACAGAAATGCGTTCTTCCCTGATCTGAAAGGGAAAAACGTTTTTGTGCTCATATGGACGACCACGCCATGGACGTTACCGGCGAACCTCGCGATCGCATTCCATCCTGATTTCGATTATGCGGCGGTTGAGCAGGGTGAGGAAGTGTATATCGTTGCAGAGGGCAGGGTCGAGGCATTGAAAGAGAAAATCGGCCTGAGCGGAACGATTCTGTCAAGAATACAGGGAAAGAAGCTTGAAGGCATGCAGGCGGACCATCCCTTTATCAAAAGAAAATCAAAGGCGGTGCTAGGTGAATTCGTATCATTGGAAGAGGGGACCGGCATTGTACACATCGCGCCCGGCCACGGAGAGGACGACTATCAAATCGGCCTGAAATACGGGCTCGATATCTATGCTCCTGTCGACAGGTACGGCAAGTTTAAATTTCAGGGCGAGGAACAGTCTTCGCCGCTGCAGGGGCAGTTTGTCTTCAAGGCGAACGCGGAAATCATCGCTATCCTCAAAAAGAACAATGCCTTGTTAAAAGAAGAGAAGATCACCCACTCCTATCCTCATTGCTGGCGCTGCAAGAAACCGGTCATCTTCAGGGCGACCGAACAGTGGTTTGTCGCGATGAAGAAGAATGATCTCAGAGAGAAAGCGCTCTCTGAAATCGACAAGGTGGCATGGGTCCCTAAATGGGGGAGAGAGAGAATCCACGGTATGGTGTCCGGCAGGCCTGACTGGTGTCTTTCGAGGCAGAGGTCGTGGGGCGTGCCGATCACCATCCTGAAATGCGAACACTGCGAAGAGTTTGTGACTGACCACGATGTTCTGTCGGGAATCGTCAAATTGGTCGAAACGCACAGCGCGGATATCTGGTTTATGAAAAAGGCTGAGGACTTTCTCCCTTCCGGCTATCGATGCAAAAAATGCGGCAGCTCCGCTTTTTCGAAAGAGATGGATATCCTCGATGTCTGGTTTGACTCCGGCGTCAGCCACGCTGCAGTTCTGGAAAAGGACAGCAGGCTCTCCTGGCCTGCCGACATGTATCTCGAGGGGAGCGACCAGCACAGGGGGTGGTTTCAGAGTTCGCTGCTTGCCTCGGTGGGGACAAGAGGGAAGGCGCCATACAGGACCGTCCTCACGCACGGGTTCACCGTTGACGGACAAGGGAAGAAAATGTCGAAATCCCTCGGCAATGTTGTTGCGCCGCAGGAGGTCATAAAGAGCAACGGCGCGGAGATACTGCGGTTATGGGTCTCCGCTGAAGACTACCGCGACGATGTGAGAATATCGAAAGAGATCCTCGACAGACTCACGGAGGCGTACCGGAAGATCCGGAACACATGCAGGTTTCTCCTCGGCAATATGTATGATTTCGACGGGGGAGATTACCGTGATAACCTCCTTGAGATTGACCGTTGGGCGATGAGCAGGCTGCAGACTTTTACAAAGAAAGTTACGTCTGCGTACGAGAACTATGAGTTTCATGAAGTCTTCCACAATATATATAACTTCTGCATCGTCGACATGAGCTCCTTCTATCTCGACGTCCTGAAAGACAGGCTCTACACGTTCAAATCAGATTCCGTTGAACGGCGGGCAGCGCAGTGGGTTTTATATCAAATACTTTCTGCCATGACCCGTTTGATGGCGCCGGTCCTTTCATTCACTGCCGAGGAAGTATGGCAGAGCTTAAAGCAGGGGACAGGGGGAAAGGGGCAAACAGATCAGGATACATCGGTATTTTTTGCCGCATTTCCCGAAGTCAATGACGTTTTTTATGATGAGGCACTTGAGAAGAAATGGGCTGCGCTCTTCCTCCTCAGAAGTGAAGTGAACAAGGCTATCGAGATAAAGAGGGCGGAAAAATTTCTCGGCAATTCACTTGAAGCAAAGGTCCTGCTCCGTCTCCCGGAGAGCTACCGGTTCCTTCAAGAGGGATATGATGATTTTCTCCCGACCTTTTTCATTGTCTCAGAAGCAGTGATTACTGAGAGCGCCATCAGCGATGGGTATAAGAGCGCTGATGTAGAAGGACTTGAGGTCAGAGTTGAGAAGGCGGCAGGCATAAAATGTCAGCGGTGCTGGAACTGGAGAGAGAGCGTCGGAACATTTTCTGATGCGCCTGATGTCTGTGCCCGGTGCTATACGGTGATTACCGGCAGAGAATGAAAAGGCCCTTGTCCGTTGCACTCATCGTTCTCGCGATCATCGCGCTCGATCAGATCACAAAATATCTGATCGTCAATTCGTTATCCCCCTATGATTCGATCGAGATATTCCCGTTCCTCCATATCGTAAACGTAAGGAACACGGGAGCGGCGTTCGGCTCCTTCAAAAGCCTCGGCAGCAGTTTTTTTATGATCATAGCGGTTGCGGCAATCATCTTCATCGTCTACCTTCTCATGAAGCGGGTCTACAATACCTTAGGTCTCTCCCTCATACTCGGCGGCGCAGTCGGGAACCTCATCGACAGAATACTGTACGGCCAGGTCGTGGACTTCATCGATTTTTCTATAGGCAGTTACCACTGGCCCGCATTCAATGTCGCGGACTCTTCCCTGACCGTCGGTATCATAATCATCCTGGTTACATCTGTTTTCAGGAAATAGCTCATCCGCAGTGCAAGTCTTCAAGCATCAGCCTCAAATCTGTATTCTCAAGTAATGTCTTTGCTATAATAACCCATTAAAAAAATGTTGAAGGGGGAGAAATGCTCACAAAAAAATCTTTTATCGTTGCAGGAATGTTATTGCTTCTTGGATTCTTTATCGCAGGAGTTGCCGATGCAGCGCCGGACATGAGCAAATGGGAAGGGAAATGGTTCAGCTATACAGCAACCGTGAAAGGGATTGAGTTTAACGGAACAAGTTTCACAAAAGGCGGCAACAAGGAATCCGGATACTTTAAAATCTGGAACTGGGACGGAGAAAATTTTCAGATTGATACCTATTATATAGATGATGGCATATGGAATTCAGATGCTCGCACACTCGAGTTCCTGGCAGGGAATGATCTGAAATTTTTCTTTTTGCTTCAGAATGAAGCAGATGGGTTCTCGATTGTAGCCATGGTTGATGGAAAAGAGAAAAAAGGAGTTCTGAGCAGCGCTGCTATTACAACCTATGGCGGGCTTATTGTAGACGGAGACACTGACGACAGTGATTTTGGTATTGGCTCTGTTTCTTTGACAGCGAAAATGATTGACGCTTCTAAAGTGAAAGTGCCGCCGGCTGAAATTCTGCATTAAAAAAGAACATATTAAGAGGCAGGGTTCGCAACAGCCCTGCCTCTTTTTGCTTTATTCGCTTATGATTAGCTTTAACACAATAGCTTCAGGCAGCTTTGAGAATAATGATGTGCTACCTTCGGTGTGAAAGACGTACAGCAATTCAAAGACTCCCGATTGGCTAATACTTCCT
>Ga0209254_10001918_pt1 | contig 18765 bp, 23 predicted proteins | sample FrelakmetDIP11DI_FD_187148 | JGI IMG/M metagenome (GOLD analysis project Ga0209254, IMG submission 187148) | Freshwater lake sediment microbial communities from the University of Notre Dame, USA, for methane emissions studies - DIP11 DI (SPAdes)... | ecosystem: Environmental > Aquatic >...
TGTAGCGCTGCATGGTGGTACGGACGGATCCTTCATCGATGCCGTAGTCCATGGCGACTCCGATCACGACGAATTCAGGCCGTGCATCGAGGTCGTTCAGTTCGCTGAACTCCATCTTGCATCGCGGGCACCACGGCGCCCAGAAGTTGACCAGAACCCACTTACCCCGATAGTCAGACAACTGATGGGTTTTTCCATTGCTGTCGGTGAAGTTGAAATTGATTGCCTTGCCAGCGTGAGCCTGCGACGCGAATCCGGCTATGAGAGCAAAACAGAAGGTGCTGAACCACTTTTTCAAAATCAGTCCTTTGGGCCTGAGGGCCGTATTTGTTAACCGTAACAACCCTGTGACACCGGGTCAAGGTTCATTTGAACCATCAATTCATAAAACCAATAAAACTACAACATTTGTGGTTTTTTATCCCTCACGCATCAACAGGATGTATTGCACTTTCATGGTGATGGCTGCTCCTGCAATGATGGCCGCGAGCACCAGAAACGATGAAACAGCAAGTGTCGAAACCCCGGTCACCCCTTGACCGATGGTGCACCCCAGCGCGGTCACGCCCCCAAATCCCATAAGACCGGCGCCGATGATGTGGCGTAACAGATCTTGCGGCGAATTGAAGGCTTCCCAGCGGAAAGTCTTGTGCGACAGGGCATAAACAAGCGATCCAATCACCACTCCGAACACGCTCGCCACACCAAAGGTGACGATGGTTGCGGAGTCTGTCCAATATGCCCAGAAATTCATGGTGTAACCCAAGGGCGCTACAAAAGTCATGGACTCGGCAAGGTGGGAGTTCGTTCCAAGGTAAACCATTTCCAGGGTGTCGGGGTCTTCGCCAAAACCGAAACGGCCGGTGACGTACCAGCCCGCCACCACCACCAGACCGACCACGATGCCGGCCAGAATGTTATCGCGGTTGCCGCGGAACTCCTTGTTCAGGAAAACGAACAGCAGCATCGCGACGCCGATCGCCAACCCGACCAGGAGCGCGCCGGTCGGAGTGGACATTCCGAGCAACGCAGGGAGCGTTTGCATGCCGTCGAGATAGACCGTCACCGGTTCGGCCTGCAAATAGTTGACACGAAACGCGCCGAAGATGCCCGACAGGGTTACCAGGGCCGAGTAGCCCAGGAAAAGGAAAACAACGACCGACTTGAGGTTGCCGCCTCCCAGACGAACCAGGGTGCGCTGGCCGCAGCCCCCTGCCAGCGTCATGCCGACACCGAAGGTGAGGCCGCCCACCAGCATGGCCAGCCAGTAGAAAACGGCCCCCGTATAGATGGTCTTGGAGATGTCGAGCGAGCCGGTGTAAACCAGCAGGCTGGTTCCGATGATCGCCACTGCGATGGCGAGCATCCAGGCGCGCATGCGATCCCAGTGATTCATGTTGACGATATCGGACACCGCCCCCATGGTGCAGAAATGCGTCTTGTTTCCGACGTAGCCAAAAATGAAGGCCAGCACGAACCCCAACCCGGCGACGGTGCGGATCTTTACGTAGGCGTCATTGGCGTCCCAACCCAGCGCATTCACTACCTGGCTGATTAAATCGATTCCTTCCATGCTGGGCATGTCTCCGTGTGATCTGTTATTGAAAGCTATTGTATTGCCGGTTGATTATCGACCATCAGGATCCTTTTATCAAATAGGCCTGATCTATTAGTCCGATAAGTCAAATCCATATGTATGCCGCTTTACTTATAACGCGTGAGGTCGCGCACCCCTGCCTGCTCAAAACCCTGGCGGCGCAAGCGACAGGCATCACACACGCCGCAGGCACGACCGTCCGCATCGGCCTGATAACAACTCACTGTCTGCGAGTAGTCGACACCGAGTTCAATGCCACGCTGGATGATTTGCGCCTTGGACAGATATTGCAGGGGTGCGTGAATGCTGAGTTTGATGCCTTCGACCCCGGCGCGGGTTGCTAGGTTGGCCATCTGTTCGAAAGATGCGATGAATTCCGGACGACAGTCCGGATAGCCTGAGTAATCGACGGCGTTGACTCCAATGAAGATGTCACGCGCACCCAGCACTTCTGCCCAGGCAAGCGCCAGCGCCAGCATGACAGTGTTGCGCGCGGGCACATAGGTCACCGGGATGCCTTCGGTCGGCGATTCAGGCACGGCGATGGAATCGTCGGTCAGCGCCGAGCCGCCAAAGTCCCCGAGCCCCAGACGGATTACCCGGTGTTCGCTTGCACCCAGACTGAACGCCAGGTGCGCCGCGGCGGCAAGTTCGGCATTGTGGCGCTGGCCATAGTCCAGGCTCAGCGCATGGCAGTCGAAACCCGATTCACGCGCAATGGCGAGTACGGTTGCGGAATCCAGGCCGCCAGAGAGCAGGATGACCGCGGGCTTCATTTGCCGGGTGCATTCCCCCACAACACCTTGTGCAGTTGCACCTGCATTCTCACCGGCATTCTGTCGACGAGAATCCAGTCTGCCAGCTGCGCTGGCGGCAGTTCGCCCTGGACGGGCGAAAACAGGATGGGGCACACTTTGTCGAGGCTTTGGGCGCGGACGACATCGCGCGCCCATTCGTAGTCGGCGCGGCTGGCGAGCACGAACTTGATCTCGTCATGGGGGGTGAGGTAGGCAAGGTTCTCCCAGCGATTGCGGGACACCTCGCCCGAGTCCGGCGGCTTGATATCGACAATACGCGAGACGCGTGGATCCACCATGCTGACATCCAGCGCACCACTGGTTTCAAGCGAGACCGAGTAGCCCGCATCGCATAAAGCGGACAGCAACGGCAGACAGCCTTTTTGCGCCAGCGGCTCACCGCCGGTCACGCACACGATCGGCACGCCATATTCCGCCACTCGAGCCATTAAAGAGGTCAGAGTGACCGTCTCTCCACCCTGAAAGCTGTATGTCGTATCGCACCAGCGGCAACGCAACGGGCAGCCCGTCAGGCGGATGAATACGGTCGGCAAGCCGGCCCGACGGGTCTCGCCCTGCAAGGAGAGGAACACCTCCGTCAGGCGGAGCGTGGTTGTTGCCGCATACGACTCCACACGCACTTCAGTGCGCAGTGGATCGGAGTCCTTTAGGGCATACGATTCGACACGCGCTTCAGCACGGAGCGGATCAGAGTCCTTCAGGGATTCATCGGCTATAGCGCGCGCATGCTTCCGGCTTACCGGATTGACAGACGCTGCCCCCTCTTCACGCACATCAGGAGGCTCTGGAGCACAAACGCAGTCTGCCTCTGGCGAATGGAGCATGCCTGACCTGTACACGACGCTACTTGAGGGCGGCAAGCCGGCGAGCGGCAAGCTTGGCCGCATTGGTGCCGGGATACTTGTCTACCAGTTCTTCCAGCGTCTTGCGCCCGCCCGCGAGGTCGTCCAGCGCGATCTGGTTGGAAGCCATGTTGAGCATTGCATCAGGGATCTTGGCGCTGGTGGGGTAGGCTGCGACCAGTTTTTGCTGATGCGCCAGGGAGGTTTTGTAGTCTTTCAGTGCGTAATAGGAATAGCCGACCCAGTATTGCGCATTGGGCGCCAGTGCACTGTCAGGATAGGCTTTCAGGAAGCCTTTGAAACCGGCGATCGCCCCGGCATAGTTGGCCTCGCGAAAATGATTGAGTGCGGTTTCATAGGTACGCGATTCGACCAGGGGGTCGAGTTGCGGCGTGGCAGACACTGCGGGCGCAGGAGATGGTTGAGCCGCCTCGGCAACAGGCGTCTCTGTCGGTGGTGGAGCAGGCGCAGGTGAAGCTTGCGGTCTTGGCGCAGGGGACTGCGCCGTCTCGGCGACCGGAGCTGGCTTGGCTGCCTTGGCAAGATCCGAGATGCGCTGGTCGAGATCGACGTACAAGTCGTTTTGGCGCTTGCCCAGGGTATCCAGCTGGTGCACCTGTACCTCGGCCTGGCCGCGTATCCTGGCGACTTCTGCCTTTAGGGTTTCGACCTCCTGCAGCAGGCCCAGCAACTGCTGGTTTTGCTGCACGACACCCTCGATCTTGGCGAGGCGCTCATTCAGCGAATCCGTCACTCGCTGCAATGCCTGAACCTGACGGGCAAGATCGGGGGTTTGACCGGACGCAGGCTGCGATTGAACGAAAAACGCCGGCGCCAGCAGCAGCGCAGAAACCAGCCTCAAGCCGAAACGCTGCCTCAAGACCGATTACTCGTCGGCATACACCAGATCAGCTCGGCGATTTTCGGTGTACGCATCCTCGGTAAGAGCCTCATTGCGCAATTTTTCTTCACCAAAACTCACGGCTTCCATCTGCGCATCGCTCACACCCATCACGGCCAGCGCCTTGCGAACGGCCTCGGCCCGTTTTTGCCCCAGAGCCAGGTTGTATTCGCGACTGCCGCGCTGGTCAGCATGGCCTTGCAGGATCAGGCGTGCGTCACGATGCGACATCATGTAGGCAGCATGCGCCTCAAGCATGGGACGATACTGTTCCTTCACGGCATAGCTGTCGTACTCAAAAAATAATTCACGGGTGGCCAGGGGACTCGCCGGGTCTTTACGGGGGTCGCCGGCATAGTTGCTGCCGTCGCCAATCTGCTTGCCATCAAGCGAACTGCCTTTTATCCCGGCGCCATCGAGCGGGGTCGTTTGAGCGCCGCTACTGCTGGCGGCCTTGTCGCTTCCGTCGGCTTTCCCTGACGTGGCTGCCGTCGTTGTAACGGGCTTGGTGGCGGTGCGATCCTCCACCGTGGCTTGCGTATCGCTGGTGCTGCTGCATCCGGAAAGGGCCAACACAAACAGGATGGGCCAAATTATTTTATTCATCATTCTCTCCTCTAATGTTCTTCAAAACAGGGTTCAACCTTGGCCGCAATGGCGAGGCATGCTTCAGTCCGTGATTGTCATAGGCGCACAACAGTCCGCAAGCATCCAGACGCAGTAGCCAGTGGCGGGGGTAAGGTGTGCAACAGCCGGTCGGAAGTCCACAACACATTTCCATTTCCGCATTCTACTTGCGTGACCGCCAATCCGGCACACCACCTCATGGCCCCCAGGAAGGCTCACGTGCGTCCACTCCGGACTCCGACAGGCGAGCACGGGTTTTTCCATCCAGACTGACCGTCCCCAGAATGCCGCGCCCATCCTGCACCGTGGCGTACAAAACGGATTGGCCATTTGGCGCAAAACTGGGAGATTCATCACGCGCGCTATCTGTGAGCACACGGGCCTGTCCGCTAGCAAGTTCAAGCAATTCCACTCGGAATCGTCCGTCCTCCCGGCCAATATAGGCCAGATACTTGCCATCCGGACTGACCGCCGGGGAGACGTTGTAATTGCCGCTGAAGGTCACCCGCTTGGGTTCGCCACCGCTGACAGCCACGCGGTAGATCTGTGGGCTGCCGCCACGGTCAGAGGCGAAATACAGGGTCTGCCCATCCGGCGAGAACACGGGCTCGGTATCGAGGTTGCCGCCCTTGGTCAAACGGCTGAGGCCCGTACCGTCGGCGTTGATAAGGTAAATCTGCGATGCCTCGTCACGCGTCAGTACCACGGCCAGGCGTTTGCCATCGGGCGCCCATGCCGGTGCGGAATTGGATCCCTTGAACGCTGCGGTCTTGTGGCGGCTGCCGTCCTGCAACGACTGCATGTAGACCACCGGCTTCTTGTCCTCGAACGAGACATATACCAGACGATCGCCGTCAGGAGAGAACATCGGTGAAATCACTGACTCACTGGAACGCACCACCGTTCGGGGATTCTGTCCGTCGGCATCAGCCACTTTCAGTTCATAGCGCTTGCCCTGTTTCTGCACATAGGCAATGCGGCTGCTGAACACGCCTGGTGTGCCGGTGAGCTTCTCATACACGATGTCGGCTATCTGGTGAGCGGTGGCGCGCCACTGGGCGGGTGAAATGTTGTAACTGAAACCCGCCAGTTGCGTCTGCTTGACCACATCCAGCAACCTGAACCGAACCTCGAAGCGTCCGCCGGGCAGCGCCGTAACCTGTCCGATAACGATGGCTTCCGCACCCTTGCCACGCCAGACGTTGAAGTTGACCTGCGCAGGCTCGACTGGCTGCTGGGTGCCGCTGACATCGACCAGCTTGAACTGGCCGCTGCGATTGAGGTCATCGCCGGCAATCTGGGTCAGCGCCGGCATGGGCTGACCCGGCGCCGTCTGGAACGGCACCATCGCCACTGCAATCTTGTTGACGGCACCGCCAAATACCTGGATTTCCATCGTGGCGTGCGCGGAAAACGACGCACTCAACAAGGCAAGGCAGTACAGGGGAAGCAGCACAGCAGCACGAAACATGGTGACGGGAATCTCGATAAATGAATGATGCTTTGGCGCGCAAGTTTAACACAGCCTCCACGCCGGACCGGCCGCCTAGCGCCATCCGCGGCCGTGCATCCGGCTCACTCTTTGGGGTGATGAATCAAGGAAAGTTCCGGGACAAAAGCGTCGCGGGCTTCGCGATCGCTAGGCAACGGCAGCGGGGAGGATTTTTCGATGGCGCGCACCACCGCTTCGTCATACGCAGCGTTTCCACTGGACTGCGTCACCCGCACGCTCTGAACTTCGCCGGTTGGCAACAGTTTTACAAGACAACGGACTTCCGGGTTGCCCTGGAGGCGGTCCGGCAGTCTTGTGTTGCCGCGCACCTTGGCGCTGATCATGTCGCGGTGCTGTCCAATGGTACGTGCCAGCTCGGACTGCCGTCTGGTGGCCACTTCGGACTGCTTCATCTGCCGCATTTCTTTTGAGGCTTCCTCTTCCATCATGCGCTGCATCAAGTCTTCTTCTGCCATCTGGCTCAGCAATTCACGCTTTTTCTGATCGGCCAGTTGCTTGTCACGCACTTTTTTCATTGCCTCGGACTCGGCACGCGCGGCATCCTCCAACTCCTTCTCCTCGGACGCCTGCAGCGCTTTCATTCGTTTCAGGCTTTCTTCCTCCGCCTTCTTCTTTTCCAGTGCGATGTCGGGCGCTTTCGGAAGCGGAGGCTCCTTGACCACGGGTTGCGCTTTGGGTGCGGGCACGTCCTTGACCGGTTCCGGTACTTTGACCGGTTCTGGCACCTTCACGGGTTTAGGCTCAGGCGGGCGCTCGGGAACCGGCTCGGGTTGCGGCTCGACCTGTTCGACAGGTGCCGGAGGCGCAGTTTCAGGCAGAGCATTCCACAAATCCACCATCACCGGCGCAGGATGCTGGGTCTGCCACGACACGCCAAACACCAGCAACAGCACAAACAGCGCATGCACGCCCAGTGCCAGCGCACCGGCCGCAATATTCGGTGCGGGACGTGAGACGAAGGGCGAGTCGACCGACAGGCTCATGGCGCCGGGCGGGCGAGTAATCCGATACGGGTTATTTGGGAATTCTGCAGCAAGCTCATGGTGTTCATCACCTCTTCGTAGCGGACATTCTTGTCCGCCGCGATGACCACAGGCTGATCCGGCCGGGCACGATGCAGCGCAGCGATTTCAGCGGCCAGTTTGGACTTTGACACGCGCTGTTCCTTATCGCCAGATGCACGGTCGCGCAGCACGTATTCACCCGATTCCTTGATGATGATTTCCAGCGGCTGCGAGGGCGTCTGCGCAGTCTTGCTGACGCTTGGCAGATCGACCTGGCCGGGGTTGATGAAAGGGGCCGTCACCATGAATATGACGAGCAGCACCAGCATCACGTCGATCATTGGCACGACGTTGATCTGGGCGATTTGTTTGCGGGAACGCGCCACGTTTAAACCGGCTTGATGGACTGACGCTGCAGGATGTTCGAAAACTCTTCCATGAAGCTTTCCATGCGGTTGGCCAAGCGGTCGATATCGTGCGTATAACGGTTGTAGCCGACCACGGCGGGAATCGCAGCGAACAGGCCCATGGCTGTGGCGATCAGGGCCTCGGCAATGCCGGGGGCGACTTGCGCCAGCGTGGCCTGCGCCACGGTGGCCAGGCCCTGAAACGCCAGCATGATCCCCCACACCGTTCCGAACAGCCCGATGTAGGGCGACACCGAACCGACGGTGGCGAGAAACGCCAGATGCGACTCCAGACCATCGAGCTCGCGCTGGTAGGTTGCGCGCATCGCGCGGCGGGTACCGTCGATGATGACGTTGCTCGACAGGCCTGCCTGTCGCCTCAGTTTCATGAATTCACGAAAACCTGCCTCGAAGATGCGCTCCATTTCGCCTGCGCTTTCACGTTCGGCCGCCACCCGCTGGTACATGGCATTGATATCGCCACCGCCCCAGAATTCGCTCTCGAAACTGTTGGTGACCCGCAGGGCACGCCTGAGGGTAAACATTTTGAGGAAGATGTACCACCACGACATCATCGACGCGATGAGCAGCAGTCCCAACACAAGTTGCACTGGCAACGAGGCGTTGATGATGAGATGGAGCAGCGAGAGGTCTTGATTGAGTTCAGGATTCACATTTATTAGGCCAGCGCCTGGAGAATGGACAGGGGTATTTTAACGGGTTTGAATCGCGCTGCGTCGACACAGGCAAGCGTGACCCGTGCCGAGACCAACCGGGTTGTCCCCCGGGAGAGCGTCTGTTCAACGCTGAGGCTGGCACGCCCAAGCTCGTGCAGGTCGACCGACACGTCGACCTGGTCGTTGAACCGTGCAGGCGACAGGTAATCGACTTCCACCCGCCGCACCACGAACACCACCCCTGCCTCGTCGCGCAAAATGTCCTGCTCGAAGCCGTACGCGCGCAGCCATTCCGAGCGCGCGCGCTCCATGAACTTGAGGTAGGTAGCGTAATACACCACGCCGCCGGCGTCGGTGTCCTCCCAATACACGCGAACCGGCCAGTGAAAAGCCATGTTCAGAACAGATCCATGGCGGATTCGCCAGCTGGCGGGGCGAACCCGAGATGTCGATACGCCAGCGGCGTGGCGATGCGGCCGCGTGGGGTACGTTGCAAATAGCCCTGCTGGATCAGATAGGGTTCGAGCACGTCCTCGATGGTGTCGCGTTCCTCGCCGATGGCCGCCGCCAGGTTGTCGAGCCCGACCGGACCGCCCATGAATTTTTCCACCACCGCCGACAAGAGCTTGCGGTCCATCACGTCGAGTCCTGCGCGGTCGACGTCGAGCATCACCAGGGCGGCGTCGGCCACCGCGCCGGTGGCATGGCCGTCGGCCTTGACCTCGGCATAGTCGCGTACGCGGCGCAACAGACGATTGGCGATGCGCGGAGTGCCGCGCGAACGCCGGGCGATTTCCAGCGCACCGGCCTCTTCCAGATTCATCTGCAACAGCCCGGCCGAGCGATGCACGATGAAACCGAGTTCCTCAGCCGAATAGAACTCCAGCCGCGCGACGATACCGAAGCGGTCGCGCAGCGGGTTGGTGAGCATGCCCGCGCGCGTCGTTGCGCCAACCAGGGTGAACGGCGGCAGATCGAGCTTGACCGAGCGTGCGGCCGGTCCCTCGCCGATCATGATGTCGATCTGGAAATCCTCCAGCGCGGGATACAGCACTTCTTCCACCACTGGACTCAGGCGGTGAATCTCGTCGATGAAAAGTACATCGTTGGGTTCCAGATTGGTGAGCAGCGCCGCCAGGTCGCCCGCGCGCTCCAGCACCGGCCCCGAGGTCTGCCGCAGATTGACGCCCATCTCGCGCGCGATGATGTGCGCCAGCGTCGTCTTGCCCAGCCCCGGCGGGCCGAACAGCAGCACATGGTCGAGCGCCTCGCTGCGCTTGCGGGCGGCATGGATGAAGATTTCCAGTTGTTCGCGCGCCTTCGCCTGGCCGACGTATTCCGCCAGCGTGCGCGGTCGCAGCGCGCGCTCGACCTGCTCTTCCTGCGGGCTGACGGCGGCGGGAGCGATGAAGCGGTCGGTTTCGATCATGCGGACATCTTACCCTTTGGACAGCAGCTTCAAGGCCTGGCGGATCGCCTCGGGCACGGGCAGGTCGGCGGGGAGTTTCTGCATGGCGAGCCCGGCCTCCCGCTCGTTGTAACCCAGCGCCAGCAGGGCTTGCCGCACGTCGTCCGACACATGTTCGGTCCCCGGTGCTGCAGCAATGGCGCCGGCGAACACCGGTTTACCCTTCAGTTCGAGCAGCAGGCGTTCGGCGGTTTTCTTGCCGATGCCGGGAACCTTGACGATGCGACCGATCTCCTGCGATGCGATGGCCGCTGCCAGATCGTTTACCGACAGTCCGGACAACACCGACAAGGCGGTCTTGGCGCCGATGCCCGACACCTTCAGCAATTCGCGAAACGCCATGCGTTCGATCTCGCTGCCGAAGCCATACAACAGGTGCGCGTCCTCGCGGATCGCCAGGTGCGTCAGCAGGCAAATTTTCTCGCCCAGCACGGGCAGGTTGTAGAACGTGCTCATCGGCACGTCGATTTCATAGCCGACACCATTGACGTCCACCAGCACCTGCGGTGGCTGCTTGGCGGCGAGGGTGCCGCAAATGCGTCCGATCATGGGGCGCGACCGATCATGGAACATCTCCGGAAACCAGCAGGATAGCCGCAAGCAGCAGGGGCAGCGCATGCGCGGCGAGCAGCGTCTGTTTGATGGCTGGCGCAAGTCGTTCGGGCGTGCTGGCAAAAAGTCGCAATTGCCGCCATGCCTGCAGCGCGGGAATCCATGCGACGAGTGCGCCCGCGGCAGCAAGCGGCAACAGACCCAGCAGGATGCCGCCCAGCAGTGACAGGGCCGCCAGCAGAAGAATCAGGCCATAGCCCCAGGCGGCGGTCTCCGGTTGCAGGCGTGCCACCCAGTGCAGCTTGCCACTGGCACGGTCGGCCTCGCGATCGGGAAACTGGTTGATGTAGAGGATGTTGGCAACCAGCAGCGCATATGGCACCCCTGCCAGCCAGGGCAAGGGGACAAACGCGCTGCGCTGTGCATAATCCGCGCCGGCGACGACGAGCAGGAATCCGGTTGCCACGCACAGTTCGCCCACGCCCCGGCTATTCAGTTGCAGCGGCGGTGCCGAGTAGGCCCAGCCGATGGCCAGCCCGGCCAGGCCGATCCAGAACAAGCCCCCTCCCGCCACACTGAGCAACCACAGGCCGCCGGCGATGGTGGCGACGAACAGCGCAGCAGCGAAAGTCAGGACCTGACGCGGCGTCAGCACGCCGTTCTGGATGAAGCGGCTGCCGCCGGTGAAAGGATAGATGCGCTGCGTGTTGCGGGCATCGGTACCGTTCATGTGATCGCAATAATCATTGAGCACATTGATGCCCGCATGCGCCAGCAGCGCCAGCACCAGCGTGACCAGCGCACGCGCCCAATCGAACGCCGCGCCCACCGAGACGGCGGTAGCAAAACCCAGCAGGCAGCCAGCCAGCGTGATGGTGAGGAAAGCCGGGCGCGTGGCCAGCAGGTAGCGGATGAACGGATTGGCGAGGCGCTCGCGCGAGGGTTCGATCGAAGTCTGAGCGGTGTTCATACCAGACGTCCGCCCTTGACCCGATACCCTGCGGTGGAGTGCGCACCGAGTCGGCTGCCGTGTGCGTGGGTGATGGCGCAGGCGAGCGCGTCGGCGGCGTCGGCGGTCGGGGCAACTGGCAGGCCGAGCAGGCGTTTGACCATTTCCTGCACCTGCTCCTTAGCGGCCTTGCCATGACCGACCACGGCCTGCTTGATTTGCAATGCGGTGTATTCGGCGACCAGCAATTCATTGGACACCGCTGCGCAGATCGCCGCGCCGCGCGCCTGGCCCAGCAGCAGCGTCGACTGCGGATTGACGTTGACGAAGACGATTTCCACCGCGCAGGTATCGGGCTGCCAGGTGGCGATCACTTCGTTCAGGCCGGCGAACAGCACGCCGAGCCGCTGCGGCAGTTCGCCCTCGCCGCTCTTGATCACGCCACTGGCGACATAGGCCAGCTTCTGGCCGGTCTGTTCGATCACGCCGAAGCCGGTGAGGCGCAGGCCGGGGTCGATGCCGAGGATGCGGATCCCACTCACGCTTTCAGCGCCTTCAAATGACCTTGATCGGCATAAGCCAGAATTTTTTCGTCAGCTGTGATCAACGTCAAATTGTGTACCCGCGCACTCGCCATCAGCAGACGATCGACCGGATCACCATGCGGCGCATCAGGCAGGCGCGTCGATTCCAGGGCAATCTCGGGCACCACGCCCAGCATCTGCATGCCCGGCGTGGCGGATGCCTGACGCACCCACTCGTCGACCGGCATAGAGAGGCGAATACGGTCTTTGGCCACCAGCATGCCGATCTCCCATACCGACATTACCGACACCCACAATTTGCCAACCCGGGCGGCCTGCTCAATACGCGAGCGAGCCGGCTCGCTCAAGCGGTCCGGATCGGACTCGATCCATAACCAGACATGCGTATCAATCACCAACCCCATGTCAGGCATCGGCATCCCAGGCTTCATCAATTGGGCGAACGATGTCGGCACGCACCTGCACCGTACCCGCCAGACGCCCGAACACAACTGGCTCGACACCCTCTACCGGAACCAGTCTGGCAACGGCACGGCCGTGTTTGGTCAACGTGATGCTGGCGTGCGTCTGAGCCACCTGGTCAAGGTAAGCGAGACATTTGGCCTTGAATTCAGTCGCAGGCAAATCCATGATTGCTCCATATGGTCATTTTATTGTGACCACATTAGCAAATCCGCCTCACTCCGGCAACACCGCATTGGTGTAGACATCCTGCACGTCGTCGAGCGAATCGAGTGCGTCGAGGATTTTCTGCATCTTCACCGCGTCGTCGCCGGCGAGCTCGGTCTCGGCTTCGGCGCGCATGGTGATCTCGGCCACCGCCGGCTTGAACCCGGCTTTTTCCAGCGCCTCCTTCACCATTTCAAACGCCTTGGGATCGGGCGAGGTCAGCACCTCGATCGAGCCGTCCTCGTTGGGGATGATGTCTTCGGCGCCGGCATCGAGCGCGACTTCCATTACTGCGTCCTCGCTGGCGCCCGGTTCCAGGATGATCTGCCCGCAGTGCTTGAACTGGAACGCCACGCAGCCGTCGGTGCCCATGTTGCCGCCGTGCTTGACGAAGGCGTGGCGTACGTCGGCGACGGTGCGTATCTTGTTGTCAGTGAGGCAATCCACGATCACCGCAACGCCGCCGATGCCGTAGCCTTCGTAGCGGACTTCCTCGTAGTTCACGCCTTCAAGCTGGCCGCTGCCACGCTTGATCGCGCTTTCGATGTTGTCCTTCGGCATGGATTCGGCCTTGCCCTTTTCGATCGCCAGCCGCAGGCGCGGGTTCATCGTGGGATCGCCGCCTCCCATTTTGGCGGCCACGGTGATTTCCTTGATAAGCTTGGTGAAGATCTTGCCGCGCTTGGCATCCTGGCGTCCCTTGCGGTGCTGGATGTTGGCCCATTTCGAATGTCCTGCCATGTTGATTCCAACGCAAATTGAATAGTCGGAGATTTTACACCGTGGCTACCATCCTTCGTTTCGGAATCGACCTCGGAGGCAGCAAAATCGAGCTGATCGCGCTCGACGCCGGCGGTCAGGAAATCCTGCGCCACCGCGTACCTACGCCGCAAAATGACTATCTCGCCACGGTGGCGGCGGTCGCGGCACTGGTGCACCAGGCCGAGGTTGAACTCGGGCAGACGGGCAGCATCGGCATCGGCACCCCCGGCGCCATCTCGCCCGCGAGCGGCCTGATGAAGAACTGCAATTCCACCTGTCTCAACGGCAAGCCGCTGCAGGAGGACCTCGAACGCGCGCTGAGTCGCGAAGTGCGTCTCGCCAACGATGCCGACTGCTTCGCGCTGTCGGAAGCCATCGACGGCGCGGCAGCGGGCGCCGGTTGCGTATTCGGCGTGATCCTCGGCACCGGCGTTGGCGGCGGTGTCGTCGTGCGCGGCCAGCTCATCCGGGGCGCCAACGCCATCGCCGGCGAATGGGGCCACAGCCCCCTGCCCTATTTCCAGTTCGCCCACGCACAGGCAGACCGCGCATCCACCGGCTTTCATCCGGCCACCGGCGATGCCTTGCTGCACCCGTGGCCGAGCCCGCGCGAACTCGATGCCGCGCCCGCCTGCTACTGCGGAAAAAAAGGCTGCATCGAAACCTGGCTCTCCGGCCCCGGCTTCGCCGCCGACCACGTGCGCTACGGCGGAGAAGATCTGCCCGCACACGAAATTGCCCAATTGGCGCAGGCAGGCTACGGCCCGTGCAGCACGACGCTGGCACGCTACGAGGAGCGTCTGGCACGCGCGCTGGCCGGCGTCATCAATCTCATCGACCCCGACGTCATCGTGCTCGGCGGCGGGCTCTCCAACATCGCCCGCCTGTACGACACCGTGCCGCGGTTGTGGCCGCGCTACGTGTTTTCCGACCGCGTCGACACGCAACTGGTACCACCAAAATTCGGCGATTCGAGCGGCGTACGCGGCGCGGCATGGTTGTGGAACACGATTTAACAACTATTCGCATTGATAGGTTTTACACTTCGCACACCTGAACCAGGAGCAGCCATGTCCGACCCTCAACTAATCGCCAAGAACGCCACCACGGAAATTCACCTGCTGCCACAGATGGCCAATAGACACGGGCTGGTCACCGGCGCCACCGGCACCGGCAAGACCGTCACCCTGCAAACCCTGGCCGAGCATTTTTCCGACATCGGCGTGCCCTGCTTCATGTCCGACGTGAAGGGCGATCTCTCGGGCCTGTCGCAGCCCGGCGGCGGCAACGCCAAGGTCGACGAGCGCGTCGAGATGCTGAAACTCGACGGTTTCGAACACAAGGGCTATCCCGTCACCTTCTGGGATGCCTTCGGCGAGATGGGCCACCCGGTGCGCACCACCGTGTCCGACATGGGGCCGCTGTTGCTGGGCCGGATGCTCGACCTCAACGAAACGCAGAGCGGCGTGTTGAACCTCGTTTTCAAGGTGGCGGACGACAACGGCCTGCTGCTGCTCGACCTGAAGGACCTGCGCGCCATGCTCGCCTTCGTCGGCGACAACGCCAAGCAGTTCACCACCGAATATGGCAACGTCTCGGCAGCGTCCATCGGCGCGATTCAGCGCGGCCTGCTGGAACTGGAATCGCAGGGCGGCGAGAAAATCTTCGGCGAGCCGATGCTCAACATCGCCGACCTGATGCAGACGGAAAAAGGCCGCGGCGTCGTCAACATCCTCTCGGCCGACAAGCTCATGCAGTCGCCCAAGATGTACGCGACGCTGCTGCTCTGGCTGTTGTCCGAACTGTTCGAGAACCTGCCGGAAGCCGGAGACCTCGACAAGCCCAAGCTGGTGTTCTTCTTCGACGAGGCGCACCTGCTGTTCAACGACGCGCCTGATGCGCTGGTCGACAAGATCGAGCAGGTGGTGCGCCTGATCCGCTCCAAGGGCGTGGGTGTGTATTTCGTCACGCAGAACCCGGCCGACGTGCCCGACAAGGTGCTCTCCCAGCTCGGCAACCGCGTTCAGCACGCGCTGCGCGCCTTTTCCGCGCGCGACCAGAAGGCCGTGAAGGCCGCTGCCGAAACCATGCGCGACAACGCGACCCTCGACGAAGCCGCCGCCATCACCGAACTCGGCGTGGGCGAAGCGCTGGTGTCCTTCCTCGACGCGAAAGGCCGGCCCAGCGTGGTCGAGCGCGCTTATATCGTACCGCCACAGGGCCAGATCGGTCCGATCACCGACGTCCAGCGCCAGCGTGCGATGCAGACCTCGCTCGTCGCCGGCGTGTACGACAAGGATGTGGACCGCGAATCCGCCTACGAAACCCTGAAAGTGCGCACCGAGCAGGCCGCGCAGGCAGCCGAGGCCGAAGCGCAGGCCAAGCAGGATGCCAAGGCTGCCAAACAGGAATCAAATGGCGACGGCGTGCTGGGCAGCGTGCTGGGCGGCAGCGGCCGACGCGAAGGCGCGGTCGAGGCGATGGCTAAATCCGCCGCGCGCGCCATCGGCAGCCAGGTCGGCCGCTCGATCATTCGCGGAGTGCTGGGGAGTATCTTCGGCGGGAAGCGTTAAGGAGGGCGTTTTTACAAGGAGGGCACGGAGGACGCGGAGGAAATTCCAAAAGGTTTTCCTCCGCGCCCTCTGCGTCCTCCTTGTCCAATCTTTTCTTCAGGCAAACAAGCGCGCCAACTCCATCCCCGGATCGTCGGCGCGCATGAAAGCCTCGCCCACAAGGAAAGTGTTGACGTCGTTGCCGCGCATGCGCGCCACGTCGGTGGGCGCGAGGATGCCGGACTCGGTGACGACGATGCGGTCGCTGCCAATCTTCGGCAGCAGGTCCAGCGTGGTGTCGAGGCTGACCTCGAAGGTGCGCAGGTTGCGGTTGTTGATGCCCTGCAACGGTGTGGTCAACTGCAGCGCGGCATCGAGTTCCTCGGCGTTGTGCGACTCCACCAGCACCGCCATCCCCAACGCGTGCGCCAGTGCTTCCAGTTCCCGCATGACCGGCAGTTCCAGCGCGGCGGCGATCAATAAAATACAGTCCGCCCCCATCGCCCGCGCTTCGTAGATTTGATAGGGATCGATGATGAAATCCTTGCGCAACACCGGCAGGCTGCAGGCAGCGCGCGCCTGCATCAGATAGTCGGCGCTGCCCTTGAAATAGTCGCGGTCGGTGAGCACCGACAAACAGGCGGCGCCGCCCTTCTCGTAGCTGGCAGCGATCTCGGCAGGCTTGAAATCGGGCCGGATCACGCCCTTGGACGGGCTGGCTTTCTTGATTTCGGCGATCACCGCTGGCTGGCCGGCAGCCAGTTTGGCGCGCAGCGCACCAACAAAATCGCGCGGCGGCGCGGCAGCTGCCGCCTGTGTGCGCATCTCGGCCAGCGACACGACAGCGAGCCCAGCGGCGATTTCCACCAGCTTGGTGGCGAGGATCTTTTCGAGGATATCGCTCATAAAACTCTCACAAAGAGGGCACGGAGGGCGCAGAGGCAGACGAGGAATTAATCAGTCGCTTGATGCCCTCGCGCAAGTGCAGGGTATTGAAATTCAAAAGATAGCCGAGTGGGTATTGGCCCATCTTCAGGTATGCAATCAACTGCGCAGAGTGGATATGCAACAACTTTTCGACACTCTTGAGTTCAACCACAACCCGACTTTCGACTACCAAGTCCAGTCTTTATGCACAATCCAGCTCCACACCATCGTAGCGCAACGGTAGTGCAACCTGCCGTGCGGCTTGTAAGCCGGCTTTGGAAAGCTCATGCATCAGGCACGCTTCGTAAGCACTTTCCAATAGGCCGGGGCCAAGTGCAGTGTGTACTTTCAGCGCCGCACCAATGATGCGTTCGCCCAGATGATTCAGATCATCACGCATCACTCTGCGCCCTCTGCGTCCTCCTTGTGCATCAACTGCAACTGAAACGCCGGTAGTGTTCGAGCACGTCGCGTGCCGCCAGACTTGAAATGGCTAGTCGCGCCTGCCCCACTCCGTCCATCAGGCTGGCCGCGCGGCCGGACACGTAGATCGCGGCACCGGCGTTGAGCGCGACGATGGCAGCGGCACCTGCGTGCCGGTTTTCCAATGCGGCGAGCAGCATCTCCACTGCCTCGTCCTTGCTCTTCACCACCAGTTCGCTCGCCGCCACCTGTGGCATGCCGAACAGGCCGGGTTCGAGTTCGTATTCGGTGACGTGGTCGTCCTTCAGTTCTGCGACGAAGGTGGGTGACGCCAGGCTGATCTCGTCCAGCCCTTCTTCAGCATGGACGACCAGCACATGGCGGCTGCCCAAAGCCTGCAGCACCCGCGCCAGGATGCCGGTCAGCTCGCGGTGGAACACGCCCATCACCTGGTTCGGCGCGCCCGCCGGGTTGGTGAGCGGGCCAAGCAGGTTGAACAGCGTGCGCACGCCGAGTTCGCGCCGAACCGGCGCGGCGTGCTTCATCGCACTGTGGTGGTTGGGCGCGAACATGAAGCCAACGCCGATCGTCTTTACCGCTTCGGCAACCCTCTCCGGTGCCAGGTTGACGTTCACCCCCAGCGCTTCGAGCACGTCGGCGCTACCCGAGGTGGATGACACCGAACGCCCGCCGTGCTTGGCCACGCGCGCGCCACACGCTGCGGCGACGAAGGCGGCGGCAGTCGAAATATTGAAAGTGTGGGCGCCGTCGCCGCCGGTGCCGCAGGTATCGACCAGATGATCGACGCCCGCGAGCGGCACCTTGATCGACAGTTCGCGCATGACCTCGGCGGCGGCGGCGATCTCGGTCACGGTTTCGCCCTTCATCCGCAATGCGATCAGAAAGCTGGCGATCTGTACCGGCGTCCATTCGCCGCTCATCAATGCACGCATCGCCGCCAGCATCGCATCGTGTGGCAGGTCGCGGCGCTCGATCAGCAGCGTGAGCAGATCCTTGTGCTGCATGGCTATTCTCCCTCCCCCTTGAGGGGGGAGGGTTGGGGTGGGGGTGACAGCGTCTCCACAATTTTCATCAATACACCTTCCAGGTTTTGCATCACATCGTTGTTCCAGAATCGAAGCACGCGGAACCCCTCGGATTCCAGCCAAGCATCCCGTCGCGAATCATAGTGCACAGCCTCGGCATGCTGGCCGCCATCGATCTCAATGATCACTTTGGTTTCCAGACAGACGAAATCGACGATATACGGTCCTATCGGCTGCTGCCGTCTGAATTTGCGCCCTGCCAGTTGCTTGCCCCGCAGCGCTTGCCACATGCGCGTCTCGGCATCCGTCATGTGGGTGCGCAGCGCGCTGGCGTGCGTACCCATCGTTTGCGATATGGGTTCGCCTGCGCGCTTCACCCCCACCCTAACCCTCCCCCCTCGAGGGGGAGGGGACGGTTTCCTTCAAAAAATTCGCCAGCATCGCGTGGCCGTGTTCGGTGAGGATCGATTCGGGGTGGAACTGCAC
>Ga0209254_10001919_pt1 | contig 18745 bp, 19 predicted proteins | sample FrelakmetDIP11DI_FD_187148 | JGI IMG/M metagenome (GOLD analysis project Ga0209254, IMG submission 187148) | Freshwater lake sediment microbial communities from the University of Notre Dame, USA, for methane emissions studies - DIP11 DI (SPAdes)... | ecosystem: Environmental > Aquatic >...
CGCAAGGAGAGAGTGATCAGCAGCGCAAAGAGCACTATGAGCAGGGAGCTGCCAATGAAACCCCACTCTTCGGCCCAGACTGAAAAAATGAAGTCGGTGTGCTTTTCCGGCAAAAATTGCAGCTTGTTTTGTGTCCCATTGAGAAAGCCTTTGCCCCAGAACATCCCCGAGCCAATTGCGATTTTGGATTGGCGAATATGGTAACCGGCGCCGAGAGGATCGAGATCGGGCGCGAGGAGAATGAGAATGCGCTTTTTCTGGTAGGGCTTCAGCACATGCTCCCATACCGGCTGGATCATGGCAAAGCCGATTACGAGCAGGGCCAGGATGTAGCGCCAGCGAATGCCCATAAAGAAAATCATGCTGGCGCTGGTGGCGAGGATACAAAGCGCGGTGCCTAGATCCGGTTCAGCCAAAATCAGGACGACCGCCAGGCCTGTCATCAGTATTGGCACGATCAGATGCTTGAGGGATGGATAGAAGGGAATGTCCTGAGAAGAGAAATAGCTCGACAATTTGATGACCAGCGCCACCTTCATCAATTCTGATGGCTGGAATTGCAGACCGAGGAAGCTTAGCCAGCGTTTCGATCCATTCACTTCCTTGCCAACGACAATAACCAGAATCAGAAGGAGCACGCAGAAAATGTAGATCCAGGTGCTTGCCAGACTCAGTCGCTGATAATCGACGAACAAGGTGCCGAACATGAATACAAACCCAATCCCCAGCCAAACGCATTGCCGCACAAACAGGTTGTGTGCCGGATTGGCTTCGATGCGGGCATGCAGGGCACTGTAAATGCTGACTAAACCGATGGCCATGATAGAAATCAAGACGAAAAGCATTGACCAGTCAAAGTGTTCCACCAGTCGCCTGTCAATCATTTCAGCTCCAGAATCCTATGGGGTGATAGTCAAGCTTCCTTGGACTGCGGTAGCCATGCTGCCGCCTTTGCTCATTTCAGCTCCAGAATCCTATGGGGTGATAGGCAACACTTACAGCCAGCCCTCTGCGCCGTCACTCAATCCCGGGAACTCAGGGGCTTTGCGCTGCTTAGCGGCGGGCCGCATCACCACCCCCTGAGCCCTGGGGAGCAGAGGGGGAAGATTGACTCCCTTCCAGATAACTCAGCATCACCTGCCGCGCCAAGGGTGCGGCCGCTGAAGAACCATGCCCCCCGTGCTCCACCAAGACGGAAACAACGATTTTGGGGTCTTGGGCCGGGGCATACCCAATGAACCAGGCATGATCTCGGTTTTTGTATTTGGCTGCCCCCGAGAGTTTTCGATTGGCGCCTTCAGCCAGACCCACCACCTGAGCGGTGCCGGTTTTTCCGGCAATCATAATGGAATTGTGCCTGATCCCGTGGGCCGTGCCGCGATCTTCCTGAACCACGCCCAGCAGACCGTCTTTGACCATCTGCAAGTACTGCTTTTGTATCGCAGCCTGGGATCGGACTTTACCGGCCAAATCCTTGACCTCATCCGCTTTGGCCCCTTCAATTCGACGCACGATATAAGGTTGCCAGACCTTACCATCGCTCGCGATAGTGGCATAGGCAACGGCCATTTGCAAGGGGGTGGCCAGATCAAAACCCTGCCCGATGGCAATCGACAGTGTTTCACCCTTTTGCCAGGGGATCCGGGTGGTCTTTTCCTTCCACGCGGCGGTGGGGATCAAGCCGGGATGTTCGCGGTCCAGCCCAAGTCCGCTTGGCTGTCCCAGACCCAACATCCTGGCGTACTTGGCAATGCGATCCACCCCCAGCTTCATTCCAGCCTGATAGAAATAGACGTCGCAGGACTGCACAATGGCCTGGTGCAGACTGACCGTGCCGTGGCCGCGCTCCCGCCAGCAGCGGTAATTGCGACCGGCAAAAGGGAAATAACCCGGGCAGTGCACGGCAGTGCTGGGCTTGATCAGATCCTCCTGGAGCACGCCCAACGCCACTACCGGTTTATAGGTTGATCCCGGAGGGTACGCAGCAACAAGGGCTCGATTCAGCAGCGGATGCTCTGGAGATTGACTGAGCGCCTTCCATTCCTGGGGAGAGAAACCGCGGATGAATGCTTCCTGATCAAAGCTGGGATTGGAAGCCATGGCCAGCACCGCCCCGCTTTGCGGATCCAGCGCCACGATGGCCCCGGTGCGGTCCTTCAAGCATTCTTCCGCCACTCTCTGGAGCTCCTTGTCAACGGTCAGCCAAAGATTTCTACCGGCAACCGGTGACACCTCATCCAGCAGGCGAATTCTTCTGCCTATGGCATCCGTTTCAAGTTGTCTACCACCTCTTTTGCCATGCAAATATTTCTCAAAAGCTCTTTCAATTCCGACCTTCCCCACGGCCTCGCCGGGCAAGTATCCCTGGTAGTTTCCACTTTTCAACTCGGCATCAGTGATTTCGCTAATGTATCCAATCAAATGAGCTCCCACTCCATTCCATTGGTATTCGCGCTTGGGCTCGACCTGGATAACCACGCCGGGGAGTCGCAGCTTTTGTGCTTCAATGCGCGCCAGAGAGTCCCGATCCATATCGGCCATCAGGCGGATCGGGATGAATTTGGGAATGCTCTTGTTAGCGGCCAGAACCTCATGGAACTGTTTCGCATCAACCTCACAGAGTTCTGCCAACTCGGCAATGGTTCGGTCCATATCCGGTACATCTTCGCGGATCAAAACCAGGTGATAGGCCGGCCGATTTTCCACCAGGAGATTGCCGTTGCGATCATAGATGTTCCCCCGCGGTGCTGATATTTCCTCAATTCGTATGCGATTGTTCTCCGAATAGTAGCGGTATTGAACGCCATGAAGCAGTTGCAGGTACCACAGCCTGAACAAATATGTCACCAGTACCAGCACCAGAAAAGCCAGCGCTATGAGATACGGTTTCTGAAATGCCGGCGCCTCGGAAACCTCCCATTGCACCAGCTGCAATAGATCCGTCTGCGCCCTTCGACTGATTCCCCTGAATGTTTCTAGCATTTGACTGTTACCGTATCTTGAGTCGGCATTTCTGTCGGCCAATTCATTTGCCGGCGTCGCTTTGCAGCAAGGTCTTGCGTGCTCCATCTATCGACGCCGAAGACCCGGACATTTCACCATCATCCCATTCTCTGAGGCTCACAGATCCCCGAGGTCAAATAGATAACGACGGGAGCCAGCAACATCATCAGCAGCAGCCGAACACCCAAAGTCGCCCAAAGCGACCACGACAAAAACGGCACTTGCCCGGTGAACCACAAGAATCCGGCCAGCAGAAAAGATTGAAACAACGCGCAGCTACCCCCCAGGAGCATCTGGTGGAAGAAATGATTCAGCTCTAGCTTTTGCAGAATCTTAGTGACCAGTAACACCGCAAACATATAGGAGCAGACATGAAATCCCCAGAACTGCCCGGAAAAGACATCCGCTGCGTAGCCAACCAACATGGCCCAGGCGATGCTCAATAAAAGGGGCAACTGCAGAGCAAGCCCCATGATAAAAAGGAGCAGAATATCAACACGCAAGGCCTGATGAGGCAAGTGAGAGACGAAGTTCTCCTGCACCAGGAACAGGCCCAGCGAATACGTCAGCAGTTTGAAGCCACTTAATAGCCCGCCTAGTGTATGCATGGGTCACATGAGTCAGCACAAATCCCCAGGGCGCACATCACCAGGATTTTGTTGTGATCGAGCCGTTCCTGACTGTTTCTCGATAACACTTCCGTTACTCTTTTGGAAAATGGATGGTGCTCTTCAGAACCAGTACCTCTTCGAGCACATTGAGACGCACGGCGGGATCCACTTCCAGCATCTGAAACAAGCCCACAGGGTCCTTAAACACAGCTCGCACCCTACCCAGGCGAAGCCCTTTGGGATAAATCCCATCCTGTCCGGAGGTGATAACCAGATCACCCACTTGGACATCCAGATTGCCACGAACATATTTGAGAAGGCAGGTGCCGGTGTCCTTGCCCGCTAATATTCCTCTGATCCGATTCCGTTGAATGAGCGCATCCACAGCATTACCCGGGTCGGTAACGAGAAGAACCCGGGAGTACCGGTCAGAGACGTCAAGAATTCTTCCCACCACGCCCTCGTCGTTGACCACTGGCATGTCCGGTTCAACGCCATCGGCAGAACCTTTGTCAACAAATACCGTTTGGAACCAGCCCGTCGGATCGTGACCCACGATTTGTGCCGGCAGGGCTTCAGCTTTCACCGAATCTTTGAAGTCCAAGAGCCGTCGTAGTCTTAAGTTCTCCAGATACGCTTCGTGGTATTGCGTCAATTGCCCCTGCAGTTGAGCCAATTGTTCTCTGATCTGCTGATTTTCAGCCTGTGAGCGGTGGAGAGTGATGTAATTGCTAAACAGCCGATGGACACCTTGATAAGTCATTTGCAGGCTTTTGGAAACGGGAGCTGTGAGTTCAACAATGAACCTCTGCACAAAATCCATTCGCGCAGGCGGTCTGAAATTGAGTGTGAAAATATACAGCAAGGCGGCCAGAAAGGTGACCCACGGCAACGCAGCTAGGAGATGGCGCAACAATCCCTTCATCAGTTCGAAACCCCAAATAACTTAACCAGGTACGGGTTCAGAACTTTCGTTTCCAACCTGATCTGCCTGAAGAGTGGGTTCTGTTAGTAGAGAATGCGCCCTCTTAGACGAGGACTTCCTTTAGTATGTCAATTTCATCCAAGGCCTTGCCAGAGCCCAATACCACAGTGGAAAGGGGATCTTCCGTCAAAGTAATGGGGAGACCAGTTTCCAAACGAAGCAATACGTCGAGATTTTTCAGCAATGCCCCACCACCGGTCAACACAATACCCCGGTCCACAATATCGGCTGCCAGTTCCGGCGGAGTCTGCTCAAGTACAATCTTGATTGTTTCCACGATGGTCGCCACTTGCTCCTGAATCGACTCCCGGATTTCGTCTGAATTGATCTCGATACTCTTGGGAATGCCGCTGACCAGGTCACGTCCCTTGATCAGCATGGTTTCCACACGTTCCATCGGGTAGGCATTGCCGATGGTCGTTTTGATCAATTCCGCCGTGGTCTCGCCAATTAGCAGATTATACTTTCTCTTCACATGTTGCAGAATGGCCATGTCCATCTTATCGCCCGCCACGCGCACCGACTTGCTGTACACGATGCCGGCCAGAGATATGACGGCCACTTCGGTGGTGCCCCCGCCAATATCCACAACCATATTGCAGATCGGTTCGGTTATCGGCAGACCGGCTCCTATCGCCGCAGCCATGGGTTCCTCAATGAGATAGACCTCGCGCGCTCCGGCAGATTCTGCAGACTCGCGCACGGCTCGTTTTTCCACCTGCGTGATACCAGAGGGCACACAGATCACTATGCGCGGTCTCACCAGACTGCGGCGATTGTGCACCTTGCGGATGAAATAGCGCAGCATGGCCTCGGCAACCTCGAAGTCTGCAATCACCCCTTCTTTCATCGGGCGAATCGCTACAATGTTGCCGGGTGTCCTGCCGAGCATCATTTTGGCGTCTTTGCCAACAGCCAGGACCCGCTTTGCGCTGTGGTCATCCTTGCGCAGGGCGACCACGGAAGGTTCGCAGAGCACGATGCCTTTTCCCTTCACATAAACAAGCGTCGTTGCGGTTCCCAAATCGATAGCCAGGTCATTGGAGAACCACCCCAGAATACGATTCATTAGCCTCATTCAATGTCACTCCTCTTGATGCATCCGAAATAAATAAGGGAGCCTTCATAACACGCTGTGCGGCTGGATTCAATCTCTATCTCTTTTTGCAGCGCGCGACTCTTCTCGTTAACACATTTCGCTTCTTATGCCGTTTTCACATCCGTTGCCAAGATCAGGTTTTTATCCCCGCGCCGGATTACAATTTTATTCTATCACACTTCGATCAGCAGATTGCCAGAACAATTCATGAAACATTTTTCGACACTTTTCAACCTTGACAATGGCAAGCTATTTTGTTTACAAGTTCAATCTTGCGTCAGCAACCGGAGAAAGCGACCGACACACATTGCGGCAATGCGCTGCGTTGCATGCCGACCAGATGCCGCATTGAAGATTGAATCATGTTCAGTGCATGGCGAGGATAGTTGATTATGAAAAGAACGTATCAGCCGAGTAATCTGAAAAGAAAGCGAACCCACGGTTTTCTGGCCCGAATGGCGAATGAATCGGGTCGAGCGGTCTTAAGGAGGCGGCGGGCAAAAGGGCGGAAGAAATTATCTGTTTAATATGGATCCCATGACCTCATGTGAACTCGGCACGATTCATCCCCTTTGAGCGGAAGGATTCAGTCGCTGGGCTCCAAAGCCGGATCGGCAATAAGCTTTTAGAAACCCTATGGATCAATCCCATGCCGCCATTTTCCTTGCGCCCATACGAGAGGCTGCGGCATTCAAAGGATTTCGTACGCGTCAGGAAGCACAGCACACATTACCGCACAGCGCATTTCAGGGTGAACTGTGCGCTCAACGGCTTTACCCTTCATCGCCTCGGGATGGTCGTCCAAAAACGCTTCTGGAATGCTGTACAGCGAAACCGCATCAAGCGTTGCCTCCGGGAATTCTTCCGGCTTCACAAACATCTGATTGCACCGCCCCCGAGGGACATTGTTATCATTGCCATGCCAGGAGCAGAGCGACTCAGTGCGAAAGAGGTTGCCATTGAAATTCTTGCTGCCTTGGAGAAAGAGAAAAAACGCGCTCCATGATGAAGTCCCTTTTGCTTGCATTGCTTCGCCTTTACCAGATGACTATTTCGCCTCTTAAGCGTCCCAGTTGCCGGTTCCTCCCCACATGTTCCCAATACACTGTAGAAGCCATAACCCACTATGGCGCCATGCGGGGAGTGCTGATGGGAGTGATGCGCGTGTTGCGCTGCCATCCTTTTCACCCCGGTGGATATGATCCGGTGCTCAAACAATCCTCTAGACGTTAGCCAGGAGTAGATCCTGATGGAAAAAAGAACTATTATTGCTTTTGTACTGGCCCTGTTCGTGTTGCTGCTCTGGGAAACGCTGGTTTCATCAAAGTACTCATGGTTCAGACCCAGTGACACCCAACCGGTGAAGACGGCCCCGGCAGAGGAGAAAGTTGCCCAACAAAGCCTGCCTCCAATTAAGCCGGTGCCGCCGGGAGTCCTTCCCGACGCTCATGCCGCCCCAGCGGAGGCACTGCAGCAGAATTGGACCATTGAGACGCCTTTCTATCAAACCCAAATCGTATCCTCGGGCGCTCGATTGCGCTCTTTCAAACTGGACAAGTACCGCGTAAATGTCGATCCGAATTCAGCATCGACGGAGTTGATTCCAACCCAAGGCAGCGGTTACCTGCCGCTGCAATTGGATTTGAAGGACCATCCCGAATGGGAATTCGCCACCCGCCCCTTTCAGAGCAGCGCACCGCAATCAACGCCCCTGAACCTCGGCAACACCGAACAGAAAGTGGACTTCTGGTCGGAAATCCCCGGGCAGGTCAAAATTACCAAGACCTTTTCCTTCCACCCCGATGCCTATTTCACGGACGTGACGATTGAGCTGCAAAATCTTGGCACCGAACCCCTCGCGGATCAACTGGGTATCAGTTTCTATTTTCAGCCGTTTGCGGCCGTCGGCCAGGAAGATTCATACAATAAGTCGCGCATGGCCGTTTGCCAGAATGGCTCCGTCAAGGAGTTGGATTCAAAGGACATAGCCAAGAAGCCCATGAGTTTCACCCCGCCTCTGAATTGGATAGGCTACGAAAACAATTATTTCCTGCAGGCGGTTGTTCCTGTTGAAGGCGGTGGCTATCAGATCGTACCCAAACTGCTGGACGACACCACGGGTCTATTGCAGGTGGTGTACCTGACGGAACCCTTCCAAATCCAGAGCGGACAGCAAAAGAGCTTCAAACTGAGGCTCTATTTCGGGCCCAAGGAACTGAGTCAGCTCAATGCAGCCGGTTATGATCTGGCCCGGGCGGCGGACTACGGCTGGTTTGATTTTCTGGCCAGGCCACTGCTTTATGTCTTGAAATGGTTTTATAAATACACCCATAACTATGGTGTCGCCATCATATTGCTCACGGTGGTGATAAAAATCCTGTTCTGGCCGCTGACTCACAAAAGCTACAAGTCCATGCAGGCCATGAAGAAACTGCAGCCGAAGATGGCCAAGCTGCGGGAGAAGCACAAAGACAATCGTGAGAAACTCAATGAAGAGATGATGGCGCTTTACCGTGCGCATAAAGTTAACCCCCTGGGCGGGTGTTTGCCGATGGTTCTTCAAATCCCCGTCTTCTTCGCCCTGTATCGAATGCTTTACAGCTCGGTGGATCTTTTGCACCAGCCTTTTGTGCTCTGGATTAATGATCTGACCGCTCCGGATCGATTGGACATCGGTTTCCAACTTCCCTATCTGGGAGCGGGGCTACCCGTGCTCACCCTGCTCATGGGCGCATCCATGTTCATCCAGCAGAAGATGACTCCCACCACGGGCGATCCCAGGCAGGAAAAAATGATGCTCATGATGCCGGTTGTTTTCACGGTCTTCTTTATTAATTTTCCCTCCGGTCTGGTGTTATATTGGTTGGTAAACAATGTTCTATCCATCGTGCAGCAGTATTTAGTCAATCGCCAAGCATAGGAATGGCTTTCTCGATCACCCAGCGCGCGATTACCGAGACGCTGTATCTGACTGGAGCAAGTAACGGAGGAGATCATGCCCATTCTGGAAGTAGAAGAAAAAACCGTTGAGGACGCGATTGCGGCCGCCTGCCAGAAACTGAACCTGCCGCGTGAAAAACTTGAAATTGAAGTGCTTTCCAAAGGATCCTCGGGCATTTTTGGCATTGTTGGGGTGAAGAAGGCGAAGATCCGCGCTACTCCCAAGGAGGCGCCTGTCGAGAGTGCTACCCAACGGGCAATCGAGATTCTCACCGAGATCCTCAAGCATGTCGAACTGCCAACCGTGGTGGAGGGCGATTCCAAGAACGGCCATGTGACCCTTAACATTATCAGCAACGGCTCGGGACTGCTTATTGGAAAGCGTGGCAAGACGCTCAATGCGTTGCAATACCTGGTGACGAAGATCCTTCAGCGAGAGATGGGGGAAAACATCACTGTGGTCATTGATACGGAAAATTATCGTTCCAAGAGGGAAACGGGTCTGGTGGAACTGGCTCAGCAACTGAGCGAAAAAGTCAAAAAAACCCGTCGCCCCTTGACAACGGGTCCGATGAGCGCCCATGACCGCCGCATCATCCATCTCGCCCTCAAGGAAGACCCGGAGGTGCGTACCAAGAGCAAAGGCGAAGGCAGCCTGCGCAAGGTGGTCATTTATCCCGTGAAGAAGGGGAAGAACGACAAAAATAAAAATGATCACGAGCCGTTATCCGACCAAGGGGAGTGATGTTTACTGCCTGAAGAGTCCAGGAAGGTGGCAGTTTAGCGGTGCCTGCTTTTTCCGCTCTTGATACCATCTGTGCCATAGCCACTCCGGTAGGAGAAGGTGGCATCGGAATCATCAAAATCACTGGTCCAAACGCTCGACCTATTGCGAAGGCTCTTTTCCATGCGCAGCAATCGGAGAGCCCCCTGCAATCCCACCGCTTACACTATGGCTGGATCCGGAATCCGGCGACCCAAGAACCGGTCGATGAAGTTTTACTGAGTTATATGGCCGGGCCTCACACCTATACGTGTGAAGATGTGGTGGAAATCAACTGCCACAGTGGTTTTGCCGTGCTGCAGCGCATTATGGAGCTGGTTCTGGCTGCTGGAGCGCGCCTTGCCGAGCCTGGAGAATTCACGCGCCGTGCGTTTCTCAACGGGCGCATCGGGTTAAGCCAGGCCGAAGCGGTGATCGAACTGATCCGGTCGCGCTCTGAACAGAGCCTGACTCTGGCCGGTCGTCATTTACGCGGTGAATTCCAGCGTCACCTCGAGACTTGGCGCGAACAGCTCCTGGCCCTGCGCGTCATGATGGAAGCATCCATCGACTTCTCTCAGGACACGGCCGATGAACTGGACCTTCCTTTGGATTCCCTTGCGGATCTCCTCGAGGCAAAATTGCTCAGGTCGCTGCAAGGGGTCTTGAATCATTATGAATCGGGGCGCATTCTAAGGGAGGGGCTGACTCTGGTTCTCGTGGGCAAGCCCAATGTGGGAAAGTCATCGCTTCTGAATGCTCTGCTTGGCAAAGACCGCGCCATCGTCTCTCCTTTCCCGGGCACGACTCGCGATGTGATCGAAGACGGCTTCCTGCTGAGCGGCATTTCCGTTCGCATACTGGACACCGCAGGCATCAGAGAGGAACCTGATGCCATCGAAGTGAAAGGAATAGAGCGCACCCTTCGTGCGCTGGACGAAGCGGATGTCGCGCTCTGGCTGGTCGATCAGAGCCGACCCTTGAGCATTGAAGATGACAGCATTTTTCAGGCACTCTCCGAGCGCCGCCACCTGATCATATTAAATAAGGCGGACTTGCCGAAAATTACCAGTTTGGAAGCGCTGAAATCACGCTATGGTGAAAATTCCGCCATAGTAGGCATCTCGGCTCTCAATCCACGGGATATCGATACTCTCAAGAGTTACCTGCGAGTGACCTTTCTGCAGCAACCCCTGGAAACCAGCGGCTCAGCCATCATACCGAATTTGCGCCAGAAGACCTGTTTGGAGGAAGCCCATGGCGCTCTGGCACGTGCCATGCGACTATTGAGAAGCGGCGATTTCCCCGAACTCGCAGCCATGGAATTCCAGGCCGCTCAGGAGCAATTCGACATGCTCCTCGGTTCTACTGCCGATGAAGAACTGCTCGATCAGATTTTCTCGCAATTTTGCATAGGCAAGTAAAGTCACATTTTGATCAGGCGCCGATGCTCCGCTCCCCAGTCGCAACCAAGAATGAGCTTCACCACGAAGGACACGAAGAGCACGAACAAGTTTTCATATGCGGTCAACGGTTTCGTAAAATGAAGCAACACTGCTCAAATGACAATCTGCCGCAGGGTCCCGGCCATGAGCAGGATTTCATGGAACGGCTGCAAGGCCTATGCTCCGCTCACGGCATTTTAATGACCGACCAGCAGGCCCGCCTTTGCTACCGGCACAGTCAAATCATGCTGCATTGGAATCGCCGCATCAATTTGACGCGCATCACCTGCCCTGACGAACTCCTCGTCAAGCATCTGCTGGACTCCCTGATTCCCGCCGGCTGGTTGCCACAACACGGGTTTGCCCTGGATGTCGGCACTGGCGCCGGGTTTCCCGGTGTCCCCCTGAAAATCCTCAATCCCAACCTGTCCATGGTGCTTCTGGAAAGTCAGCAAAAGAAAATGAGCTTTCTTCAGGTCCTTCTCTCACAACTTGCGCTGGAAAACCTCACTGTTTTGCACGGAAAATGGGAGAACTTCGAAAGGATTTGCGGCTCGGCGTTTTTCGAGTCGTTTTCCCTGGTGACGGCAAGAGCAATAAAAATTTTGCCTTCACAATTTGGAATTTTTCTTGAAAGGGTACTACGCCTGGAGGGAGTCTTCGCCTGCTGGGCGGGTCCCCACACTCCACCCGAGTGGCAACTGTCGAATTCCGGTGCACTGGGAGAAAGATTCGTCATGGAGAGTCATCGCGTCTATGAACTCCCCTTTGATTACGGCAAGCGGCAGTTGTTTATCTGGAAGCGCAATCGGTAAACCGCTCAGGTTGGCGCCGGGAACATAAGAACAATGCTATGCTGCATAAGGGAAACCCGTGACCAAGCACCTCCAGAGACGTGTGCGGATTGGGTCCCAATTCAGTGCCGGAAAGATTTTTCAATGCGTTTGGAACGAATTACCGTCTCCTGTAGAGAGGAATTTCAGGCGCAGCAAGAGCCCGTGACATTCTGTTGGCGTGGTCAAAACTACCGGATACGCAGCGTTTGCGACCGCTGGTACGAAGGGTCCCTGGCGCCGCAACGGGTGCCGCTTCGTTATTATCGCGTGGAAACCTTTGATGGCGAAAATTTTATCATTCGCTATAATGAACTATTTGGGGCCTGGAGCCTGCAGGTACCTGAGAGCGCCACATCATCCCCGGACGATCCCGGGGATTGACGGCAATGAGATGAACAAAGCTAAAATTTTCCAGCGATATTTAGAAAATGATCCACGGGGAGGGTTGTTGTCTTGTTCAAAATTGCTGTAATTGATGGGCAGGGTGGAGGCATTGGCAGCACCATCATCAAGAAGATAAAGGACACCTATGGGGAGCGCTTTGAGGTATGGGCTCTCGGCACCAACGCTATCGCCACAGCGCAGATGATGAAGGCTAGAGCCAACCGCGGCGCCACTGGGGAAAGCGCCATCTGCTACTGCGTGCAACTGGTGGATGTGATCATTGGTCCAATCTCTCTCCTGATCACCCACGCCATGATGGGGGAAGTGACGCCGGCCATGGTGCAGTCGATTGGCAGTTCTAGGGCACCAAAACTGCTTCTCCCCATGACTCAGGAGGCGATTACGGTGGTTGGAATTGTCCATGAACCCCTGCCGCACCTGGTGGAGAAGCTGGTTCTCGAACATCTCGCCAAGTATCTGCCCAAATCCTTAGAAGATCATCCCTAATGGCAGTCGGCGACCCATCTTCACAGAGCACGCCGCACCTGGTGCTGGGCGCTGCGAGAAGCGGGAAGAGCCGGTACGCGGAAGGGCTCATCCTGGCATGCCCTCCACCTTACCTGTATCTGGCCACCGCGCAGGTATTGGACGGTGAGATGGAAGAGCGGGTCCGCGACCATCGGCGCCGTCGCGGAACACGGTGGGAAACGGTTGAAGCCCCATTGGAACTCGTTGAGCAGTTGCGGCGGTTGCAGGGTCGAGGCCAAGCCGTCCTGGTGGATTGCCTGACACTCTGGCTGAGCAATCTCCTGTTGCGGCCAGCGGCGCTCGTTGACCGTGCTTCGGAGCGGGTGGCCCAGTTGTGCGGTGTGGTCCGATCTGTGGATTATCCTCTGGTCCTGGTAGCCAATGAGGTGGGCTTCGGCATCGTACCGGAAAATGCTCTGGCAAGACAGTTTCGCGATTTGGCCGGCTGGACCAACCAGCAGGTCGCCGCCGCCTGCAAATCGGTCACTCTGGTCGTGGCGGGCTTGCCCCTGGTCCTGAAGTGACAAAAACTTTCCCTACCGATCGACTCGGTTTTCCTCTGCGGTGCCGCCCTGCACTGGAGGCGGTTGTCCTAACCAGGAGCGGACCTCTCCGATTTAGATGATGAGACATTTTGCCATCGCCCTATCATTTCTGACTTTGTTCCGCTTGCCTGGGTCCGCCCGGATCATGGTCACGCCGGTTGAGCTGGCACGGAGCCTCTCCTATTATCCGCTGGTCGGGTTACTGCTCGGAGCGTGCTGGTTTGGCGTCGCCTTTTTCCTCCACGCGCTGCTGCCTGCTCTATTGCTGGCCGTCTTGCTCACCGCTCTTATGGCGCTCATGACCCGCGGACTCCATCTGGATGGTCTGGCGGACTTGGCCGACGGCGCAGGGGGTGGATACACCCGCGAGCGTCGCCTGGAAATCATGAAGGACAGTTCCATCGGAACTTTTGGCGCCACGGCGCTGATCCTGATCCTTGGTCTCAAAATCGCGGCGCTATCCACTCTGGTTCCCGCACAAGCCTGGTCCATGCTTTTTCTGGTGCCGGCATTGAGCCGCTACGCCATGGTTCTGACCAGCTACAAGAGCACCTACGCCCGTGCCGAAGGCGGTCTGGGAAAAGCGGTTTGCGACCACCTCAGCCGGCGGCAGCTCGTCACCACAACCGCGGTTACGGTCCTGCTTTGTCTGATTATGGCTCCTCTTCGCGGGGGCTTTCTGTTTCTGACCCTGATGGCCTGTGTCCTGCTCGTGCGTTTTCTGTCTCAGCGCTGGCTGGGCGGAATCACCGGAGATGTGCTGGGGGCAACCAATGAAATTACCGAGGCGCTGCTCTTATCGGTCGCTGCTTGCCTCTAGCTTCGCTGGAGAAGGCTTCAACCATTTCCTGTAAGGCGTTCGGCATGCCGTCTTTCGAATCTTTTCCGGACACCGGCGCCTGCCCCGGACCACGATTCCGGGTCCGCCGGAGTGGCGTGGTTCGGGTGCCGAACAACTGAACACCAGCATAATCGAACCGAGGCGCCCAATGGCCGAGAACGCAAGTTCCACCAAACTGCAGCTGCTCCATTTGCTGAAGCGGAAATCTCCGGAATTTTATTCCGGGGCAGCGCTGGCAGCTGAAACCGGACTGACCCGCAGCGCAATCTGGAAGCACATGCAAAATCTCAAGGATCAGGGGTACCAAATCGATAGCCATCCCAAGCGGGGCTACCGGTTGATCAATGCGCCTGATCTCCTGTCACCGGAAGAGGTGCTTCCCGTTCTCCCTACTCTCTGGCTGGGAAAACCTTACCACTACTACCCCCGGATCGGTTCCACCAACGATCGGGCCCTGGAGTTGGCCGGGCAGGGCGCACCCCATGGGACCGTGGTGGTGGCTGAAGAACAGTTGGCAGGGCGCGGGCGTTTGGGGCGAAATTGGTTGTCAACGGTTCGCCGCGGGATTTATTGCTCCGTGATCCTCAGAGATGCCCTGCCCGTCCACGAGGCGCCACAAAGCACCCTGGTTGCCGCGCTGGCCCTGGCGAGAGTCCTGAGCAACAGCTATCATCTGCCGGCGGCCATCAAATGGCCCAATGATGTTTTGGTTCAAGGCCGGAAGGTTGCAGGAATTCTGACCGAGATGCAGTCCGACCAGGATCTCGTCCGCTTCCTGGTCCTGGGAATCGGCATTAACGTGAACCACAGCACATCGGAAATGACCGGACCGTTCCGCTACCCGGCAACATCTCTGGCCATTGAATTGGGCCATCCAATCGCCCGCGCTGACTTTCTGGCAAAGCTTTTAGCCGGATTGGAGAAGGACTACGACCGCTTTCGCTCAAACGGTTTTGCCGCACTCCTGCCAGAATTGGAAAACCTCTCGGCCACACTGGGAAAAACCGTTCAGACCACTTTCCGCGAACAGCCGCTGAGCGGCAGAGCCATCGGCCTGACACCGGAAGGGGCGTTGCGCTTACAACTGAAAAGTGGAGAAGAACGGGTCATTTGGGTGGGTGATGTGACTCACATAGAGGAAGTTGATTCGTAGAGCATTTCCGGAGCTTTGCATCCTCGCGAGCCCGCCACAAACGGGCGCCACCGGCGGGACTCAGCTGTCCCACCAGCCTGTGGTCCCGCCTTTGGACAGCTACGATGCCTGGGAAAAGATCCCGGTCAGGCCTCTCTTCCTTTCTCCTGCGTCTCTTGCCTTCTCTTGCAGTCGATGCACAGAGTCGTTACCGGACGGGCTTTCAAACGTTCTAGATCGATATCATCGCCGCAGGCTTCGCAAGTGCCAAAACTCCCATCCTCGATTCGGAGGAGGGCTTCACGGATCTTTGAAATAAGCTTGCGCTCCCGATCGCGAATTCTCAGCATGAAGTTGCGATCCGATTCCAGGGTCGCGCGATCCGCTGGGTCGGGAAAACTGTCCTTGGCGTCCGTCATTCCCGTGACGGTCCTCTCGGCTTCCGCGAAGAGTTCGTCCAGTCGCTTCAGCAAGTTTGTTTTGAAGTCTTCCTTGGTGGCCGTATCCATACCAACACCCCCTCAGCGCTCTTTGAGCCCGTATTCGCTAGCACACTCAAAATAATTAGTAAAGTGAAAAAGATCGCTAACCGCGATGGTAGGTGCCGCTTCTTCCCCCGCTCTTGAAGGTCAGTTGCACATTCTGGATGGTCATGCCGCGATCGATAGCCTTGCACATATCGTAGATGGTCAGCGCCGCATGCGTCACCGCCACCAATGCTTCCATTTCAACACCGGTGCGGTCAATGGCGCGCACCACCGAAACGATCCGGATCAGGTTTTGCGCCGCATCCGGAAAGAAATCGATTGCAATGCTATTCACTCGCACCGGGTGGCACAGCGGAACCAATTCCCAGGTCTTTTTGGCAGCCATGATGCCGGCCAATCTCGCGGCCTCATAAACATTTCCCTTGGGAACGTCCTGGTGGACAATGCGCTGCATGGTTTCGGCACTCAAACACAAGGTGGCTTCGGCACGCGCTTCACGCAGCGAAACATCCTTTTCACTCACATCCACCATGCGTAGACGCCCCTGGGCATCAATGTGGGTCAGTTCAGAATCATTCACCGCTATCAACTCCTTGAATGGAGTTATGTCGAAAATCCCTTGGCACGGGCGTGAATAAACCAAGCCCATACAGTTCACCCCGTTTTACCGCAAGGGGCGGGCTTTAGCGCGTAGGATGGGTGGAGCGAAGCGAAACCCATCGATCAGTTGCACCGGCGAAACGAAGGTGGGCCACTTCTCGCACACGCTGCACGATCCCGGGAAAATTAGCACCGTTCCACGAAATCCTCAACCAGATGGATGAAAATGACCAGGTCACCAGCCGCATCACCCGGTTGCAGTTGATCACCCCCCGCCGGGATGCGCAACCTCATTCCCTGCCGGCTCCCGGCTGGAATCCGGATGCGCAGGGAACATTTCTCTTCCAGTTCGCCATCACCCTGGCATTGCCGGCATATTTCCGCGGCCTTCTCACCGTTTCTTTTCTTTCCCCTGCATTCGTGGCAGTAAACCAACCGGTGGTAGTCTATCCATTCGTAGCTTCCCGTCTCGGCGGCGCTCCGTGACACCTGCAAATCAAAGCGCAAATCACTTTTTCGCGCCCCGCGCACTCCCAGGGTATCCAATGAAACGCCAAAAAACTCGCGCAGGATCTCATCACGGGGGGAATTCCAGCACTCCGCCTTGCCGTTGCGAGCATCCGCCCCTCCCTTCGCCGCCAAACCGCGCCGCCGATCATAGTCGCTCCGCGTTGCAGGATTCGTCAGGATTTCATAGGCTTCAAGAATCCCTCTGAATTGTTCCGCGGCAAGGGAGTTCCGGGGATTTCTGTCGGGATGCAGACGGAATGCGAGCTCCCGGAAGGCCTTCTTGATTTGTTCTTGACTTGCTCGAACGGAAACACCTAAGATTTCATAATAACAAGACAACATAACGCCCGGTTGCCGGTCATCGCCAGCTGGTCTGGTTTTAGTTCCGGAAAAACCTCTTACTCTTCGACCCAATCGAGTTCCATCATTCTAAGGAGTGAGGGATTATAAGACAAGACCGGCTGAAATTGTCACAACATTTTTCCATCTCACCAAGAGTTCCCATGATCGCAAAGACTTACAGTTTCAGTCTGGTTGGCATCGACGCCGTGCTGGTGGAAGTGGAAGTCGATCTTTCCTCGGGCCTGCCTACTTTTGCCACGGTCGGATTACCTGACAACATTGTGCGGGAGAGCAAAGAACGGGTCAAGAGCGCTCTGCAAAACAGCGGGTACCATTTTCCTTCCAACCGGATTACCGTCAACCTGGCCCCGGCCCACTTGAAAAAGGAAGGATCCGGATTTGATCTCCCCATTGCCATTGGCATGCTGGCCGCCATGCAACTGCTGGATGCGGCCCGGGCATCGAGCGTGGTCATGGCCGGAGAGTTGTCCCTCGATGGCCGCATCAAACCGATTTCCGGAACTCTTCCGATGGCGATTCATGCCCGGGAAAAGGGTTACGAGATCCTGATGCTTCCCGCGGAGAACGCAGCGGAAGCCGCTGTTGTCGAACACCTGGCGGTGTTGCCTCTGCAGCACCTGACCGAAGCGGTGGAGTACTTGAACGGGCAGAAAGAGCTTTTGCCGGTGCAGGTGGATAGGAAAGAAATCCTCAGTTCGGTGGCTTCGAACCTGCTGGATTTTGATGAAGTCAAGGGGCAGGAGCACGCCAAGCGCGGGCTGGAAGTGGCCGCGGCCGGTGGCCATAATGTCCTGCTGGTCGGTCCACCCGGCGCCGGCAAGACCATGCTGGCGCAAAGATTGCCGAGCATCCTGCCGGATCTCAGCTTTGCCGAAGCCCTGGAGACCTCCAAAATATTCAGTGTGGCCGGTCTTCTCAACGGGCGGCCCCTGATCACCCAGCGTCCGTTCCGAGCCCCCCACCACACCATTTCGGATGCCGGGCTGGTCGGCGGCGGCCAGCACCCGCGGCCGGGTGAAGTGAGCCTGGCCCATAACGGCGTGCTGTTCCTCGATGAGTTCCCGGAGTTTCGCCGCAATACCCTCGACCTCCTGCGCCAGCCGTTGGAAGACGGGCGGGTAACGATTGCCCGGGCGAGCATGACGCTCACCTATCCCTGCCAATTCATGCTGGTTGCCGCAATGAACCCTTGTGCCTGCGGCTATGCGGGGGACTTAACCCGACCCTGCACCTGCACCTCCTATCATGTGCAGCGTTACCGGGGGCGCATTTCAGGACCCATCTTGGACCGCATCGATCTGCACATTGAAGTGCCGCCGGTGCGCTATGCAGACCTCCACTCCACGCGGCCGCTGGAAACCTCGGCGACGATTCGCCAACGCGTGACTGACGCGAACAATCGGCAACTGGATCGTTTTGCGGATGAACCGATCTATTCCAATGCGCACATGAAGACCAGGCACCTCAAGAAATACTGCCAACTGGATGCCAAAGGTCAGAATCTCCTGGAAGAAGCCATTCAGCGCCTGGGCCTGAGCGCTCGCGCCTACCACCGCATCCTCAAGGTGGCGAGAACCATCGCCGACCTGGAGCGGGAGTCGGACCTGGCCCCCCACCATATCCTGGAAGCTATTCAATACCGCACACTGGATCGCACGCTTTTCTGAGCACA
>Ga0209254_10001920_pt1 | contig 18743 bp, 17 predicted proteins | sample FrelakmetDIP11DI_FD_187148 | JGI IMG/M metagenome (GOLD analysis project Ga0209254, IMG submission 187148) | Freshwater lake sediment microbial communities from the University of Notre Dame, USA, for methane emissions studies - DIP11 DI (SPAdes)... | ecosystem: Environmental > Aquatic >...
CTACTTTTTGCAGACCTCCACAGGAAACTACTGCAAACAAAACCAAAATCAAAGCGATGTTTCTACTAATGACCATCCTCCATCCTCTCTCAGATACACTTTAAATGATGCTGGAATTCTACCAAACTTCCAAAAATCGACACCGGTTTGTGGTTCTTTGAAAACGAGGATGTCCAAATCAACTTGAGCATCTCTCATTCCTTTTTGGATTCTAACCTCTTTCAAAGCGATCCTTAGAATCTTGATTTTCTCTGAAAAGGTACGCCAAAACTTTGGTAGACCTGTAAGACCTCCAATTTTTTTATCAAAAGAAGAGTCTTTTTCAATATAAAAGAAAGCTTCATCAAAACGGTTTTGAGAGGCTGAGTCTACGAACATACCTACAACAGTATATGGTGGAAATTCAGGCATAGGAACTGAGGTATCTTGACGATATATACCGTAAAGCTCCCTAGCGGTAACAGGTTTATCACGCTCAGGCAAGAAAAAACATGTTGGGACATACAGAGTTTGATTGCCATCATCATCTGGTAAAACAGATTCCAATGATTTGATATAGTCATCAAAAGCAGATTTATTAGACGAGCGTGTTTGGATGAGCGTTTTATATTCAATCTTCCTGCTAGTCTCAAGTTCTTTCAAAAACTTCTCAGGGTTATCATATGACAAATTTGAGTAAACGTCCCATATCATCTTTGGTTCAACATTTTTTAGAGCTTGCTTATCTCCACAACCACCCAAAACAATAACAGACAATAAAAATACCAGTGTTCTTTTCATTACTTTTCTGATGCTACCTTTTTTACTTTGAACAGTCAAGGAAGCCTGTGGATTTTTGGCTTTGAAACGTGAAGACCAATCACTTTGCCATAATTTTTTGAAAGTTCTTTAGAATCCATCGAAAGCACTAATAAATCAGCACCTGTTTTTGAAAGCCAAGTATCGGCAATACGATTAGTTTCCTTATCAAAGTTAGTTTTTCGTCCAGAGTGAGCAAAAGTTCGACCTGGAAAACGCCTGATATCACCGTCAAAGTCTTCACTTATATGATAGAGCTCATGAATGATAGTTTTCACTTTCTCTTCAAGCAAGAGATCGAGAAATCTAGGATATAGAAAACCAATGATGTACAGTTTGATGATGCCATCCATAATCATGGTTGGAATCTCAAACAATTTGCCGTGTACATGGTCAATAGTCGAGCCTCCCTGAAACCTTAATGGTATAAGGTAAGCTAAAAGCCCACCTTTTTTGTAGGAGCGAGTTCTTGTAAAACTGACAACCAATTGGTCAATTCTTATATACGCAAACTCAGGACATCCACTAACCATATCGGTGATGATGCTTTGAAGATAATTTGTATAGTTTATCAAACCTTATGCCAGTAGAGAATAGGAGTCCTCGCAGCCTTGGTCTCGTCTACTCTTGAAATCTCACAAGTGAGGGGAGTTAAAGAAAAATCGATGGATTTCTCTTCGGCTTCTTTGTAGATTTTTCTCATAGCATCAATGAAAAAATCTAGGTTGGCCTTGGGTTCAGTCTCGGTAGGCTCAATCATTATGGCTTCTGGTACAATGAGTGGAAAGTAGTTGGTTGGTGGGTGGAATCCATAATCCATAAGACGTTTTGAAAAATCCTTGGTCGTAACACCAAATTTTTTAAGTGTAGCACCAGTCATGACACACTCATGCATACAAAGACCATATGTTGCTTCTGGGAATAAATCGTTTATCTTAACACGAATATAATTTGCACTAAGGACAGCATGCTCAGATGCAGTTTTAAGGTCACTTCCCATTGATCGAATGTAGCAATAAGCTTTGACAAGCACCGAGAAATTTCCCCATGTGGATCTTATGCGACCTATGGTTTCTGGAATATTATAATCGAATTCGTATGAATCACCACGCTGGATAACGTGTGGAACAGGTAGATGTTTTTTAAGGAAATCTTTTACGCCTACTGGTGCTGATCCTGGACCACCACCACCATGTGGGGTGGAGAAAGTTTTATGTAGATTGAGGTGAACAACATCAAAACCAAAATCACCTGGACGGGAGATACCCATGAGTGCATTTAGATTAGCACCATCATAATAGAGCAAACCACCTCTTGAATGTACAATTCGAGCTATTTCACAGATATTTGGGTCAAAGATGCCTACTGTGTTTGGATTTGTTAGCATGAGTCCAGCAACTTCGTCATTCATGATTTCATTTAGAGCTGCTAGATCAACACCACCTTTTGTATCAGATGGGATATTAACGACATCAAAACCAGCGGCAACAGCCGATGCTGGATTTGTGCCATGTGCTGAGTCTGGCATAAGGACTTTTCTGCGCTTTTGGTCATTGCGACTCCGATGATATTGGTTAATAATGCTCATGCCAGTCCATTCACCGTGAGCGCCAGCTGCTGGAGCCATTGTGAATGCATCCATACCAGTGATGACACAAAAATATTGTTCAAGCTCGTAGATTAACTGAAGGGCACCCTGACAACCTTCTATTGGGGTGTCAGGGTGTAGATGGGCAAAACCATCCAATGCTGAAAGTTCTTCATTAATATTTGGATTGTGCTTCATTGTGCATGAGCCAAGTGGGTAAAAACCACTATCGACACCATAATTATGTCTATCCATCATTGTTACGTGGCGTACAACATCGACCTCTGTAATTTCTGGAAGGTCAAGCTCGCTTGCGTTGGTTAAATCCTCTGGGAGTTTGTAGTTGGGAACGTCAGATTTCGGAAGGCTGTAGCCAACACTGCCTCTTTTCGACTGTTCGAAGATATAGGGGATCATTTAACCACCTCCGCAAGTGTTGAGATGAATGCATCAATTTCATCCTTGGTTATCATCTCAGTTACAGCAACAACGAGCATCTTCATACCCTCATGAAGTTGTGGTGTAGTCGGTGAGACGATGAAACCTCGAGATAGCATTTCCTTATCGAAATTGGCAGGTTTGTTATGTAGCTTTAATGTAACTTCATTGAAGAATGAGTCTGTGTTAACAATCTCAAACTCACTCTCTTTGGCTTTATCAGCTAAATAATGAGTTTTATTATAACATTGTGTAGCAACTTCTCGAAGGCCTTGCTTGCCCATAAGTAACAAGTAAATGAGGGAACGGAGCATCGAGTTGCTGTTATTGGTACAAATGTTAGAAGTTGCTTTCTCACGTTTTATGTCTTGTTCTCGGGGTCGAAGTGTAAGAGTTAAGGCGCGATTGCCATGACGATCAGTTGTCTCACCTACTATTCTACCTGGAAGACGACGCAAGAATTCCTCAGTGCAAGTAATGAAACCCATGTGTGGACCGCCAAAAGAGAGGGCATTGCCAAAAGACTGGGCTTCACCACAGCAGATGTCAACACCGCATTTACCTGGTTGTTTGAGTATACCAAATGAGGCAACTTCGGTGATGACCTGGATAAAATAGGTACCGTTTTCCTTAGCAATTCTTGATAGGGATTCAACATCCTCAATAGTTCCGGTGACATTAGGACTTTGGATGATAATAGCTGCTACCTCACCAGCGATACGCTTGGTGTGGTCTGGACATGTTCTTGTGCCATGATTATTAATAACTCGAATCTCAAATCCATCAAAGCTGGCAAAACTCTTTAGTGTTTCTACATAACTTGGGTGAACAAGGTTTGAGATAGCTATAACTGGTTTATCGGCTTGGTGAATGACCATGCGTGCAGCTTCACAAAGGGCCGTAGAACCATCGTAGAGCGAGGCGTTTGAAATTGGAAGGCCTGTAAGACCAACCATACACGTCTGATACTCAAAAATTGCCGTCAAGATGCCTTGGGATAATTCAGGTTGATAAGGGGTGTATGAAGTAAGCAACTCTGGGAGAGCTGCTAGTCTGTTGACCGAAGATGGAATGTAGTGATAGTAGCCAGTCCCACCTGCAAAGCAAACAGCTTTTGTTGCATCATAGTTCTCGTCAGCTAGCACATGCATGAGTTTACGAAGTTCTATCTCAGACAATGCATTAGGTAGATTAAGTGGATTATGGAGTTTTAGGTCATTGGGTATGTTAGCAAACAGGTCTTCAATATTATTAAGCCCAACAGCAACCAACATCTCCCAGATTTCGTCCGGGGAAAGAGGTAAGTATCGCATTAAAAATGTTACTCCTGGTGAATCTTAGAATAGGCAATCTCGTCCATCAAAGTGTTAAGTTCAGACGGATCGGAGATTTTAATTTTAGCTATCCAACCATCATTCTCAGCTGACTGATTTATTACTCCTGGGGTAGTGGTAACAGCAACATTAAACTCTATAATCTCACCTGAAACCGGAGCAAAGACGTCGGTTGCAGCTTTTACAGACTCGATAGATGTAAGAACGGCCTCTTTCTTAATTTTTTTACCAACAGCTATTTTGTCAACGAATACAATGTCTCCAAGATGCTCCTGGGCGTACTCAGTGATACCAACCTTGGCTATATCATTATCGACTTTTAGATATTCATCAGTCTTAGTATAATAAACTTTCATTAATCCTCCTTATTTTTTATCTAATTACAATTTGGCCTAATTCAGTCAGTTCCATAATTTCTGAGATTTGACACTTGACTATCCAACCATCCTCAAACGGTGATGAACAAACCAGTCCTGGGTTTCTGTTGAGTTTATCGTTGAAGGCGGTTACAATACCAGTTATGGGTGATTTCAATGGCCAATCACCCGATTTTGATGTTTCGAGTACTCCGATAACGTTATTTTTGGAAAGTTGTTTGCCTATAGGAATTCTATCAACAAAGGTCACCTCTCCAAGCTTATCCGATATCGAAGGAAGAAGTCCAATCAGGTAAACGTTATCAGATTTAGCTATCCAACAGTCATCAACTTCAACAAAAGACTCAATTTTGCTCACGTCTTGCATTCTAATCGCCACCACAATCAAGTCAAGGCAAGTTGCGTGGTTGACCTTTGAAAAAACTTCTCCTAAAATGGCCTAGTACACTAAATCAGGAGGAATGAAATGGCTCAAATTGGTGAGTATAATCTGCCAGACGATCTCTATTATCACAAGGAGCACTTCTGGGTTAAAAAAGATGGCAATGTCGCTATCGTAGGCATCGATGAGTTTGGTACTAAACTAGCCGGTGAGATATCATTCATCGAGCTTCCAATGGAGGATGACGAGGTTGGTGCTGGGGACCAGGTTGGTTCTCTTGAGACCGGAAAGTGGTTAGGCAAAGTCTACAGCCCAGTCTCAGGCAAAATCATCGCGATCAACGAGGAGGCCACCGACGATCCAACAATTATCAACAAAGACCCATATAATAGTGGATGGTTATTTAAGATTGAAATGGCAAACGAGAGCGACCTTGGTAACCTCACCACAGGTACCGCCATTGCACCTTGGCTCCAAAAAGAAATTGAGACTAGAGGTAAAAAATAGTTTTTCAAAGCGACTTCTAAAACTCTTTTTAACTTTTGTTCTTTTAGCTGCCATTATACCTGGTCAGTTTTCTCATGGACAGGAACCACCAAAACTTGTTGAACAAAAGGTATATTTTGTCCTTCAATCAGATGGTCATGCCAAGGTGACATATGATCTGATTTTCCTTGAAAGGGAATCAAGAGACAAGATAACAGAGTTTGGACCGCTTGATAAAGATCATCGTATTTCTTCAGCTATGCTTAAAGTTGATGACAAGTCGACCAATGTGAGCTTATCTTCAATTGGTGAAAACAAATATCAAGTCAATTTCCCAGAGTCAACTGTCCCAGGAAAAACTTACACTTTCGAGGTAAAATGGTCCATTGATCGCGATGTCACAGGGAAAACCATTCAAAACCAACGTGATTTCGGCTGGGCACCACCTCAGTGGGCATTACCCATCGAGACCTCAATCATCCAGATTATATTACCAATAGAACTCATTGGCAACATCACCAAACCTGAGCAAATTACAGATAGTGTCGTCAACAATCTAGGCATCAAGACTGATCAGAACTCAATCAAAAACTTCGAGCGTTTCATTTATTTCCCAACCCCTGATGAACGAACTGGCAAGAACTATCTTTCTCTTCATGCTGAGAAAAAAAATGCACCAGAAAAATTCCATTCGCTTGTTCAGATATTTCTTCCAGCTAAATATTTCACCAGCAGGGAGAATCCTCCGCCCAAAGAGCAAGATTTTCACCTCACAATGGATCAAAAAGAAAATGGGGGTGCGACCATCTACCTCCACAACCTCAAAGATGATTGGATAAGCAATAAATTCATCATCCAAATTCTACGCCAAGTATTTGAGAGTAAGAAGAAAATCTCTGAGGAAGAGCTAATAGGCTCGCTCAATCTTCAAACCGATGGTACATACTCCTTTGAGGACAGTTATATTGGCAAACCAGGTGAAGATGTCTACTTCAAGTCAACGATTTTTGATACGAATTCGGAAGTAATAATCTCTACCCCAGAAATCTTTTATAGTGTAAAAACTGAAGTAGAAAAAGTTAAAAATGTCTTGATAAGTGTAACATTAGATAAGAATGGCACAGCAACGTATGAATTGAAAAAAACTTCTTATTTTGGTGGAACAGAATCATACGACATGTACCCGATCAATCTTAATTACTACCAGTGGTATTCTGACATCCGATTTACCGAAGACAAAACTACGTTCATCGAATCAAAGAGCGAGACTCCTGGTACCTATTTTATCCACAAAGATGGAGATCGAATGATTCCGGTTCTATCTTGGGTTTGGGGTGCCAAAAACGAAGAGAAAAGTTTCTCATACAGACTAAAACTATTTGGTGCCTTTATGGATACAGAAAACGGTCAGCTTGTCCCTCTTGGCATGTTATTAGGCACAAAAGAAAAGACAGTCAAAACGTTAGAAGTCATCGTCAATATGCCTGAAGGTATAACAACATTGAAGCTTTCGGGTAATTTTAAAATTGAGAACCTCAAAGAAGGCAAACCGACCACTTTTACTGTCACTGGGCTTGAGAAAGTCAAACTCGACGAACTTCAACTCCTATTTCCACAAGAGACATTTAGCAAAAGTTTCATGTTTGTCAGGTTTTGGTTTGACAACTCGAACTTCATTCTCATTCTTGGCGGTATTATTCTTTTGGTTCTGCTTATATATTTGGGCATCAAGGCAGCCAAGCGAAGTTCTAGAAAGTCAGCCATAAGACAGGCCACAAACTACGTATCTCCAGAAATCGAGCTCGAAACTTTTGAAAAAACCGGTAAAGTACCGGATCTTTCGGCCATCGAAGCAGCCATGTACCTTGGTAAACATGATCGGGTAATTGGTCTTATTGTCCTCCAACTAGCTGGGAAGGGAGTTGTGACTATTCTCAATCAAGCTCCTATCCAATTAGAGGTAACCGACAAGTCAAAAACACTTGAACCTTACGAAAAAGTTCTCATTGACAATATAACTGTCGATGGCACCATACTAAGGGAGTCTGTTCAAAAAATAATTGACTCGGTAATACAAACTCTTGGTAATAAAATATGGGATGCCGATCACAATGCCACAAGGAATCATTATGCTGATGAGGTCAATCGTCATTGGGATACTTTTCTTCATGGAACAGCCCCTAGCGACTCCGATTATATGCGTAGAGTTTTACCTTGGCTCCTTATATCAGACAACTATAACAATAACGTAACTAAACTCCCATCCAATTACAAGCCGGCATTCCAAAATTGGGCAGACAAAACAGCAACTTCAATCGAAAACTTTGCTAGCAACATTGCTGGCGGTGTTGAGAAATCTCTTACAAGTGCTGCCAATTCGGTAGAAAAGGCTCTAGGACTTGGCATCCCAGATCAACCAAACGTTGCTTATGATGCTTGTCATAGCGCATGCCATTCTGCTTGCCACAGCGCTTGTGTTCATGACGCCTGTCACTCTGCTTGCGTTCACTCAGCCTGTCACTCTGCTTGTCACTCGGCATGTGTCTGTCATAGTGCTTGCCACTCGGCATGCCATTCTGCATGCGTTTCTCGATTCTGATGGATAAAGAGAGCTTTATAAATGATGTAGTTGATAACACAAGGGATTATGTTTTCGTAAGGTCTGATGATTCTTTATTGATCATCAAACCTAACAAGGTACACTTCCTCAACGAGACAGCTACAAAGCTAGTCAGCAGGATGTACGAATTGCCTTCCGGAGAAAGTTTCCAAGCTATAGCTGAGGTTGCGACCGAATATAGAGCATCAACTGATCAGGTAGCTGAAGATGCAGTTCGTCTCCTAGAGATGATTCTTTCATTGTTAAAAGATGACAAATCACACCCAGATCAGATAAAAATAACCCCTTTTAAAAGTCACAAACGCGAATTGCCTGTTATTTCTGAAATCGCATTGACCTATCACTGTCAAAATAAGTGTGTTTTTTGCTACGCTTCTTCGCCAGAGCGCGGTAATGATGCTGGTCAAATGGCTACTGAAGAAGTCAAAGAAGTATTGAAGATCATTTATGACATTGCCAAAGTTCCGACAGTATCATTCACTGGTGGCGAACCAACTTTAAGAATCGATTTATTAGAAATAGTAGCTTTTGCCAAATCACTAGGTTTGCGTACAAACCTCATCACTAACGGAATTATATGTGGAACCACTAATCTACCAAAACAACTGAAAGAAGCTGGTTTGGATTCAGCACAAGTGTCTTTAGAATCATCAATCCCAGAGGTTCATGATAAAGTTGTGGGGAACACTGGTGCATTTGAAAATACCGTTTTAGGAGTAAAAAAACTCCAATCTGAAGGTATTCATACACATATAAACACAACTATATGTAAGGACAACATTAACACTATCAATCTCCTACCAAAATTTGCAAAGAATGAACTTGGTCTTGAATACCAATCAATGAACATGGTAATTAGAACTGGCCACGCCTGTGATCATCCTGATGAGATTGGCTACAAAGAAGTAGCTCAAGCTCTACCTTCTCTGAATCGGGTTTGCCATGATGCAGGGATAAAACTCGTCTGGTATTCGCCAATGCCGTATTGTATTTTTAACACGATGGCATGCGGCATTGGTGGTACGACATGCGCTGCATGTGATGGTCTACTTTCAATCGCTCCTGACGGTTCTGTGTTACCATGTTCATCATTTCAAGATGGTTTGGGCAATATTCTTAGCAAACCATTTAAGGAGATCTGGTGGAGCAAACAAGCGCTCTACTTTAGAAAAAAAACATACGTACCACCTGTTTGCCAAAATTGTGATAAGGCTAGCGTTTGCCTTGGTGCATGCCCTCTTTATTGGAGTAATAGAGGTGGTTTTGATGAGCTGGGTAGAAAAAAACTAACATTGAAAGAATTTATCTGGAAGGCCAAAAACAACATCGTTGGTCAAGTCAGACCAATTGGAGGGGTGAGAAGTGGAAGTAAGCACTAAAGATGCTATCCGCACCATTGATAATTGGGTTACAGATATTTGTAATCTTTTCAAAGAGATCGAAGAGGTTCAAGTGGCTTTTAATGGTGACCTAATTCGCTCAAGCAAAGAATTCCAACAGAAGATAGTCGAGACTATGATGGTTATATATAAAGATATAAATTCGATCCCTTCAGAGATTAGAAAAATTATCAATAAAAAACACGATGAAGAAGAAACGAAGATTCAAAAACGCATATCTGAACTCAAGGCAAGCACTACTAATCTGCAGAGTAAGTCTGATGATTACGAGAAAACCTCGGAAACAATTCTGAAGAGTCTTACACAGGCTAATCCAGAGATTAACGAAAAAGAAGAGGTGCTGAAATTACAAGTGAAAGAAACATTGGTAGATATTAAAACCACTGAACGCGAGCTTGCCAGATACGATGGAATCAAGGGTTGGTTCGCTGGGGACAAAGTAAAAAATTTAAAGAAATCTTTTGGCGTTGGGCTCAAAAAGCTCCAGAATTTATCCTCCGAACTTGAGACCATTAGGAACGAATGGAAAAAAAAACTAACAGAATCTGAAACCAAAGTGAATGAAGAAAAAGAAGCTTGGATGAAGGTTCAGCATCAATTGACCGATGAGAAAATTGAGCTGTCAAATCTAGAGAAGAATCATGAAAATATGACAATGTACGAGTCAGTTGCTATCCTTATCAAGGATGATATTCCAAAAGGTTTGTCGTCCAATATTGAATCAACATTGACTAAAGCTAAACAGCTTCAATGGTATGTAGATGAGATTCGGAAAGAACTAGTAGATGTGGCAACAATTCTTGGTACACTCAAAGGAATTATGTCAGGTTTTGAGAAGATGCGAAAAAGTTTTGTAGGATTGTGGGAAGAGGAGAATATGCACTCAGAGCTTTCTCGTTTGAGTTTTGATTTTCCCGAGACCATACTCAAATACCACGATGTTTGGAAGGAAGTGACTCAAAAAATAATCGATGAAAAAAATCTTTGTGAGTGTCCATCAGATTTTGCTAAGGCTGTCCAAGTATTAATAAAAGATAATTTATCTAAGGATAAAATAGAATGGATGTTCACTGAAATTGGCGCTTCAATTCAGGCGGCAACAAAATCTTGGAGTGCATGATGATATTTAAGAGAATCCTATACGTCGTTGTTTATGTAATTGGAGTTGCATTGGTTGCCCTAGCTATATTGTTTTTTATCGCTTCCTCATCCAATCCATCAAGAGTCGGAACAGCTGTTGCTTGTGGTGCGGCTGGCATTGGTGCATTCTTCACTGGGTCAATACTAAAAAGAAACTCTGACACTAATAATCCTATTCTCATTGACCGCGATATAATAACTTTAGCAGCAAAATACGATGGACGTTTGACTGTAGATATGGCAGTCTCTGAGCTTGAAATCACAAGACCTCAAGCCCTCGAGTCACTTGACCGATTGGTCGATGCTGGCGTAGCAAGACCAGAAGTAAATCCAACAGGGCAGCATTACATCTTTGCAAGTGTGAAACCAAAGAGAATGATTAGAAGATGCATTTACTGTGGTCGAGAGTTTCCACTTGCTCAGCCTGTTACGGTTTGCTCGTATTGTGGCGGTACAGTCAAAATCATACCAAGGGAGGATTAATCTGACCTAATACGATGGTGATATTGTCATGGCCTCCTCGGCTTAAGGCCATTTGAACGAGCTTCTTAGTAATGGTTTGAGCATCAGTCAATTTGAGGATTATATTTTGAATTTCGCTTTCTGAAATATGCTCAGTCAAACCATCTGTGCAGAGCAAAATCCATCCAAAATCATTGAATTCAACCTTGTAAATGTCTGGATTTATCAAATCATCAATACCCAAAGCCCTAGTGAGGTGATGTCTATAAGGATGACTTTTGGCCTGTTTTCCATTTATCAGTCCTTGTTTTATCAGCTCATTGGTCCAAGAGTGATCTACTGTAATCTGTTTAATTCCATTTTTGCCAATCGCGTAAGCTCTTGAGTCACCAACTGAACAGACAAATGCCATGTCATCAAAAATAACGGCCACAACGGCAGTGGTACCCATACCTTCGAGCTCTTTGTGTCCTTCTCCTGTTTTTCTAAGGTCCGAGTTGGCTATCTTGAAAGCTTCCATCAAATAATTTTCAATGCTCTGAGGTGTTAAGTATTTTGAAAGCAAGAAATTGCAAATAACCTGCAATGATTTGACCGAAGCAAGCTCACCAGCTCTTCGACCACCTACACCATCAGAGACAGCAAAAATGTGTGGAGAAGAAGGAAACTCGGGATAGATAATAGTAAAATGATCCTCATTATTGTGTTTAACCTTTCCTGGATCAGAAAGCCCAATAATATTCATCTTCATTTAACTTGGAGTTTATAGAATATTCCAGAAGATTGCAAGTTTTAACTTTTGCAAAAATCTCAATTTTATATAAAATTAAAATGCTATGCCAGAGAGAATACTAGGGAATAGGTTCAAACTACAAGCTCAATTATCCAAAAATCATGAGGTTTGGAAAGCAACAGATCTAGATAGTAAAAAGGATTCAATTGTCAAGATCATCGCAATGCAATCGAGTAAGAGTGCAAGGTGGACTCAATTTGAATCAGAACTTGAGGTAATTTCGAAGATAAACCATCCTGGGATATTAAAAATACTAGACTGGGGAGAGTGCGATGGCGGGAATTATGTCGCATTTGAATCTTTCCAAGGTACTCCTCTTTCTGAGATAAAACCCACATCAAACCTTGTCATTGAAATCCTTACAAGCCTGACAAAGATAATTGAGATATTGATTGGTAATGACATAACTCATCGAGATTTGAGATCAGAAAACATCATATTGATAGATAGCTCACCAGCTCAAGTCAAAATTGTCGATTTTGGTTCTATATCTTCAGACAAAACTAGACTCAAGCAGATGAAAACTAGTGATATCATCAACACTATCTCCTGGATGCCACCTGAAGTATTGCGGAACGATTCCAGATCAGCGAAATCAAACTTCTATAATCTTGGGATAATAGCCTACTCACTTTTAACTGGTGATCTTCCATTTCATGACAGAAACCCATCAAACCTCGTATGGCAGATACAAAATGCCATTCCAGCACCTGTTTCAATGTTCAACCCACGTGTTCCTATGACACTTGAAAATCTTGTAAAACGGCTCTTGCGCAAAGATCCACAGTCAAGACCAGGGAGCACAAACGAAGTCCTTGATAGTCTAAACGAGGCCAAAAAAGAACTTGAATCATCTGGTTCAATATCAACCGCTTCAGGGCTTTTCCTCAACAAAGGGACATTCATTGGTAGAGGAACTGAGCTTGAGTGTATAAAAAACGCTCTGGCAAAAGATCAATTTCAGATTATTGTCATTTCTGGAGAGCATGGCATGGGAAAAACTAGGATGCTTCAGGAGATTGGCGGTATCTCTAGAACGTTTGACTGGCCTGTCCTATCCACCTTTTGCGAGATCCAAAAACATAAGAAACCTCTTTCTGTATGTTGTCAGCTTATCGATGAAGCCGTACTTGAAATCGGATTGTCTACTGTTGGTAAGTCACCATATAAAAATGAGTTTGTTGCCATATGCCCTGAGCTAGCAACAAGGCTTTTGATGAACCCTGAAACGATTGAGCAACAGCAACAAGAACTATCAAAAACCTTACCCAAAGCTTTCGTTTGGCTCATAGAACAATTCTCAAGAAGAAGTAAGACAGTTATAATAATTGACGACTTCCAATGGTGTGACATAGAGAGTATGAATATTATACTTTCTTCGATTGCAGACCTATCAAAAATGCCCATCACGTTGGTGTTCTCAACACAAAGTCAGCAAGGTGGCTTTGATAACAACCCAGTTGATATACTTGAGAGCCCAGATTTAGTAAACATCCTTATGAAACCACTCACACCCAAAGAGTGCAAACTTTTAGCTCAAGACGTAATCGGTATGAGCGAGATACCAATGGAGATACTCGATCTGATTATAATGGTTTCAAAAGGCAATCCAACATTACTCCTCCAAACCATAGCTGGTCTTGCTTCCCACAATTACATCAATGCATCGGGGCTATTAAGACCAATTGATGAGGGTGATATCCCGAGGGGATTTGAGGCATTGGCCAAATGGCGCATCGAAGTGTTGCCTGAGAAAGTTAAGAAAATTCTCGAGGTAGCTGCCATCATAGGCGAGTCATTCGATGAACAGATGCTGCTCTTTTTAACACCTGAGAGTGAAGCAGACACACAAGAAGCACTTGACTATGCTATCATGGCTATGCTTATTGCATTGAATAAAACAACCTCAGGGTACCGTTACCAATTCACACACTCGAGTATAAAAGACTGTTTAATAATGGCACTCAACCAAAAGCAAGCACTGACTCTCCATGACAAAGTAGCCAAAGCCATGCTTAGATTCTCAAAAAATAACAAAGACATAAACCTCACTGAACTTATCGATCATGTCATAAAAGGAAACAATCCTCAAAAAGCCATTCCGTACTTGATAGAAGCCTCCTTTGATGCTGAGAACAATTTTAAAATAGCCAACGCTTACGATTTTGCCAAACAGGCTTTTGATCTTTCCATAAAATCTGCTGATGTAGTACTTGAAGTTAAAACCACCATAAGGCTTGTAGAGATATTGCTCTTTCAGAATAAGATAACCGAGGCTTACAACATCTGTAATGGCATCTTGTGTGCCCTAAGAAAGATTGGCTTAGATACAAACAGCGAATCTGATTTATTGTATACATTAGCAATTATTGCAATAGAACAAGGCAACTGCAACGATGCAGAGTCGTTAATTCAAGCGGCTCACAACATTGTAGGACGCTTCTGTGATGATGCTAAAATTGCCAGACTTCACCTTGCTGAAAGCATGTGTTTGGAATACCAAGATGTTAAAGCCTCATTAGTTCATTCCAAAAAGGCCTTCGAACTCATAAAAAACCAAGATGATATTGGGATAACATGTTCTGTTCTTACACAACTTGCAAGATCATATCTTCTGAATGGATTAATAGAAGATGCTCGCATGCAAGCAGGAAGAGCGCTTGAGTTGGTGAGTAAAATTGGCTCATTGAAACACAAAGCTATGGTACTGATAGTACTTTCTGAGATTGAGTATCAGGTTGGCGATTGCATACTGGGTCAAGAATATCTTCAAATCGCAAAAGAGATCTCCCATAAAATGAATTCACCAATCCTTCTAGCTCATACGATTCTTATTGACGCTGCAACAAGAAGTGGTCACGAAGATACAGACTCAGTAAAACATCTCACCGAGCGTTCCATTGACATATTTACCCAGACTGATTCGAAAAACAATCTTAAAAAAGCACTCTTGCTTATGTGCATCTATAATATTGAAGAAAAGGATACAGAAGGTGCAAGATATTATCTGGTTAGATACAAAGACATTTACAGTGACAACCTCAGTCATTTTCAGGATCTGGAACTTCTTATTGTCGAAGCCCAGATACAAGTTCTAGAAAATAGACTCGAAATAGCAAGGATGCTCATCTCAAAAGCTCTGTCTCTGGGAGACGCCCAATCTGTCCAATGGAATCTCAAAGCTCATCTAACACAAGTGATCATTGACGTTAAAGAAGAGAAGTTCAAGGAGGCACTGACGCGGTTGAAAGATTTACCTCAAAGATTTCCAGAACTTGCTACTACTCCATCGAATAAATGTGAGATAGGTCTGATTGCCTCAGAACTGTGGTTGAGAATACTATATCAGTTGCCTAAAAAATCAAAAGCTCAACGCATTCTTCAACTTAGTAGAATGGGGCTTACTGGAATTGATCCAATCGAGGTTGCTACGAAAAACATTGACACAGTATATATTGACTCGTTATCCTCATGTAATAAAACACATCCAATAAAATCAGCCTTAGCAAACTCAAAACTCCAATCCATAATTGCCACTTATGAGCCTGAAAAAGCAACAACTCATTATCAGGAAGCCATTAAGTTTGGAAATATAGCAAAACAACTAGCCCAAGAACTCCACTATGCTCCACTAATCATTGAGAGTAACGCAATGCTTACAAAGTTTGAAAAAGGAGAACCATTTGACCCAACTTAACAAGATCCAGTTTGAAAACCAAGGAGGCAATATGAAGATATTGATATCTTTAGCATTAATAACATTCTTGCTTATGCCTTTAGCATTAGTAAGCTCAAAGTCACCTGAGGTTACTCAGGTTGAATTTTTCGAGGCAAGCAATAAATTTAATGTAAATAATAAGCATTTCGAGATGGACTCAGAATGTATGAATCTTAACGGAAGGCTTTACATAGTAACAAAATACCTTGTTGACGCTCTCTTAGGGTCAACTTCTTGGGACAACAAAACAAAAGCCATCTTCATTGATTGCCAAAGTCACAGGATTCGCCTAACTTTGAATAAAAACACTGCCAAAGTTGATGGAAAAAACACCGTTATTGATTCTAAAAACAGCAACATAGCCCCTATCATTTATAAAAACAGAACGCTTGTTCCAATGAGATTCATTGCCGAGAATCTCGGTGGTGAAGTCTTATGGGATGCAACTTTGAAAAAAGCCACATTGACATTCAAAAGATTCAGATTGACAAACATCATCTTTCTCCATCACTCTTGTGGTGAAAACTTAATCAATCAAGGAAATGTCAGAACACTTTTTAAAAACTATAAAAATCTCTATCTTACCGATAAGCTAACCATCCAATTTTACGATCACGGTTACAACGATGGTGGTCTCACTGACCAAAATGGAAACAGAACTGGTAGAAACTACAACGTTCCCGATGACAACACAAATCCCGATGGTTTTGCGACTATCTTTTTACAAAACATCACAAATCCACCAAAAAACTGTTTTTCCCAACTGATGGCACACGAAGTGATTGTCTTCAAATCATGTTTCCCGGTCTCGGATATTGGTTCTGAGGATCAGCTAAACGAATACAAACAAAACTATCTGACTGTTAGAAAAGCTTGTGACAAGTACCCACAGAAAGTTTTCATCATCATAACACAACCACCTTTGACAAAAGACTCAACCTCACAAGAGGTTGCTGCAAGAGCACGAAGGTGGACGCAATGGCTTCAATCTGACGACTTTCTCGATGGCCACAGAAACTTGTTTACCTTTGATTGGTTTGACTTGCTAGCAGAGAGCAACTCAAAATCAGGCTGCTACAACTGTCTTAAACAACGTTACACTGGAGATCCATACGACTCACATCCAAACGAAATTGCAAACAGAGAGACAGCACCTGCATTTATTGACTTCATCATCAAGCACGCCGTAACATACTGAACCAATCTTCATATGAAACGGAATATAGATACTCATCCCAGTATCGACCTTTGAAATGCATATTGTTTTTTAGAACTCTATTCATTTTCATTCCAATTTTTTCAAGAACCCTTATTGAGGCTATGTTTTCAGTGATCACATAAGCTGAGATTTCAAAAAGACAAAGTTTTTGAAATCCAAACCTAAGCATCTCTTTTGCACATTCTGTTGCATAACCTTTGCCCCAAAAACTTGGATTAATCTCATAGCCCATATCCACATTGGCATCTTTTGTGTTGCGAATCCTAATCCCACAACACCCCACAAACCTGGATGTTTTTTTCTCAACAATTGCAAACTGGAATTTCTGCTGGGGCACCTCATTTTGCCAATCAATAAGCATTTGAACAAACTTTTTCGCATCATCGGGTGATCGTTCTTCCCATTCATAAAACTTGAGATATTCAGGTTTTCTCTGATATTCCAATATAGCTTCCCAATCAGATGGCAAAATTTCTCTTAAAATCAGTCTTTTTGTCTCTAATTTCATTGTGGTTTGACTGCTAAAAGGGAGAAAGCAATAGGTAGGAGTTGTCTAATCTCAAGTTTGAGGTTCTGAAAGTTTGGATAATATCTTTCATTGTGTTCACAAAGCTTTTCAACAACTGATCCAGCATCTCTTATGGCTTGGAATATCACACCAAGTGGCCAAGCCCGCTCAAATTTTGGCGAGAGATGATCTTTTGGCAAGTCCAGATCGCCTATGTAGTTGCTTGACCAACCTTTTGATTTTTCAATATGAGAAAAGTAGTTAAATCCTGAAAATACAAACTCCCGGGTGTCATCCATTAACTATTACCTAGGTCCTTACAAAATGGGGCATACTGAAAGGAATCTCCAAAGAGATTTCGATAATGCCAGCACATTTACCTTTCTTAAACCAAGGAGACTGGTAAATCATCTTCTTTAAGCCATCTTTCTCAATCGTGTAGATGTGTTTTTCACCAGTTTCAATAATCTGTTTGATTATCTCATTCGATTGAGCTTGATGACAGTCGCAAAGATTTTTCCCAATAAGCGACTTTCCACCATATTTCTCAAATGTTTTTATTGCCTTGTCATTCATTTCCAATATCACTCCGTCGCAATCGGCAACCGTCACGGCAACGGGTATTTCTTTAACCCAAGAATTATCTTCCATAAGAACCTCACTTTTAAAGGATTATCCGATGGAATGAATCTCGAATCAAGACTTTGTGCCAGCTAACTCTTTTTTAGGTTGTTTTCCTGAAAGACTGTTTTTGTCAAGAATTGTCTCAACCCAGACACGGTTTGCCCAAAGCGCACACCCACCCTTTGTTTCAGCAAGACGGCTGTGGTTTTCTCGAATAGTCTTCAAAAAATCCGATCTTAAAGCCTCTTTTAGCGTCAAATTGTTCAGACTGGTGTCAGAGTACGGCGCAAATGGGCATGGTTCCAAACTTCCCTTTGCGTTGATATGGACAAATCCTCGTCCTGCTGCCAGACACCCACCGTATCTCTCCTCGTCCCCAGGAAAAGCAATAAAAAGTCCAGGGAATCTTCTTTGAAAAGTTTTTGTAAGTTTTTGCAAAGAAACTCTTTGAACATCACTTGGAGCAAGGTCTATCATGTCATCGCTAACCGGCACATACTCGACAAAGAAAAACACTTTAGCGCCAAGATTTGTCAGCTCTTTGATATATTTATCAGATGTAACTGTGTCAAAATTTTGCGAAGTTGCAGTCAGTGATATTCCCCAAACAAACCCTTTCCTTTTCATCTTTTTCATCGTTTTCAAGAGGTGGCTGTAAACACCAAATCCTCTTCTTTGGTCTGTTTGCCCGGCATGACCCTCAAGGCTTATTATCGGGATGACATTTTTTTGACTTCTAAACTTTTCAATTACCGAATCATCAATGAGCAAGCCATTTGTGAACATTGGAAAAATCATGTTTGGGAAATCTTTTGTGACATCTAGAATTTCTGGCCTTGTCATCGGTTCTCCACCT
>Ga0209254_10001921_pt1 | contig 18743 bp, 14 predicted proteins | sample FrelakmetDIP11DI_FD_187148 | JGI IMG/M metagenome (GOLD analysis project Ga0209254, IMG submission 187148) | Freshwater lake sediment microbial communities from the University of Notre Dame, USA, for methane emissions studies - DIP11 DI (SPAdes)... | ecosystem: Environmental > Aquatic >...
CGCGGTGGCCGACGTGCTCGGCGCCGAGCAGATTTCGCGCGCCGGCGACTCCGATGCCGCGGGCGCGCTCAAGCGCGTGACCGGACTGACCCTGGTCGATGGCAAGTACGTCTACGTGCGTGGCCTCGGCGAGCGCTATTCCTCGGTCCTGGTCAACGGCGCCCAGGTGCCTTCGCCCGACCCGACCCGCCGCGTGGTCCCGCTCGACCTGTTCCCGACCGAGATCCTGCAGGGCGTGGTGATCCAGAAGACCTTCTCGCCGGAGATGCCGGGCGAGTTCGGTGGCGGCACGATCCAGTTGCGGACCAAGACCTATCCCGACGACTTCTACCTCAAGCTGGGACTGGGCCTCGGGTATCTCACCGGCACCACCTTCGACGATGGCCTGCGTTATGCCGGCGGCACCTCGGACTGGACCGGCTATGACGACGACACGCGCAAGCTGCCCGAATCGATCCAGGGCGCGATCGCCGAGTTCGGCCAGATCATCGAGACCAATCCGTTCAACCCCAACGGTTCCACGCCCGAGGAGATCGCGACTTTCGGCCGCGACCTGTCGACGGCCTGGAGCGTCGACGGCCAGCGCATCGGACCCGACAGCGGCGGAACGATGACGATCGGCGATGCCTTTGCGCTCGGCGACGACATCACGCTGGGCTATCAGACGTCCGTGCGCTACGCCCAGGGCTGGGACACCAGCGACGAGTTCCGCGCCACCTATGGCGCGCTGAGCGAGACCGAGATCGCGCAGACCCAGGGCTTCGACCGTACCCAGACCGAGCGCAACGTCGACCTGTCGACCTACGTGGCGGTCGGCGCGGAGCTCTACGAGAACCACCGCATCAACGCGAATTTCATCCTGCTGCGACAGACCCAGGACGAGGCCCAGATCGACCAGGGCTTCGACGATTCGCCCGACCAGATATCCAGGTTCTACACGCTGGAATGGGAGGAGAACCAGCTCAAGACCTGGCAGTTCGGGAGCGAACACAGCTTTCCGCAACTGCTGGACCTGGGCTTCACCTGGCTGTACTCGACTTCCGACGCGCGGCGCTATGCGCCCAACACGCGCAAGTACCGCTACGACCAGGTCGGGGAAAGCGCGGATTCGCCGTTCCGCTACTCCTCGCGCTCGAACAACAACCAGGTCGTGTTCGGCGACCTGCGCGATTCGGCCGATTCCCTCGACGCCGGATTCCTGCTGCCGCTCGCGATCGGCGAGAAGTCGTCGGTGACGCTGCATGCGGGCACCAGCCTGCTCGACCGCGACCGCGACTCGGAGATCCGGCGCTACCAGTACTTCGGCCAGGACACGGTGCCGGCCGAGGTGCTGTTCGGGCCGCTCGAGGGCATCTTCAGCGACCAGTACATCGTTCCCGGCGGCATCGTGCTGCGCGAGGTGACGCGCAATACCGATACCTACGTGGCCAGCCAGAGCCTGGATGGCTACTACTTCAATGCCGACTTCAGCTGGCGCGAACTGTTGCGCTTCACGCTGGGCGCACGCCAGGAAACGCTCGACCAGGAGGTCACGACGTACAACATCGTGCAGCCCGACCAGATCGTGAGCCAGAGCGTCATCGAGACCGACGACATCCTGCCCAGCGCGTCGGCGACGTGGTGGATCAACCAGGAGTCGCAGCTTCGCGCGCTCTATTCCGAGACCGTCTCGCGCCCCGACTTCCGCGAGCTTTCGGACGCGCCATTCACCGATCCGCAGCTCGATGCCGAGTCGATCGGCAACCCGGACCTGGTCCCGGCGGCGCTCAAGAACTACGACCTGCGCTACGAGTACTACTTCTCGCCGACCGAAGTCGCCTCGGTGGCGGCGTTCTACAAGGACCTGACCACTCCGATCGAGCGCACCATCCAGCCCAGCACCGGCACGCTGGTGACGTACTTCAACGCCAACGCGGCCGAGATCTACGGTATCGAGCTCGACTTCTACAAGTCGATGTCGTTCGTCGAGAGCTGGCGTTACTCGAAGCGCGCGATCAAGGACACCTTCCTTGCCAAGGTGCCTTGGGACGACATCTACCTGGGCTTCAACTACGCCTATATCGACTCCAGCATCGAGCTCAGTCCCGAGCTCGTGTTCCAGACCAACGAGGATCGGCCGCTGCAGGGCCAGTCGCCGTACGTGGTCAATCTCCAGGTCGGCTACCAGCATCCGGCAGGCAAGCAGGAATGGACCCTGCTCTACAACCAGTTCGGGCGCCGGATCGCGCAGGTCGGCGTGAACGAGTCGCCCGACATCTACGAAGAACCGGTCGGCCTGCTGGACTTCGTCTATGCGCGGCGGTTCTGGGACGACTGGACCTTCAAGGTGCGGCTGCGCAATTTGCTCGACCCCAATGTCGAGTTCACCCAGGGCAGCGAGATCACGCGAGAGTACAAGCGCGGCCGCGGCGTCATCCTGACCCTCGAGTGGAGGCCCAGTTTCTGACCGTCATGTGACGGTTTTGAAACTGCCAAATTAACGTCACGCGGCATCCCTATCCTTGGCGATCTCGACCGCAATGCTGCGCGGCGACACCGCAACCCCCCTTTCCCCCGGATTCTGAGGAATACCCATGGCTCGTTCTGGCCTGAAATTCTCGGCGCTAGCCGCCGCCGCGCTCTCGCTGTGCGCCCCGCTCGCCCACGCGATCAATGTGACCGAGCAGTTCGACGGCACCTGGTACAACCCGGCGGAGTCCGGCCGCGGCGTTCTCGTCGACGTGATTCCCGGCTCGCTCGGCACCGTGACGTTCTTCGCCGCCGGCTTCACCTACGACAACGCCGGCAACCCGTTCTGGTACACGATCCAGCCCGTCCTCAGCGAGGGCCAGAGCACGGTCACTGCAACCGAGGTGCGGCGCTTCAATGGCGGCACTTTCGGCAACCCCTTCACCCCACCGACCCCGGGGTCCGGCACCGTCATCGGCACGGCGAACCTGTCGGTCAATACCTGCAACAGCATGACGCTGACGATCACCACCAATGCGGCGGCCAACGGCCTGCCCAACGTCACCCAGCAGCTGCAGCCGATCGGCGGTGCGCCGGCCAACTGCCCCTACACCACGGCCTTCACTGCGTGCCCCGCGGGCACCACCGCGGTGGCGGGCCAGACCGCGACCTGCGCGCTGTCCGGTACCATCACCACCAACCTGACCCTGCCCAACAACGCCATCTACGTCATCAACGGCAAGGTCCAGGTCGGTACCCCGCTGTCGGGCGCAGCGACGCAGCCCGGCACGCTGAACATCTCGGCCGGCACCGTGTTCAAAGGCGCCGGTAGCGCCACTGCCGACTACCTGGTCGTCAACCCGGGTTCGCGGATCAACGCCGAGGGCAATCCCGACGCACCGATCATCTTCACCGGGCCGACCGAGACCTCGGGTTCCTGGGCGGGCGTGTTCATCGCCGGCCAGGCCGCGGTCAATACGGCGGGCACGCCGGGCGGTACGGTGTCCTTCGAGGCCGATCCGGCGATCATCTTCGGCGGCAACCGGCCCAACGACAATTCGGGCACCTTGCGCTACGTGCAGATCCGCCACGCCGGGCGCACCATCGCGCCGAATGCCGAGTTGAATTGCCTCACCCTGGGCGGCGTAGGCGCCGGCACCACGATCGAGTACGTGCAGTGCCACAACGGCACCGACGATGCCTTCGAGTGGTTCGGCGGCACGGTCAACGCGAAGTACCTGGTCGCGACCGGCAACGACGACGACAACCTCGACATGGACTTCGGCTTCCTGGGCCGCATCCAGTACGTCTACGTGCGGACCGATTCGCAGGTCGACACGGCCGACGGCCGCTGCGTCGAATCCGACAACGCGACCTCGACCGGCAACCAGAACGCGTTGCCGCGCACGCAGCCCCGCATCGCCAACCTGACCTGCGTCGGCCCGCAGGGCTTCGAGGCCTTGCGCCTGCGCCGCGGTTCGGCCGGCAACTACTACAACAGCGTGTTCACCGGCTACCCGACCTGCCTGCGCTTCAACGATGCCTCGACCTACGCCGCGGCCGGCGCACCGGGCTCGCTGAGCGGCACGACCACCATGAACGGCGGATTCGTGAGCTGCGCGACCAACTTCAGCGATGGCGCAACCCCGCCGTTCACGGTCGAGAACTGGTTCAACAGCCAGACCGGCAATGCGACCGGTGCTGCGTCGGCGCTCACGGGTCGCTTCGCCACCCCGGGCGGCCCGCTCGACGGCACCGCGATCGTGGTGCCGGCGGATCCGCTGCAGATCGGCGGCGCCCGCGACAACTTCTTCGACACCACGTCCTACAAGGGCGCCTTCGGCCCCGCCGGCGTGAGTCGCGACTGGACCGCGGGCTGGACCGCCGCAGGTACGGTGCAATAGTTCCCGCAGGGGTCGACGGCTGTCCGGCGTCGGCCCCGGCCCGAATTCGCTATCGAAGGACGTTGATCCAGGGACGGATACCACTACCCCGATGGCGCGACGGAATGCGCTGTCCGACCCGCAACAAGCGGCCATGGAACGGCACCCGAAGGCCGGCGCAAACAGCGCCGGCTTTTTTTTGCGAGGCGCGCGTCGGCGTCAGACCGTCTCGGCCAGCGCCAGGTGCGCGTCGATGACCTCGCGCCCGGTGTAGCTGCCGGCAGGCCGGCTGCCGAAGCGGGCGCGCAGTGCAGCCGCAAGCCCGCGCACACGCGGCGCGTTGAACTCCTTGCCCTTGCCGAACACCGCGTTGCCGAGCGCGGAGCAATAGCGGTGCAGGTCGAAGAAGTAGCGTTCCTGGCCGTCGGTGAGGAAACCCAGCACCGGCTTGCCCGAATCGGCCGAGGACAAGGCACGACCCGAACGCATCTCGCGCTCGGCCGCGAGGCGCGCGGCGCTGGCCGCTAGCTCCGCGAAGCGCTCACCCACGTTGGCGGTGTCGAGGTCCGAGGCGATCAGCGCCAGTTCGGTCGCACGCACCAGCTGCGGATCGGCGCGCCAGCCGGGCATCGAGGCGTCCAGCAGGTCCGCCAGCCGCGGCGCCAGCGGGCCGCCTTCGGTCAGCGCCTCGGTGCTGTTGTAGTTGGGCGGATGCGGCGTGGCATCGAAGGTGCTGCCGGCGATCATCACCTCGAGCGCGGCGTAGAGCTCGCGGTCGGCGCCGGCGTCGAAGCCGGCCAGGTCGAGGATGCGATGGGTCTCGGCGATGCTGGCCGACTCGTTGTCGCCGACCCCGGCGCGGTAGCCCACGCTGTCGCGCTGGCGCAGGTCGTGGCAGGCGGCGAACAGCGACAGCGCCAGCCAGTCGCGGCCGGGCAGGGCCGAGACCCCCTCCTGGCCGAGCACGCGGCCGATGCGGCGGTCGAGGATCTCGAGGACATGGTCCTCGTTGTGGTAGTCGTGGAAGTCGCCACCGAAGCTGCCGTGGCGCACGCCCATGCGGGCCAGGGCCAGCAACACCGCGCTCTCGGCGCGCTCGAGGTAGCGCTGGGCGCTGCCGCCGTAGACATCGTGGTAGACCGCGCGCCGCCGGTTGAGCAGCACCAGCACGTCGGGCCGCCGCTGGCTCACCAGCGCCCGCGCCGCCGCCACGTCGCCGATCCGGCGTTCGACGTCGTCGGGCGGGAAACTCCTGGCCAGTCCGGTAATCACGCTTGCCCTCGCGGCCCGCAGCTGCCTTCGCTGCGCCCGAGTATAGACAGCGCCGATTCGGCAGGGAAAGCACGCGCGCCCGCAACGATTTGCTCACATGCCGCTGGCACCCGCCCGATCGCCACGATCCGCGCCTCGCGCTAGAGCAGGCCGCGCGCGGCCAGCGAGACCGGTTCGCCCTCGCCGATCACGAAATGGTCGAGCAGGCGCACGTCCACCAGCGCCAGCGCGTCGGCCAGGCGGCGGGTGATGGCGATGTCGGCGGCGCTGGGTTCGGCCACGCCCGAGGGATGGTTGTGGGCCACGATCAGGGCCGCCGCATTGTGCGCCAGCGCGCGTCGTACGATTTCGCGCGGATGCACGCTGGCGCCGTCGATGGTGCCGCGGAATACCTCCTCGGCCGCGATCACGCGGTGGCGCCCATCCAGGTACACCGCGGCGAACACCTCGCTCGGCAGCGGTCGCAGCCACGCCCGCAGCCACTGGGCCCCGGCACGCGGGTCGCTCAGGGCCTCGGCGCGCCGCAGCGGCGCTTCCAGCCCGCGCCGGGTCAGCTCCAACGCAGCGGCCAGCGTGGCCGCACGCACCGGACCGACCCCTGGCTCGCGCGCGAGCAGGCCTGGTGCGGTCGCCACCAGGGCGGCGAGGCCGCCAAAGCGTGCGATCAGGCGCTGCGCCACGCCAAGGGCATCCAGTCCGCGACTGCCGGTGCGCAGGCACACCGCCAGGAGTTCCGCGTCGGCCAGTACGGCCGGACCGGCACGCAGCAGGCGTTCGCGCGGGCGATCGTGGACGGGAACCGGTACGGAAGCCATGGGTCCAGCTTGCCGGACCCGAGCCCGGCCCGGCGTCAGGCGCCGCCGCGTCATCCTGTAAGCTAGTCGCCCCGATTCCCGTCAGTGATCGACCACGTGACCACGCAGAGCGGCCTGCGCGTAGTGCTCGGTGTCACCGGCGGGATCGCGGCCTACAAGGCCGCTGAGCTGGTCCGTCGCCTGCGCGATGGCGGCGCCGAGGTCCGGGTGGTGATGACCGAGGGCGCCCAGCGCTTCATCACGCCGCTGACCTTCCAGGCCCTGTCCGGGCATCCGGTGCGCACCTCGCTGTGGGACGACGCTGCTGAGGCCGCCATGGGCCACATCGAGCTGGCGCGCTGGGCCGAGCAGGTCCTGGTCGCACCGGCAAGCGCCGATTTCCTCGCCCGCCTCGTGCACGGCTCGGCCAACGACCTCCTCACGACGCTGTGCCTGGCCACGTCCGCGCCGGTCGCGGTGGCGCCGGCGATGAACCAGCAGATGTGGGCGCATGCGGCCACCCAGGAAAACGTCGAGCGCCTGCGCGGGCGCGGGGTCGCCGTGCTGGGCCCGGCCTCGGGCGGCCAGGCCTGCGGCGAGTTCGGGCCGGGACGCCTGCTCGAGGCCACGGAACTGGTGGCCGCGCTGGCCGACCTGCGACGCCAGGGCCCGCTGCGCGGCCGCCGCATCCTGGTCAGCGCCGGCCCGACCTACGAGGACATCGACCCGGTGCGCTACCTCGCCAACCGCAGCTCGGGCCGCATGGGCTTCGCGGTCGCCGCCGCGGCCCGCGCGGCCGGTGCCGAGGTCACCCTGGTGGCGGGGCCGGTCAGCCTGGCGACGCCGGTCGGGGTGCAGCGCATCGACGTGCGCAGCGCGGCGCAGATGCGCGAAGCCGTGCTCGCCCACGCCGACCGCGCCGACGCCTACGTTGCCGCCGCCGCGGTCGCCGACTACCGGCCGGCTGAACTGGCGACGCACAAGATCAAGAAATCCGCCGCTGCGCGCGCACTCGACCTGGTGCCCACCAGCGACATCCTGGCCGAACTCGGGCAGCGCGCGCAGCGGCCGTTGCTGGTCGGCTTCGCCGCCGAAACCGACGAAGTGCTGCGCTACGCGCGCGAGAAGCTCGTGCGCAAGGGCCTCGATCTGGTCGCGGCCAACCGGGTCGGCGTGCAGGGGCAAGGCTTCGAGTCCGAGGACAACGAACTGACCCTGGTCGACGCCACCTCCGAACGCGCGCTGGGTCGCGGCAGCAAGCACGAACTCGCGCAGGCGCTGGTGACGGAGATCGCCAGCCGCCTCGCGCAGCGGCCGGGCGCGTGATCCCGATCGCGCTGCGGGTGCTCGATCCGCGCGTGGGGCGCGATTTCCCGCTCCCGGCCTACGCCACCGACGGCTCCGCCGGCATGGACCTGCGGGCCTGCCTCGACGCGCCGCTGGAACTGGCGGGCGGGGCCAGCGCGCTGGTTTCCACCGGCATCGCGATCCACATCGGCGATCCGGGCCATGCCGCCGTGGTCCTGCCGCGCTCGGGACTGGGCCACAAGCACGGCATCGTGCTCGGCAACGGAGTCGGATTGATCGACGCCGACTACCAGGGCCCGCTCATGGTCTCGTGCTGGAACCGGTCCAGCCAGCCCTATACCATCGCGCCGGGGGATCGCATCGCGCAGCTGGTGGTGTTGCCGGTGGCGCGCGCCGAATTTCGCGTCGTCGACGCGTTCGAGGCGAGCACCCGCGGCACCGGCGGCTTCGGCCACACCGGCACGCGCTGAACCACGCGACGCCACACTGCCGCGCACGCAGGGAATCCGGTGGCGAAAAAAACCGCACTCGAGCTTTCGCAGAAGGAAGGGCAACGGCAAGCCCTCGATCTGGCACGCGTCGGCACCAGCGTCGCCATAGGCGCGCTGCTGGCCCTGGCCGTGGGCAGTTTCGTGCAGGCGTTCACGGTCTGGCGCGAGGATGCCGCCAACGTCCAGGTCGACGCCCTGCGCGAGCGCGTCGTGCGCGAACTGGGCCGCCATGTCGCCCAGCGCCAGGGCGAGTTGGCCAAGGCGCTGGAGGATCCCGAAATCCGGCTCGCGCTGGCCACGCCCGACGTGGCGGGGTTCGAGCGCGCGACCGCGCGCCTCAAGCAGCTCATGTCCGAAGCCGTGCGGATCGAGTTCTACGCGCCCGGACTGAACGAATTGCTCGAGGCCGACCTCGCCACCTTCGGCTACGCGCGCGCGAACATCCTGGCCGAGGCGCGCAGCGGCGGCGGCCTGGCCCGCGCGCAGGCGCACAAGGACGAGCACGGGACCTGGCTGCTGGCGCTGAGCCAGGTGGCGCGCGAGGGCGACCGGATTCTGGCCTGGAGCTACGTCACCTTGCCGCCGGGCCCGGTGCTGGAGGTGTTCGGCGGCGAGTCGCTGGCATACGGACGGATCGAGTTGCGCCAGGGCGCCCTGTCCGGGTCGAGCCTGACCGCGATCGGCGGCCGCGCCACCGCCGACTCCGACGAGCAGCAGTTCGTCATCCCGCAAAGCATCTTCAACGTGGTGACGCAGCACGCCGAGTTGTTCAAGGTCGGTTCCGTGGTGCCGCCGCTGGACGTGCGCAGCCCGATCGGCCTGGCGATCGCGGGTTTGGTCCTGGTCGGCATCGCGATCGGCCTCATGGGCTGGCGTCGCCGCGCACCGGCGGCAGCCGGTGCCGACGAGGCCGGTGCGGCGAAGCCCGCGGTCCCGCCGGGCCAGTCGTTCAAGCAGAAGCTGGCCAAGCTCGCCGGGCAGGCCGACGGCGCGACCGCAGCGGAATCCGATGAGGCGGTGATGCCGGTCGCGCTGCCGTCCGCGCCGACCAGGGCGCCGGCGGCAAAGCCGGCATCGGCGCCCAGCGGGGCCGGCGCCGTGGCGATCGACCGCAGCATCTTCCGCGCGTACGACATCCGCGGCGTGGTCGGCAAGACCCTGACGCCGGAAGTGGCGCGCGCGATCGGCCAGGCCGTCGGCACCCTGATCAAGGAACGCGGCCTGCGCGAGGCGGTGGTGGGCCGCGATGGGCGCCTCTCGGGCCCCGAGCTCGCGGCCGCGCTGATCACCGGACTGCGCAGCACTGGTTGCGACGTGATCGATATCGGGCAGGTGCCGACCCCGGTGGTCTATTTCGCCACCTTCCATCTCAACACCGGCTCCGGCGTCATGGTTACCGGCAGCCACAACCCGCCCGACTACAACGGTTTCAAGATCATGGTCGGCGGCGAGACCCTGGCCGAGGAGCAGATCCAGGATATCTACGGACGCATCGCCGAAGGCCGCCTCGCCAGCGGCCCCCAGGGCGGGCTGCAGGTCATGAGCGTGAGCGGCGACTATATCGAGCGCATCGTCGGCGACGTGCAGGTGGAGCGCCGGCTCAAGCTGGTGGTGGATGCCGGCAATGGCATCGCCGGCGCGTTCGCGCCGCAGGTGCTCGAGGGCATCGGCTGCGAGGTGGTGCCGCTGCACTGCGAGGTCGACGGAACCTTTCCCAACCATCACCCCGATCCGAGCGACCCGGCCAACCTGCAGGACCTCATCGTCTCGGTCAAGCGCATGCAGGCCGACCTCGGCCTCGCCTTCGATGGCGACGGCGACCGCCTGGGCGTGGTCACCGCCAGCGGCGAGATCATCTATCCCGACCGCCTGCTGATGCTGTTCGCGACCGATGTGCTGGACCGCAATCCGGGCGCGGCGATCATCTACGACGTCAAGTGCACCGGGCACCTGCAGGACGTGATCCTGCGCCACGGCGGCAGCCCGATCATGTGGAAGACCGGGCACTCGCTGATCAAGGCCAAGATGCGCGAGGAAGACGCCGAACTCGCCGGCGAGATGAGCGGCCACTTCTTCTTCCGCGAACGCTGGTTCGGCTTCGACGACGGCATCTACGCCGCCGCGCGCCTGTGCGAGATCCTCGGTGCCAGCGACCGCACGCCGCAAGCCGTGTTCGACGACCTGCCCAAGGGCGTGTCCACGCCCGAGCTCAAGGTCGCGATGGAGGAGGGCGCGCACTACGCCTTCATCGGCCGCTTCAAGGAAAAGGCCTCGTTCCCCGGCGCGCGCGTCTCGACCATCGACGGCATCCGCGCCGACTATCCGGACGGCTGGGGCCTGGTCCGCTGCTCCAACACCACGCCTTCGCTGGTGCTGCGCTTCGACGCCAACGACTCCAAGGCCTTGAACCGGATCCAGGACACGTTCCGCGCGCAGATCCTCGCCGTCGACCCGTCGCTGAAGCTGCCTTTCTAGGGCCGGCTTCCGCCGCGCCGCGCGCTCACTGCCCGCCGGGGGCCGCCGCGGTCAGTTCCTTGTAGCGCGCGAGCTTGGCCGCGAAGACCTTGCCGGTCGCCTGCTTCTCGGCCTCCTTGCGCGCGATGAACGCATTCTGGCCCTCGATCTGCACCCGCACGCGGGCGATGCCGGCCGCGACGGCGTCGGGCACCGGACGGCCGGCGCGCTCGGCCTCGGCCGCACTGGCCAGGAGCTCGGCCATGCTTTTCTCCTGGCTCTGCACCTGCAGTTGCGTGGTCGCGATCGAGGATTCGATGACCTGCACTTCCTGCGCGTGCGCGCGCTCGAGGTCCGCGGCCGAGGCATAGGACATCAGCAGCACCTGGTCGGCCTGCTTGGCTTCATCGGCCACGCGCTGGGCCTCGGCCACGCGCTCCTTCTCGGCCTTTTCGGCGGCGATTTCCTCGGCCGACTTCTGGCGCTCGATCTGGCGCACCGCCATGCCCTGCTCGTTGAGCTGGGCACCACCACCGGCACAATTGGCCGCGTTGTAGGTCTGCGAGTAATAGATCTCGCCCTTGGCGTTCTTGCATTTGTAGATCTTGGCCGCGGCCTCGCTGCTGGCGAAGAGCGCGAGGACCACGAGGGCGACGGGGGCGATGCGGCGGATCATGGTGGTACCTCCGGGGGACCCGATTATAGGGTCCGGCCTATGCAGGGAACGTGCCGTAGTCCGCACGATAGGCCAGCAGGCTGTCGCGGTGCTGAACCAGGTCGTCGCGACCGCCGATCCAGGCCAGGAGGTCGCCCAGGGTGGCGATGGCCAGCACCGGCAGCGCGAACTCGCGGCGCACGTCGTCGGTGGCCGACAGCGCGCCGCTGCCGCGTTCCTGGCGGTCGAGCGCGATCAGCACGCCGGCCGGCTCGGCGCCGTGGGCACGGATCAGGTCCACCGATTCGCGCACCGAGGTGCCCGCGGTGATGACGTCGTCGATGATCAGCACGCGCCCGTGCAGCGGTGCGCCGATCAGCACGCCGGCCTCGCCATGCGACTTGGCCTCCTTGCGGTTCCACGCCACCGGCACGTCGCGGTCGTGGCGCTCGGCCAGCGCACTGGCCGTGACCACCGCGAGCGCGATGCCCTTGTAGGCCGGACCGAAGATCATGTCGAAGTGCAGGCCCGATGCGAGCAGCGTGTCGGCGTAGGCATGGCCCAGCGCGCGCAGGGCGGCGCCGGTGTTGAACAGCCCGGCGTTGAAGAAATACGGACTGCTGCGCCCGGACTTCAGGGTGAAGGCCCCGAAGCGCAGGACCTGGCAGCGCAGGGCAAGGTCGAGGAAGGCGCGTTGGTGGGCTTGCATGGGCCGGAAGCGGGCGTCCGCACGGTGGTGAGCGGTTGCCGGGGCGCGCCCGGCGGCGGGCATGATAGCCCGGACGCGCGCAACCGTCGTCCGTGGCTGCGCCGGGGTCGCATGGATTCGCTACGCTAGCTCGACTCCCCGCGCCAAACGCCAGAATCGATTCGATGCGCATCATCACGCTCAACGCCAACGGCATCCGCAGCGCTGCCAGCAAGGGCCTGTTCGACTGGTTCAAGCGCCAGCGCGCCGACCTGCTGTGCCTGCAGGAAACCCGGGCCGAATGCGAGCAGTTGGTCGAACCGCACTATTTCCCGCGTGGCTGGCACGTGCACTACCACGTCGCGCGCAGCAAGCGCGGCTACAGCGGCGTTGCGATCTATGCGCGGCGCGAGCCCGATGCCGTGATCGACCGGCTTGGCTGGGCGCCGTTCGACGAGGAGGGCCGTTACCTCGAACTGCGCTTCGGCAAGCTCAGCGTGGTGTCGTTGTACCTGCCCTCGGGCTCGTCCAGCGAGGAGCGCCAGGCCTTCAAGTTCCGCGTGCTGGACTGGTTCACGCCCAGGTTGGCCGAATGGTGCGCCAGCGGCCGCGAGTACGTGCTGTGCGGCGACTGGAACATCGCGCACCGGCCGATCGACCTCAAGAACTGGCGCTCCAACCAGAAGAACTCCGGCTTCCTGCCCCAGGAGCGCGCGTGGCTCGACCACACCTTCGACAAGCAGGGCTGGGTCGACGCCTATCGCGCGCTCAAGCCCGAGGGCGCCGACTACACGTGGTGGTCCAATCGCGGACAGGCCTGGGCCAATGACGTGGGCTGGCGCATCGACTACCAGGTCGTGTCGCCGGGGCTGCGCGCGGCGTTGCGCAAGACCTCGGTCTACCGCGAGCAGCGCTTCTCCGACCACGCGCCCCTGACGGTGGAATACGCGCTTTGACGGCATCGTCGCCCGCGAGCCGCTGGCGCCGGATCGCGCGCGTCTTCGCCACGCCGGCCGCGGGGACGATGTTCTGCTTCGGCTTCGGCTGCGGCCTGCCCTTCTTCCTGGTGGGCACCACGCTTTCGATCTGGTTGCGCGACTCCGACTGGAAGCTCGGCCCGATCGGGCTGGTGAGCTACCTCAGCTTCTTCTACGTCCTCAAGTTCCTGTGGGCGCCGCTGCTCGACGCGCGCCGCCTGCCGTTGCTGGGCCGCCTGGGCCGCCGCCGCGGCTGGCTGTTCGCGGCCCAGCTGCTGGTGGCGATCGGGCTCGCCGCGATGGCGCTGACCGGTCCCGGTGTTCCGGTGCCGCTCTTCCTCGGCCTGGTCGGGCTGACCGCATTCGCTGGCGCGACCCAGGACACCATGGTCGACGCCTACCGGATCGAGATCGCGCCGATCGAGGCCCAGGGCGCGCTCGCGGCCACCTACACGCTGGGCTACCGCATCGGGTTGCAACTGGTCGGCGGCGCGCTGGTGCTGTACCTGGCGCAGGCCTTCGACTGGCGCACCGGATACCTCGTGATGGCCGGCTTCGCGCTCCTGCCGGCGCTGGTCACCTTGCTGGTGCGCGAGCCGGCCGCGAGCGCCCGCATCGAGGCCGAAGCGCAGCCCGGCCTGCTGGTCGCCTTCATCAAGCCGTTCTCCGAATTCTTCCGCCGCCACGGCATCGTGCTGGCGCTGGTGCTGCTGGCCTTCGTCGGGCTGTACAAGCTGCCCGACCAGATGCTCGGCATTGCCGGCGCCTTCTACCTCGATGCCGGGTTCACCAAGGCCGACATCGCGACGGTGTCCAAGCTCTATGGGGTATGGATGGGCATTGGCGGCGCCTTCCTGGGCGGCGCCGCCGTCGCGCTGCTCGGCGTGCGGGTCAACCTCCTGATCGCGGCGATCGCGGTGGCGGGCTCGAACCTGCTCTTCATCCTGATGGCGCTGAACCCGGGCGAGCTGTGGAGCTTCGTGCTCACGATCTCCGGGGACAACCTCGCGCAGGGATTCGCCGGTACCGTCCTCACCGCCTTCCTCGCCAGCCTCGCCGACCGCCACTACACCGCGACCCAATACGCATTGCTGAGTTCGCTGGCGAACCTGCCCGGCAAGCTGATCGGCGGCTTTTCCGGCTTCCTGGTCGAGGACTGGGGCTGGGGCTACGCGGGATTCTTCACCTTCAGCGCGCTCTCGATCGTGCCGACCCTGGCCCTGCTGGCCTGGCTGTGGCGACGGATCGGCGCGCCGCCCGCGCGCGAAGCGTGACCCGGCTCATGCAGGCACGCCCGCGCACTTGCTACCATCGCGCCGCGAAACGAGGAATGGGTCCGTGCCCGATTTCATGCTGCGTGGCATCGACGGCGAGCTGGCCGAGCGCATCAAGACCATCGCGCGCGAGCGCAAGTGGGCGCTCAACGACGTCATCCTGCACCTGCTGCGCCAGTCGCTGGGGCTGACCGAGGAGGACATCTCCTCGCGCGGCATGCGCGGCGACATCGCGACCCTGGGCGGCACCTGGGCCGCCGACGAGGCGGCCGCGTTCCGCGAGGCACTCGAGGCCTTCGAGGTCCTGCCGGTGGAAGAGCTGCCGCTCAACAACATCAAGAAGCCGCTGCGCTGAGGCGCGGCGCCGGTTCAGGCCGGGTGGATCGCGCCGAGAATGCGCGGCCCCGCGGCGCCGGTCACCGAGGGCAGGTTGCCCGGACGCCCGGCCAGGGTCTCTCGCGCAAGCCAGGCGAAGCCCATCGCCTCGACGAAGTCGGGGTCGACCCCGTGCGCGGCCGACGATTCGAGTCGCACCGGCCCCAGGCGTGCCGCCAGGCGCTGCATCAGGAATTCGTTGTGCACGCCGCCGCCGCAGGCGATCACGCGCGCCGCACCCGGCATGGCGCCGCGCAGCGCATCGGCGATGGTCGCGGCACTCAGTTCAGCCAGCGTGGCCTGCACGTCCTGCGCCGACAGCGGGCCCAGCGCCGCCAGCGCGGCGCGCACCCAATCGAGGTGGAAAGCATCGCGTCCGGTGCTCTTGGGTGGCGGCAGGCGGAAGTAGGGATCGGCCATCAGGCGCGCGAGGAGGCCGGTGTCGACGCGCCCGCCGCGTGCCCATTCGCCACCTTCGTCGCGCGCCGCGCCGCGCTCGCGCAGCGACCAGGCATCGAGCAACGCATTGGCCGGCCCGGTGTCGAAGCCGACCACGGGGGCGTCGTCGCGCATCAAGGTGAGATTGGCGATGCCGCCCAGGTTGAGCACCGCGCGGGCCTCGCCCACGGCGCTGAAGGCCGCGGCGTGGAAGGCCGGCATCAGCGGCGCGCCCTGTCCGCCGGCGGCGACGTCGCGGCGGCGGAAATCCGCCACCGTGGCAATGCCGCAACGTTCGGCGATCACATGCGGGTCGCCCAGTTGCCAGGTGAACGGCTGCGGCCCGCTGGGACGGTGGCGCAAGGTCTGGCCGTGGCTGCCGATCGCGGCGACCTCGCCCGGTGGGACCCCGGCGCGCTCGAGCAGGGCCAGCGCGGCGGCGGCGAAGGCCTGGCCCAGCGCCACGTCCAACGCCGCAATCTCGTCGAGCGGCGCGCGTGCTTCGGTGGCGGCCTGCGACAGGGCCAGCACGCGCGCGCGCAGGGCGGGGTCGAAGGGAAAGGCGTGGGCCGCGACCAGGCGCGGCGCCGGATCGAAGCGCACCAGCGCGACATCGATGGCGTCGGCGCTGGTGCCCGAGATGATCCCGAGGAAGGGCGCGGCGGGATCCCGCGCCATCGCCAGGCTGGCCTCAGCGCGTGGCGACCGCGCGGGTCGCGGGGTCGCGCTGCTCGATCAGGGTCAGGCGGTCGACCATCGGCGTGCTCGAACGGCGGAACGCGAGCAGTTCGCCCGGGCCCAGCGGCTCGGCCTTGGGCAACGGCACCGTCAGCGGATCGCGGTGCGCGCCGCCGACGCGGAACTCGTAGTGCAGGTGCGGCGCGGTGGCGAGCCCGGTCATGCCGACATAGCCGATGACCTCGCCCTGGCCCACGCGCGTGCCGACGCCGCGGCCGCTGGCAAAGCGCGACATGTGGCCGTACAGCGTGGTGACGTTGTTGCCGTGCTGCACGATCACGCAATTGCCGTAGCCCGACTTCCAGCCGCGGAAGATCACGCGGCCATTGCCGGCGGTGCGGATCGGCGTGCCCTTGGGCGCCGCGTAGTCGACGCCGCGGTGCGCGCGCACGCTGCCCAGGATCGGATGGCGGCGCGCGCTGGAGAAGCGCGAGCTGATGCGCGAGAACTCCACCGGCGAGCGCAGGAAGGCCTTCTTGAGCGGACGGCCCTCGGCATCGTAGTAGCCGGGCGTGCCGTCGGCCTGCAGGTGGCGCAGGGCAACGTGGCGCTTGCCGCCATTGACGAAGGTGGCTGCGAGGATGTCGCCGCTGCGCAGGCGCTCGCCATCGCGGTAGACCTCGTCGTAGATCACCGCGAAGTGGTCGCCGCGGCGGATGTCGAGCGCGAAGTCGATGTCGTAGCCGAATACTTCGGCCAGCTTGAGGATCACGCTGTCGTCGAGCCCGGCTTCATCGCCGGCGCCGAACAGCGAGTGGGTGATGGTGCCGCTGGCGCTGCCGACGCGCCGCTGCAGCGCGCGCTCGGCGACCCGTTCGCGGACCTCGGCGTCGCCGACCTCGAGCGTGACGCGGCGGTCATCGCCGGCATCGAACTGCACTGCCGCGAGCTTGCCCGGCGCCGCCAGCTGGAAGCCGAAGCGCTCGCCCGGGCGGATCTTCACCAGTGCGTCGCGGTGGCTGCTGCGCGCCAGCACCGTATTGAGCGTCGCGGGCTTGAGCCCCAAGCCATGGAAGATGTCGCCCATGGTCTGGCCGGGCTTGACCTCGACAATGGTCCAGGCGGGCGCTTCGTCCGCTGCCACGGCGCCCGCTGGCGCCGCGTCCGGCAGCACGATCGCCTGTGCGGAGAGCGCGACCGGTGCTGGCGCCAGGTCCACGCGCACGGCGCTGGCCCAGCCCGGCAATACCACGAAGCCCAGCAGCAACAGCAGCGTGGCGGCCGCGCCGATCACCAGGTGCTCATTGCGCCAGTCGACTGGCGCGCGGGCAAAATTGGGGATGAAACGCCAGTTGGCGCGCGCCAGATAGAAGCGCCAATGGTGGTGTTGCGCCTGCCGGCGCACGGCCTGGCGGCGATGGGGCTGCGGCGACGCGTGGTGGGTGTTCGGTGGCAGGTTCACACGGGTGATCCGGAGGCTAGCACCGTACGATAACCACGCCGAAGAACGCGCGTCAAACCTTTGTATAGATTGGAGTTTTCCGCACCCCGGCTTTAACGGGTTCTTAACGAAAGCGTGCGCCCCCTGGGCGGCTCGCGTAGCATCGCGGGCCTTGCGCAGCGCCGGCTGCCGCGACCCCGATCACAGAAACGACCATGCCCGAGCCCAGCCACGCCCTCGAATTGATCGGCCGCGGCGCCGACGAGATCATCAAGCCCGAAGACCTCGAGGCGCGGCTCAAGCTCGGCCGTCCGTTGCGGATCAAGGCCGGTTTCGACCCGACCGCGCCCGACCTCCATCTCGGCCATACCGTGCTGCTGAACAAGATGCGCCAGTTCCAGGACCTCGGGCACCAGGTCATCTTCCTGATCGGCGATTTCACCGGGATGATCGGCGACCCGACCGGCAAGAACGTGACCCGCAAGCCGCTGACGCGCGAACAGATCGAGGTCAACGCCAGTACCTACAAGGCCCAGGTTTTCAAGGTCCTCGACCCGGTGCGAACCGAGGTGCGCTTCAATTCCGAGTGGTTCGGACCGATGGCTGCCGCCGACCTGATCAAGCTGGCGGCCAGGTACACGGTCGCGCGCATGCTCGAGCGCGACGATTTCGCCAAGCGCTACCGAGACAACGTGCCGATCGCGGTGCACGAGTTCCTCTACCCGCTGGTGCAGGGCTACGACTCGGTTGCGCTCAAGGCCGACGTCGAGCTCGGCGGCACCGACCAGAAGTTCAACCTGCTGGTCGGCCGCAGTCTGCAGGCCGACTACGGGCAGCCGCCGCAGATCGTCCTGACCATGCCGCTGCTCGAGGGGCTGGACGGAGTCAACAAGATGTCGAAGTCGTTGGGCAACTACATCGGCATCAACGAACCGCCCAACCAGATCTTCGGCAAGGCCATGTCGGTCTCCGACGCGCTCATGTGGCGCTATTTCGAGCTGCTCTCGTTCAGGAAATCGCTGGCCGACCTCAAGCGCCTGCACCAGGAGATCGCCGACGGCCAGGCCAATCCGCGCGACCTAAAGATGGAGCTGGCGGCCGAACTGGTGGCGCGCTTCCACGGCGAGGCGGCCGCGCAGGCGGCGATCGCGCACTGGCACGAGGTAGTGCGCGGGGGCGCGGTGCCGGCCGACCTCGAGACCCGCGAACTCGCGGTCGACGTGGACGGCATCAGGATCGGGGCCCTGCTCAAGCAGTGCGGGCTCGCCGCCAGCACCTCCGAGGCCCTGCGCAAGCTGGCCGAGCGCGCGGTGCGCATCGATGGCGCGGTGGTCGAGGACCGTGAACTGACGTTACGGCCCGGTACCGAACACCTGTTGCAGCTGGGAAAGCGCGGATTCGTGCGTGTCCGCCTGGTCGGCAAGTGACCGAACGCAACGCCGCGGTGTTGACCTTCCCGAACGCGCTCGTATAATGCTCGGCTCCCTACGGCCCAGACGCAAGTCGGGTTGCGGACGAAAGGTCCGGCCTGGGAAGTTCTCTGACAGCGTGCGCAGGTGACTTGTGT
>Ga0209254_10001922_pt1 | contig 18736 bp, 4 predicted proteins | sample FrelakmetDIP11DI_FD_187148 | JGI IMG/M metagenome (GOLD analysis project Ga0209254, IMG submission 187148) | Freshwater lake sediment microbial communities from the University of Notre Dame, USA, for methane emissions studies - DIP11 DI (SPAdes)... | ecosystem: Environmental > Aquatic >...
ATTTCCTCCCCGGCATTATCATCCCGAACGGATAATAATGTTTATTGCATTTTTCCAAATCTTCAAAGAACTAATTAGAATACGATGCGAATTCTATAATTGAATAATCAGAGTATAAAATATTGACATTTAAAAATAATGAATATATGAAAATATAATATACTATTTATTCGATTTATTATTCAAAAAAAGTGTTTCTCTTCATATGATATAAATGAATAATTTATTTTAATTGTTTAGATATTTTATTTTATTGCCAAACTAAATACATGTTGTTGGGTATGAAATATGTTTTATTTATAATGTTAATATATTATTTGTATAATAGAAAAATAGATTTGATATAAAATTTGGAAAATCAAAATACAGTAATTATGTTTGATTTAACAACACCAAAACATAACATCTATGAAGAAACATCATTCACTTTTCCTAAATGCTTTCTCTTTTATTTTTTCTCCATCTAGTTTAATTGTTTTTTATATCTAAACTTAATCTCTAAGTTGAATGTCCTAATGTCAACGATATTGATAATAATCGGCTGTGTTCAAGTGAATGACAGCCGGGCATTTGATCAATTAAAGCATAATAATTATGACAATAATAATATGCAAAAAATAATTTCTGTGAACTCTGGGGATACTTCAACAAATCCTTTAAATGATATTGAATTAAAGGATACTATTTATATGATTCCAGGAAAACTGATTTGCAAAAATCAAGTTTTTGTTGAGATTACTTTAAAGAATACGATGAGAATTGATAAAGTAAAGCAAGTAGAATTTAAGCAGAAACAATCTGAATCAAAACTTATAGTTTCCGGGTATGTTAATTATGACCTTTATTATCGTTCTTACATCGATACACCGTATACAGAATCAAATATTTATCAGCATACATTGACAGCGGGTATTAAATTACTTTATAAAAATCAATACCCTATTAAACTTTTATTCATTCTAAGACATTCAAATTCAAAGTACTTCAGAAACTTCATGGGAATTAATTTTGCATTTGATCCTCAGGAATATCGGAATCTTCTTGATCAAAAAATACGAAGTTATGTAAAGGAAAATCTTTCTGAAATACAGCACAAAATCGATTCTTTGGAAAATTTGCTTTTAATGAAAAGGGTGTCGTATTCCAGTGAATCAACAGGTGATTATTGTGAATACTTGAAACAAAGAATAGTTGATGAAAAAGAGCGCGAACTTAGTATTACCCAATCCAACAAAGGTGATAGCGCCAATAAAGAAAGCAATCACATTCCGGAATTATATAAATCAATTGCTTTCGGCAAAGGGAGAAATTTCCAATTACCGCCAGAAGATAATAGTATATATGATTCGACAATTACAATAAAAAAGTCCAGTAAAATAGACAGTTTAGCAGATGAACTCAGTAAACAAAAAAATAAAATTGACAGCCTCAAAGCTGAACTGATGAAGATACAATCCCTTTTGACAGAATTGAAGCAGCTAAAACAAGGTAAAGAAGAAATGCTTTCAAAAAAAGCACTGGATTTGAAAAATGGCAATTCAAATTTAGAAAGACATGCAAAAAACAATGTACCAGATAGCATATTACCCAAAGGGTATAAATTCTTTTCAGGTCTTAAAAAACTGAATATTGGAAGGAGTTTAATTGATTTTTCACCATTGACAGCCAGAAATATTACTATTTCAGGATTTCAAACTGAACACCATGATCGTTACTATATGGCATTTGCTGCCGGAACATTGTCTTATCAGTTTAGGGAGTACATGATTCCAGCGCTTTCCAAGCCAAAACAACATCTTGAAATTCTAAGAGTAGGTAAAGGTGAAAAAACAGGTAATCACATACATTTTACCGGGTATACAGGCCAACGTGCATATTTTAATCAAATATTGAGTGTGGCAGATAGTGGCAAGTCCAACAGTGGCAAGCTGGCAGGCTATGCAATGCATTTCGGTTATGTTGTAAGTAAAAAATTATTTCTACAGGGAGAATTTGCAAAGTCTTCTTTACCAATGCAGTATGTTTCCAGCAACGGAGATAAAAGGCAAACCATGTTTTATGGGATTAATAACTTTTCCTCCAGGGAAAATGAAGCTTACAAATTACAGGCCGATATGAATTTCCCTTCTGTAAAAGCAAAGTTTAATGCGGGATTCCAATATACTGGCAATATGTTTCAGTCATTTAGTTTTTGGAATACAGGATCAAGACAACTGAATTGGTATATGCGCTATAACCAATCAATAGCGAAAAGCAGAATTAACTATTCGGCTAGTATTAGTCGGGAGGATCAGAATACTCCGTATACCACTGTTGCGTACAAGACTTCTGCGGTTCTTGCAAATTTTCAGGCTAGTGCAAGCCTGAAGAAAAACTTCAGACTTGGCGCCGGTTTCTTTCCAGCATATCAACTTTTGAAATCGGAAAATCAGACATTTTCAGAAATGAGGTATTATACTTTATATGGCAATGCTGTAAAATCATTTAAAACAGGAATATTTCAACATATATCAATGCTTTCCATAAGTAAATTTTTTAACGGATCTCCCGATAGTGGGTTTATATACTATCAGGCAGATAATCTGATGGCTTCTCACCATACTATGACTCCAAAAATTACCATTGGATTGGTTGCAACTTTTTCAAGAGCCCATTTGGCCAATTTGGGCTCGATTGAAGGTCAATTTTCATTAAGACCTTCTAGCCATATTAGTGTAGGTGGGAATCTAAAATATCTTATGAACCCAATAAAAAGCCAGTATTTGCTTGGATTCGGAATCCAGGCCGGTATCAAAATAAAATTCCTGGGAGAACTAAGCATTTCAGCGGACAAAGCGTTTTTGCCAAACAGAAATCAAATGTTGCTGGCAAATGAATTTGGAAGACTAACTTTTATGCGTACTTTTTAATTTATTAAAAATGTCAAGGAAATTTTCTCTTGCTATTATGGTGTTTGCTTTTGCCGGTTCACTTTGCGCCCAAACGACTATTTCTGTTATGCCCCCTGCAAGTGGTATGGTCAACCGCCAGCAACTATGGAATATCGTTTTGTCAAGTTTTGCAGATCAAAAAAGTGATGCATTTGTTCGCATTGAGATTTTCAATATTGGCAGTGGACAAGTTGAACTTGTAGGAACATCTACGCCAATTCAGATATTTAAAGGAACAAAAGTTTTGAATTTCGCAGATCTTTCCCCAATACAATACAGTTTTGAATCGCCTGCTCTATCAAAACAAAAGGATGGTTTTGTACCGGTTGGAATGTATAAGGCTTGCTACACCCTAAACGGGCTCGGACTTCAGTCAGAAATTGTACTTGCAGAAATTTGCATTTCTTTCGAAGTACAACCTCTTTCGCCACCTCGTTTGATATATCCTGAGGATTCGGCTCTAATAAACGAACGTTATCCTCAATTTAATTGGATTCCTCCAATGCCCACTCAACTATTCTCCAATCTGAATTATGATATATTACTTACTGAAAAAAAAGTATATCAATCAACATATGAAGCAATTCAGGAAAATATTCCTATCTATCATATGTTTAATCTAACTGACATTTTTCAATTATATCCATCTTCATCACCAGCTTTGGATACAGGAAAAATATATGTCTGGCGGATTGTAGCAAAAAACGATGATGATTTTGTAAGTCAAAGCGAGGTTTGGCAATTTTCAATTGCCAAACCTGATTCGACCAAAGATAGTATACCCAATAGTGTCTATTACAATATTTCAGAAGGTTTGACTACGGTCGGGAATATCATAATTCAAGGTAAACTTCTTTTGATAAAATTTCAATCATCTGAAGCCGATTATGAAACAGATTTGACAATTAGTGATTCTGACGGGAAAACGATAGATATCTATAAAAGGAAAGTAAGATATGGCGAGAACTATTGGACACTTCAACTTGGAAACAAATACACAGAAGATAAAATATATCGCTTTTCCTTTCAAGACAACAGACGGAAATCACACGGCTTAACTTTTTCGATACAATAAGATTATTCATTAACGGCTAACTATATGATTCTTTTTATTTCAAAGCACCTTTCCCGTTTTACTGCATCATTGTTATTTAATCTTACAATAGCGCTGTTTTGGGTAAATATTCAGGCTTATGCTACCGAAACAAGATTGTTGAACGGTCCAAAACTTAATTATAGTAATAGCCCACTGTTACATATCCAACCCAAAGGTGGACCGTTTATTTCTACTAGTTACCAAAAGCCTGAGATTCGGATATTAGCTGATGGTATAGAATCAAAACCAAATGCGAAAATCAATTTATCAGTTGCCAATTCAAAGTATGAAATTGATGGCCCTTCACAGCCAGAAATGTCATCTTTTAAATCTGTAGGAGCCAGTGATATGGTTAATCTTTTCACAGGGGACTTCAATTATAATGTGCCTCTCCTTGATGTTGGTGGTTATCCGGTCAATCTTCATTATACAGGGTCTGTTTCACCTGAGCAGGAAGCCAGCTGGGTTGGGTTAGGATGGAACCTTAATCCAGGTAATATCAACAGAAATGTTAGAGGTGTTCCTGATGATTTCAATGGTCAGGATTCTTTAATACAGGTACAAAAAATGAAAGCAAACAAGACATGGAGTTTAAATGCCGGTATTGATTTTGAAGTTTTAGGAGTAAAAAAATTGGGTGGCGTTAATCTTGGCATGTCATTTAACAATAACCTCGGGCCGGAAATAAACCTTACTGTACGTGGAAATCTTTCTGGTTCGGTAGGTTTGTTAGCAGGATCGGAAAAATTAGCTAATTCAAGTTCTAACCTTAGAGGTTCAATGAGTTTAAGTTCACGCTCTGGCGCTTCATTCACAGCGTTGGCAAATTTGAGTTCAAAATTAATTTTTCAGGATAACGACCTTGCTGGCTTGAGTTTGTCCACTGGTTACAATACAAGGTCAGGTATTAAAGCACTGAACCTTCAGGAGCAGCATTCTTTCAATCGATCTAATGCCACTAATAAATCGGCGCAACAAGCACAGAATGTATTTGGGAATGGGGGTTATCTGGGAACATCTATTACATTCAATAAGCCAAGTTATATTCCAACCCTTCGACTTCCCATTACCAATACCGCGTGGACAGGAAGATTTCAACTTGGCTTAGGATTGTTTGGATTAACCTCAGATATTGAAACTGAAATTTCAGGAATGAAATCTGAAATTGCAAACGAAGACACAGTTTTATATAAAAAAATGGTGGGTTATCTTTATTATCAGGAAGCACAGAAAAGACCTGATTATGTTCTTGACTTTACAAGGTTTAATGATAAAGAAGTTACACCAAGCACTCCAATAATTTCTATTCCACAGTATTCGTACGATGTCTTCTCAATTCAAGGTGAAGGTACAGGAGGCAGCATTAGATTATATCGCAATGATTTTGGATATGTACGTGATAATTTCACCATTTCTAAGGATAAGAATATAGCATCTGGTGTAGATGTTGGGCCTAAGGACCATTTTGGTGGAAATTTTGCCATTGTAAAATCTCCATCTTCAATTGGAGAATGGGTGAGTGGAAATAAACTTAATACGAGATACGGTTTTTCAAAATCTGATTCAGTTTATGAATCTGCTTATTTCAGAAACCCTGGCGAAACTAATGTCGTAGATCCTGAACGCCTAAATCGGGTTGGTGGTACAGACCTGGTCAGGTTCGTACTTGGTGGAACAAATCAGTCGCCCACCATAGAGCCTAAACTGCAACGTTATAATAGTACTATAAAAGAGCAAAACCCTACAATTACTCTTTCCACAACACCTCTTTCCAGAGCCAAGCGTAGTCAATATATTTCTTATCTCTCTGCAGAAGAAGCTTCTAAATCAGGGCTTGATCTTTACATCCGATCATACGATCAGCAATCTCCAATGGATCCGGTCCAGGATACCCTTAAATATGAGTCAATATCCAGAGTTGAATGGCCTCGGAAACCTCATCATATATCTCAAATTAACGTAACCGAGAAAAGTGGTAAGCGGTACGTTTATGGGATTCCTGTATACAACCATATTCAGACTGATTATAATTTCTCTGTATATACCGCATACACACAAATACCCGATAAAGTGGGTGTATCATCTGCATGGAAGACAGTGGCATCCGGATTACTTAATGATACTTCAACTAAAGATGGATACCTTCAAATCTCTAAAACTCCGGCATATGCACACTCTTTCCTCCTGTCCGGTTTACTTTCAGAAGACTATGTAGACATTACAGGCAACGGGATAACCGAAGATGATCTGGGCGATGCTGTAAAATTTAACTATTCAAGAATAAAGCAAGGGAGTAATATTCGCCATATTTGGCGATCGCCCTTAACGTTGGGGGATTCAGCAAATTTTGCTTCTGGCAACAGATCCGAAACCAAAGATGACAAGGCAATAGTCAGCTATGGAGAGAGAGAAAGCTGGTATTTACACTCTCTCGAATCTAAATCTATGATTGCCTTTTTCTTTATTTCAGACAGAAGAGACGGAAAGGGGGCTTCTGGCATAGATGGCGGAGTGAATACTTCTGAAAAGCTAGTTAAGAAATTGGACAGTATTTCATTATATAATAAAGCTGAATTGAAAGCAAAATCCTTTGCAGGTGCCAAACCTATAAAAACTGTTATATTTCGTTATAGTTACAATTTATGTAAATATACTCCCGACAACAATTCCGGGCATGTAGATTCACTGGGAAGACTTACACTGGATTCCATCCTCTTCACCTATAATGGTGTAAAGAAAGCAGTTAAAAGCAGGTACTCTTTTTACTATGTAGATTCTTCGGATCTTTCTAATGTACATCAGAACCCAAATTATGCCGCTGGTCAAGCTGATCGTTGGGGTAATTATAAGCCTCAAAATTACAATCCGGCAAGTCTTCGCAACAGTGATTATCCTTATGTAATTAACGATAGCAGCAGTTGTAAAGAAATGAATGATAAGATTTCAGGGGCTTGGCTTCTTAAAAAAATAGTCATCCCATCCGGTGCAGAGATTTCAATCAAATATGAGTCTGACGATTATGCTTTTGTTCAGCAGAAAAGAGCATCGGACATGATGAAAATTATTGGTTTTGGAAACAGTTCTAATCTGGCCAAAGCATCCAATAGATTATATCAGCATTTGGGGAGAACAACCATTGAAAACGACTATATTTTTATCTCCGTGCCCGAAGCCTGTGTAAATTCTATTGATGTGAAAGCTAAATATCTTCAGGATTTTGATCAATTAGCGTTCAAATTATTCGTTACAATGCCTAAAGGGCAAGAATATATCTCCTGTTTTAGCGGCTTAGAATCATATGGTGTCAGTAGTCAAAATGCAAAAGTTATCTGGATAAAACTAAAACTTAGAAATGGTAAAAGTCCAGTTTCAATTGCGGCATTAGAGTTCTTGAGACAGCAACTTCCAGGTCAGGCATTTAAGGGATATGATGTTAGTGAAAGTCAAAATTTAAAACAGATTGCTGATATGCTTCTTGGAATGTTTGTTTCTTTAAAGGATGCTTTTAAAGATCCAATTAACTCATTCCGTGAAGACGGCAAAGCCATGATAGTGGACCTTTCAAAATCATTTGTTAGGTTAAGTGATCCGGATGGTGTTAAATATGGCGGAGGTAATAGAGTTAAATCAATGATCATTCGAGATAACTGGAATAGGATGACTGGGCAGTTCACTGCAAGTTATGGGAAGACATATGACTATACAACTACAGAAATCTATCAAGGAATAAAAAGAAGAATCAGTAGTGGAGTGGCTTCCTATGAACCTGGGTTAGGGGGAGAGGAAAATCCATTTCAGTCAGTTGTTGAAATACAAGATAAATTGCCACTGGGTCCAACAGCATATGGAGCAGTAGAAATGCCCATTCTAGACGCTTTTTTTCCTGCAGCTTTAGTTGGATATAGTAAAGTTACTGTTCGCTCTTTAAAGAATGACACAATCGCCGGAAAAAAGACAAGGTCTGGCATTGGCAAGCAGGTAACGGAATACTACACTGCTAAGGATTTCCCTGTACAATATAGCTATACATCCCTGGATGCTGCAGCCACAAAGGAATTTCATCAGAATTCGCTTGGAGGATTCCTGAAAAAATACAATTATGATTATAAAGCACTTTCACAAGGATTCCTGATACAGAATAATGATATGCATGGAAAGATGAAGGCCCGATCATCATATAGTGAAAAGGACAGTACATCGAGAATATCATATGAAGAACATTTTTACAGAAATACAGGGAAAAATGGCTCATCAGATAAGTTCACATTTATTGACTACGAAAGTGGTGGAACTGCTGCTTTGGGAAACATGGGCATAGATGTTGAGCTAATGACGGATACAAGGGAATTCAGTGTAAGAAGTTCAAGCATTGATGTTCAGGCCCAGGTTGAAATCTTAACCCCCATTGTATTGACTCCGGTATGGATGCCAAATAGTATAACAGAAAATATATATCGTGCTGTAACAACAACAAAAGTTGTTGATTTTCACGGTGTGCTCGATAGTATTGTAGTAATTGATAAGGGTAGTATGGTATCTACAAAAAATATGGCATATGATGCACAAACAGGTGATGTACTCGTAACAAGAACGCGGAATATTTATAATAAACCGGTTTATAACAGCAGCATTCCAGCGTATTGGGCTTATAGTGGTATGGGGCCTTCCTATAAAAATAACGATGCAAAGTATGGAAATGTGCAGTTTAGCGATGGAAAGATAGTGGGTGGTTCAGCCCCTACATATATTTTTGAAGCAGGCGATGAGCTTTTAATACTATCTGCAACAGATCCTTTGACAGGTTGTGATTTGAAATTCAAATCAGGGCAAAGAACTAATATTTGGGTAACAGACAAAAACAAAAATCATAGCTCCCTATCAGGCACACCGGACTTCATTTTTGTAGATTCAATTGGCATTCCGTATACAATGAATAATGTCAGTTTCCGTATAGTAAGAAGTGGGAAAAGAAATATGCTGGAGGACAGGATCGCAAGTTATGTTTCTCTTGCTGATCCATTGAGTACCGGAAAATTGAAGTTAGATCTTACTACCAAAGTAGTTCAGGCATCAGCAGTTGAGTACAGAGAACGCTGGTACATCGATAATGATGCAATTAAGCGTGTTAGGACGGTAATTGATCCTGAAACTTGTATAGCCGTTGATGTTGACGACAGTTCGGGGGTTTGGGAAAAAAACATAAATGTTTACAGAAAAGGTCTACTCGGTAATTTCCGCACCTACAGAAATATGGTATTCTATGACGAACGAGTTGAATTTGATTCAACGGGTACAACAAATTTAATGGACAATGGAGTTTTAAAGAATTTCAAATCTTACTGGAATTTTAATGCATCGAACAAATTATTCCCTGATACAATAAGTTCACAATGGGTATGGAATAGTCGTATCAGAAGAGTTAACTCAAAAGGTATGGAATTGGAAGTTATGGATGCATTAGGAGTATTTACATCTGCCCAATATGGTTACGGCAAAAATCTACCCGTTGCCATTTCAAAAAATGCAAGGAGCCAGGAAATGTATTTTGATTCATTTGAAGACTACGAGTATGACGAGCATATTAGCAGAACTGTTTATAACCCATTCCGCAGGTATTTTAATTTTAAAACAATGGCAAATAGCAATCTTATTAATACTGACACCGCCCAGTTCCTTGCACATACGGGGAAGATGGTATGGGCTATTGGTGCAGGTAAAACAGATAGCATAGCTATGCCTGTGAATAATCTCCAAAACGGAGAGTTTCCGCTTTTTGCTTACGGTAAAGATTCCCTTAAAACACTTACAAACACAGGTGGGTTGTATGGTTTTACAAGTATCTCTCCAATTATCACTCAGCCACAGGACAGAGGTACTCCAGTATTTGGAAATTCCTCTTTCACGTTAGCAATCACACCTAAGGATACTATTGAAGGTGGAGTTACCCGAAGACATTATTACACTTTCACAGATACTTTTTATATAGAAATAGGGACAAAGAACACGTACAATTTTAATGTCTCCATGAATACTTCCTATAATCACACCGGTGTAACAGTTTATAGTCATTCAAATGGGTTAAATACTATGATCTTTGACCTGTATGGTAATCCTGTAAGTAACCATACTTTGACTCAGAATGGATTTTCATATACTTCAGGAAGCTATAGCGTAACACTTTGTCCTGGTATTTATAAGATCATACAAACCGGAACGGAGCTATATGTGGCGAGCAACAACGGGCTTAACTATACCACAAATAACTATAGCTGGCAGGCGTCGAATAATTCCTCGCCGGATTACAAAAATTTGACTATGTCAATTTCTTGTATTTATAATAAAGCTATTCCGGCCACTGATTCACTTTTAAATCAAACGTTCAGGCTTCAAGGCGGAAAGAAATACATCATAAGCGCTTGGGTGAAGGAAAATTGTGGGGATCCGGCTAGTGGTATCCCCTGCAAAAACTATACATACTCTTACAATCAAATACAAGTAAGACTTGATGGGCCAACAGATATTCAAACTTCTCTTAGTCCAAGCGGGCCTATAATAGATGGCTGGCAAAGATATGAGGGTGTGATTGAGCCACGAAGTACTGACCAGACAGTTATCATTAAATTCATGAATACAGGTGCAACAACGGTATATTTTGATGACTTCCGGATACACCCATTCAATGCAACTATGAAGAGTTATGTGTATAATCCAGTCAATTTGAAATTAGTAGCAGAACTGGACGAAAATAATTATGCGAGTTTTTTCGAGTATGATGAGGAGGGTAACCTGGTACGGACAAAAGTTGAAACGAAGGAAGGAGTAAAAACAATAACTGAGTCAAGGAGTACATTACAAACTCAGATTAAATAAATGGGATGATGAATAAATTTGAAATATGTAAACCAGTGGGCTGCTTCAAACAGTATTATATAATGAGCTTACTCTTAGTTTCGATTGGCATGATTACTTTGTCTGCGAAATCTCAGGTTACCCTGGTGGGTGCGCGCTGCATATTAACGGGTGTACCTTATCAATACACCATTGCAAATAAGAATTTTAGAGCCAGAGAAACGGTGATTTGTTTTGCCGGGGGCAAGACACCAAACGGAGAAGTGTGTATTAATTTACAGGATGCAAGGAAGGCATTTACCATAATATGGGAACCAGCCACACCTCATCAGATTGAAATAAAAACGGAAAAGGGATCTGAAAAAATCAGCATGGAAGACACAGAGGAATTGAATGGTGGTGAATTGGATGAAAGAGAAAAGCAAATCAACCGGAGTGTTAAATCATACACATTTAAATGTTCTGATGCTAAGGGAGGAAGTTGCAAGCCAATTTATTCCTACCAATGGCAGATATCAGATAATCAAATAAATTGGAAGGATTTGTCTGGTGCAACAGGAAAAGATCTTCGTTTTGTTGGATCGGTTGAAGTTAACACTTATTTCAGACGAGTTGTTACAGAACAGAAATCCGGGCTTATTGCCTACTCTAAAATAGCTCTTCTATATTCAAATTTTGAATGACACCACACCAACCAAATGATATGTTTAATATGCTGCTGATTAATTTTTCAGGTTTAAGTAATTGGGCAATTACTTCGATATGCTTTGGCATTAGGAAAGTAATAGCGGTTTTTTTACTAACATTTGGGATATATGCGGTTACACACGCACAAGGCATAGGCATATCCGGCCCAACCAGTACTATCATTAATAATTCATATAGTTATGTTCCCACTTATAATGGCTCCAGCACATATGTTTATAATGGAACATACACTTATACCATAACTGGTGGTGTTGTTACCGGTACAAGCAATACCAGTAAATCCGGCACATGCACAAGTTCGCTGTTCTCTATAGGGATTAATGTAACATGGACATCTACTACGGGTAGTATATATTTTACCTGTACGCTTGGTTCAAAAACAATTAATATAACTGCAGCCGCCGCACTTCAACCCGGCACAATTTCTCCTTCAAGTCAAACAATAAATTTCGGCGTGGTCCCTACAAGTATTACAGGCACCGCTGCAACCGGAGGCGCACCAAGTCCGGTTTACTCCTATCAATGGATGAGCTCATCTGATGCAGTAAATTGGACGAATATTTCCGGAGCTACTACTCAAAACTATTCACCCCCATCACTGAATAATTCCACTTATTTCCGCCGTAAAGTTACTGAAACAACAACCAGCACCGTAGGCTATACAAACAATGCTTTTATAACTGTTTATCCGCAAATTGTTGCTTCAATTGCCCCCTCCATCCAGAACATTAATGCTGGATCTACTGCCACTACACTCACATCTTCTTCTTCCGGAGGAAATGGTACATATACCTATCAATGGCAATCAAGCACAGATTCTGTAGCATGGACGAACAGGGTAACAACTGCTAATTATAGCCCCGGTATTGTCTCAATTCCAACTTTCTATAGATTATTGGTGACAAGCAATGGAGCACAGGTGTCAAGTAATGTGGCTAAAGTAAACACTTGCGGCCAGCCCGCCGGGCAGATTCTTGGCTCCACACTTTGTGTAGTAGGTTCAACATTGCAACTCGCCAATGCAACACCAGGCGGTACATGGAGCAGCAGTGATAATGCTAAAGCAACTGTTGATAATTTTGGGAAAGTGGTTGGTAAAGCTGCGGGTTCTGCTACTATAACATATACTGTTAACAACGCCTGTGGTGGTTATGCTACCCATATTGCAATCAATATGGTGCCATTTGAACAAATTGCACCAACGCTGGGCAAAGGAATTCCCTTCCCTACGGAAACAGCATTGATCCCGATTCTCCAAAATTCCCAGTCGTTTGTTGAATATAAAGCTGATACAGGCAACTTTGTACAACATACAATCAGGAACTTTGTAGCATTAAGCCTTGTAGATGACGACACAAGCAAACATATACCAGGAGACTTTACGGCTACAGTTGTTGCTGAAATTCAATATGGACACTCAATAAGTGCTCTGAACACTATTGACTCTATTCGTCTTACAGTTTCATTTAAGAAAAATCAAGCTACTCAATACAACAGTATTGCTTACTACCATTTTAAAAATGCAGAATATGTGAAGGTAAAAGTTGTCAGAATAGATGCTCCAACCACGGTAGGTGGTGTATCATTTGACACAAAACAGATATTACAACTGACCAACAATCTGGCACCGACCCGATATTTTCCTTTAGCCGACAATAAAAGACCTTCAATAGTTGTAGAGGGAACTACAGGTACGCCTGTAGCTGATGCTTTAATGATTGATATAAAGCCTCAGGCAAAGTCATTTCATACAGGAATTCAACTGGAATGGGTATGGCTTGACAATGAAATGAATTCATCCTATTTGATAAACAATGTGCTTGATACGGTTCTGCTCTTTAAGAATGGCGCAACGAGGGTAGATTTGTCTACGGCAGCTGATTCGGCTGAGTATAAGATACCTCTGCTTTATAATGGAAAAGGACGGCTATTTTACCGTGCACGTGTGGTTAATCAAATGACATCAGGTTCGAGAAGTGACGGACCCTGGTCTTATGTTGGTTTGCATGCTTTTAATGGTCATGCGCCTAATCTCAATTGGCAGGCAACTACAAGTTTTGCGGAAGAAGGCAAGCGAAAAACTGTCATGCAGTATTTTGATGGTACACTAAGAGGTCGACAGACAGTCACTAAAGACAATATAACAGACAGTACCATATATGCTGAAACTCTTTACGATGCACAAGGACGTCCCGCAGTACAGGTGCTGCCAGTGCCCAGAATCAGCAATGTAATTGAATATCGCGCAAATCTTAATAAGTTTAATTCACAGGTCGACAATACTAATCCATTGGACTTCTTTGATTTTACAACTGTGAGTTCCGGTGAGTATTCCACAACAAAAATGGATAGTGCTTTTGGCTCGGCTAAATATTACAGTGCTAATAGCGCCCAGGGTAGAAATAACAGAAATCATGTGCCGGCTGCAAATGGATATTCGTATTCTGTAACAAGATATACTCCGGATGAAACAGGTCGTATTTTAAGGCAGGGTATGCCCGGTGACTCTCTTCATATCGGTTCAAGCCATGCAACCAATTACTACTATGGAACACCAGCACAGGAAGAATTAAATGCTCTTTTTGGTACTGAAGTTGGAAATTATACTCATTATTTTAAAAACATGGTTAAAGATGCCAACGGACAAATGAGTGTGAGCTATGTGGATATGCATGGCCGGACAGTGGCCACTTCTCTAGCCGGCGATTCAACCAAAGGCATGCAGGCACTTGCAACTGGAAATCAGACAATCTATAAAAATCAACAAGGAAAAATTCTTACAAGAAACCTTCTTGACACGGGAACAAATGTTGTGAAGGAAAATGTGAAGGAATCGGTTAGTACCATCCTGGTTCCATTTCAAACACTCTATTCGTTTAACTATATACTTAGGCCTGACACAGTTTATTTACCCAAATGCTCCACTGGTTATGTAATGTATATTGGCAGTTTCGATCTTGAAATTTCCATCACAGATGAAGATGGGATTATTGCCCCACTAACTTACAATTATACAGGTATAAAATCAGTTAATTTTCTTCAGTCGATATCCTTGCCAGTAGGATCATATAATGTACGTAAATCAGTCAGGGTAAATCAGGATACTTTAACTGCATTTTTAAATAACTACCTAACAGTAGGCGTAGGTCTATGTAAAACTGAACAACAATTAATTGACTCTGTAGCATCAGCAGATTCATTGGCCACAGGCTGTGCAACGGCTGTGCCAGTTCTTACAACCACTTCCTGCCAGGCTATGCTTGGATCAAGAGCTACAGCACTTACAAACTATGCCACAAGTATTGGACTGGCAACCTCAAGTCAATTATCTGCGGAACAGTTGACAGAAGTAATTACCCGGTACGTTGCTGATTCTCTTTTTTGTCTCAATATTAATCCCAATAAATCATCAACCCTTAAAACTATCCGAGAGCAAATGCTTAATGATATAGTTCCATTTAGTGGCCAGTATGCTACCAAAAATGGATCAGGTACCATGTATAACAAGTTTAATATATTTTCTCCTTCAGGTCATGGTGTTTTTTCTCAACCTTATTTTAGATACCCTACTCTGGTGGCAGGAGCTGCGCCAACGAATTATAAGACCTATACGGGTAATGTAGATAGTACTGTACTTACGGCCAGGTTATTTGCGATGTCCAATGATCAGTTTACCCAGGAATTCAAGTACTCCTGGGCCGAAAGCCTGCTTCCATATCATCCTGAAATTAAAAAACTAAAATACGCAGAAGATAGCCTTAGAGTAGGTTTCGACTTTATCGACAGCCTGAACGCGTCTGTAAGTGTTGCTTTTAGCCCATTGGCGACAGATCCATTTTTTTCTTCAATTGCACCTGTTGCCACAAAAAATTTAATGCGGAAATACAGTGATACATCATTGATCGGAGGCTTAAGTATGTGGCAAATTGCATATGGTGATGCTATTGGCTGCAAGCTCAGGACTGATTCAGCCAGTCGCACTACGTGTTATAACTTAATGCCTAAAGCCTTTACAGCTACAGGTACATCTATAGCAACCGGTACAGGAAATGTAACTTTATCCGCAAGTTTGCAGGCACAGGCCTGGTCGGTCTATCTTCCACTATACACCAAGGAAAGGGCTGACTTAGTAAATAAACATATTAATCTCAGGAGCGGTACTGTAGATACTGCGGATAACAGGACTTTGATAGCACAGGGTTACCGCCTTCATTTCCCCCTTGATTTTTCTCAGATGGCTTCGAATTATGGTTGGAGTACATGGTATACAGGTACTTCAGGAATCATTCCAACAATTAATATTAACGATTCACTCATTGCTTACAACGATCCTTGTGCTGCCTATGTAAACTCATGGAAAAATGCACTTTTAAACTGCCCGGAACTTACGGCTAAACCCCAGGCAACAAGAGATCAAATACTACTTTCAGTAACAAATAAATTGCTCCAGGTATGTAGAAATGGCAAGGATGCTGCCAATCCTTATGGTGCGTCAACAGTATCTCCAGCCAATAGCGGTGCAGCGTATACAAGTTTTGAACAGGCTGTTAATTTTGTTCTGGATAGTGCTGGTATACCAAGAACAAAATTCTGCCATCCGTACTACATCGAGGCACCAGTCCCATATGGAAAGAACAGATCGGTTAGCAAGCAATATGTATCCATTCTAGACAATTGTGCATGTCTCAGATACGGTAGCTTGAAAAACGAAATCACGGCCGGAGGTGGATCTACTTCAAATTTAAATACCATCAATGCCTACCTGAATAGTAAATATCAGGATACAATATCAACAGAACTGTATCAGCAACTTATAGTATGTGACACGATAACCCCCAAACCTTTACCCACAGGTTTGCCATTCCCTTATTTCCTGAATTGCGGTTTTGCAGAGTCGAATGTGCGTTGTTTTGATTGTGAAGATTTCAAACTTCAGGACTCATTGTTTAAAGTCCGGTTCAATCTTCAGCCAATTACGGTTGATTCACTTCTCACCGACTCCGTTTTGTTTATTAATAATTTGTGGGCAAGGTACCTGAATTTCAAAACAGGATTAGACAAAACATGGTTGGTTTATGCACAAACACTTGGTGGAGGATACTGCGCCAATTCAACACCCCAAACAGTATATGAATACAATAAGATTTGCCCTGATACCAAACCCATGAATGATACAACTGGTTTTACTATATCAGTAAGCCTATGTGAACAGGTCAGGACTTCTGCAATACTCAAGGGAACGCGCATTTTTGCCCTTCAGCAGGAAGAGATTACCAATATTTTCAGAAGCACTTATTTAAAAAAGTGGGATTCATTAAAAGAAACTTTCAATGTCACCGATACCTTAAAAGAATACCATTATACACTCTACTACTACGACCAGGCGGGAAATCTGGTAAAGACAATCCCGCCATCCGGGGTGGATCCAATTTATCGGGTATCATGGTCCGACAGTGTGAATAATTTCAGAATAAAAGGAAATAAGCTGGTGCCAACCCACACTTTACCTACCCAGTACTGTTATAATAGTCTCAACCAGGTTATTTTACAGAAATCTCCGGATGGAGGGGTCAGTAAATTTTTCTATGACCGGCTGGGGAGATTAGTACTGAGCCAGAATGGCCGACAGTCGCGGTTAGGCAATGTCTACAGCTATACAGGATATGATGTACTTGGCAGAATAACTGAAGTTGGCCAAATAACGGGCGGATCAGCCATGACGCTGGTGAATTCGCGCGCAGAAAGCACACTTCAAACCTGGCTGAGTACAGCAGCGGGTACGCGCAATCAAATAACCCTTACCATTTACGACCAGCCATACACAGCTTTTACAGAAGACGTAATTGTGCAACGAAACCTGCGCAACCGGGTGAGTTATGTCCAGGTGTTTGATCTTGCATCAAACTGGTATCCATCCAGTGGCACCTATTACACTTACGATATCCATGGCAATGTAGATACGCTCTTACAGGACTTTGGCAGTATCAACGCCTACACCAATCCAATGAACCAGCAAGGTAATAGATTCAAACGTTTGGTTTATTCATACGACCTGATCAGCGGGAAAGTTAACCAGGTAAGTTACCAACCCGGAAAATGGGATGCCTATTACCAACGATACCTTTATGATGCTGAAAATCGCCTGACGGAAGTGTATTCCGGAAAAGATTCAGTGATGCTGCTATATTTTCCGGAACTGGAGGCCAGGTACAGTTACTATGCCCATGGACCTTTGGCTACTACCATACTGGGTAAACAGCGGGTTCAGAAAGTGGATTATGCATACACCCTGCAAGGGTGGTTGAAAGCCATCAATCCGGCCATGGGGGGAACACTTAATAATGGTATAGATACACTGGAAGCAAAGCCTACGGCGCAGGATGCGTTTGGATTCAGCTTGCATTATTATCGCAACGATTACCGGGCCATAGGCTATTCTTCATCCACGGCTTCAATCCTTGGGAACCTTGGCGCCAGTGCATCACCCCTGTATAACGGCAATATCGCCGCGATGGCAGTTAACCTCCCGAAATTTGGCAGCAGCAGGGTCTATGCGTATGGTTATGACCAGTTAAACCGGCTGGTATCCATGGATGCCTACCAGGGGCTTAGTCCTTCTGCAGGAACATTTACGCCATCCTTGTTGAAGGCCTACCGGGAAAGAGTGTCTTATGATGCAAACGGAAACATCCTCACTTACAAACGTAATGGAGACATTGCCCGGGTGCCGTTGGACAGTTTCTCTATAAGAATGGACAGCCTCACTTACAGTTATACCGCCCAAACCAACCAACTGAATAAAGTGGTTGACCTTGCTCCCGATGCACCGGTGGGAACCTATGCAAACTACAATGATATCAAGACGGGGCAGGCCAACAATAACTACACTTATGACGCCATTGGTAATCTTATAAAAGATAATTCCGAGGGCATCACGGCCATCAACTGGACGGTGTATGGAAAGATTGAGAGCATTGACAAAGGAGGGGTTATCACAAAATATAAATATGATGCTGCAGGAAACCGCATCATGAAGATTTTGCCTACTGAGACCACCATTTACGTGCGGGATGGTTCCGGGAATGTTATAAGTGTTTACAGGAAGGGTTCGGATACCCTTCACCAGGCCGAAGTGCACCTTTACGGCTCGAGC
>Ga0209254_10001923_pt1 | contig 18735 bp, 15 predicted proteins | sample FrelakmetDIP11DI_FD_187148 | JGI IMG/M metagenome (GOLD analysis project Ga0209254, IMG submission 187148) | Freshwater lake sediment microbial communities from the University of Notre Dame, USA, for methane emissions studies - DIP11 DI (SPAdes)... | ecosystem: Environmental > Aquatic >...
CGCGGCCGGTCCGTCGATCGCGACGATCAGCGGTCCTTCGCGGTCGCTTGAGGTCGGGTCAGACACGTCGGCTCTGCTTCCTTTCGGCCGTCCAGCACGGGGCGGCTGTTGTAGGCGATCTCCGCGTCTGTTCGGCACGGACTGGGTCCGGCCGCAGGGTTGGCGGCCGGACCCGCTCACCTACCCGCCGTCGCTGGGCGGTGCGGCCACGACACCGCTGGCCGGGGTCGGCTGCACCGGGCGCCGCGCCGCCTCGTGCCGCGCGATCACCTCTACCGGCACCTCGATCAGCGGCCGCGCCGGATCCGATGTGGCGATGCGCACGGTGGTGCGCAGCGTGCCCCCCTTGACCGTCACACCCTCGGCAAGGGTGAATCGGATCGAGTGGATCTGCTGGCTGCCGGAGCTCTCGAGCTTCGCCGCGACCAGCGTCGGATCGGCGACCTCGATCCCGGTGACCGCGAAGGCGGATCGTCCGGCATGGGCCAGCCGCACCAGCAGGCTCGCGCCGCCAGGGCCGCCGTCCGCCGGCCACAGCCGGACCGAGCTCGGGCGCGCCTCGATCGTCGCGCGGATCCTGACGACCAGGGGCACCTCCACCTTCGGCGCACGCGGATCGTTGGTGGCGACGGTGATCAGCCCGTCGTGACTGCCAGCGACCGCCGACTCCATGGTGCCGACGAGCCACTGGTCGCCGGGCTGGGGCGCCAGCTTGCCGATCGCCGGATCACTGCCCTGGGCGGGCGCGAGCTCGACCCGGAGCCCGCGCTCGAGGGTCGTCCCGACCACCCGGGCCTCGAGTGGCTGGCCATCGGCGCGCCGCAGCAGAACGCGCTCGGTGACCGACGATCCCTCGACGGCGTTGAAGTACATGCGAAACGCGGGCACCGCCACGATCGGGGTCACCGCGTTGAACGACACGGTGAGGCGGAGGTTCTCGGCACCCGGCGCGTCAGTCTGCACCGTGATGCTCTTCGACAAACGGCCGCTGTGCCCGCTGTTGGTCTTGACCTTCGATGTGAGCTGTCCCGACCCACCTGCCGGGATGACCGAGTCATACTCGGTGACGGTGCATCCTCACGAGGGCTTTGCGCGGATGATGTGAACGTCCGCGTCGCCAGCGTTGTGGAAGCGGAACACCGCCACCGCTTCGCTGCCCGCGGTCACGTCCCCGAGGTCGATCGTCTCTTGCTCTACCCGGAACACCGGGGTCGGCGCCGCTTCATCGGCGGCAACCGCCACCGCGGCGATGACCACGAGCGCGCCCACGACCGCGGCGGCGGTCGTTGTGACCAGCTTCATCGGTTCCTCCCCTGCGCGCCCCGTGTCCGTCCGCCGTTCTGCACGGTCGGTGCAGGGCGGTCGACGATTCACGCCGGCGCGAACCGCAGGGGATTGTACACCGTCGGGCGATTCAGGACCGGGCGGCGGACCGGACCTCACCGCCGATGCCGACAACGGCGACGCGCACCGGGACGGCCCGCGACGCCTGCGCCAGTGCGGCGCGAGCGAGCTGCACCAGCCCCCGGCAGCACGGCACCTCCATGACCATGACCTCGATCGCGCGAATGCCACCGTGATCGATCATCGCCGCGAGCTTGGCCACGTAGGCCTCCTGCTGGCTGTCGAGCTTGGGGCAGGCGATGGCCAGGGCCCGGCCATCGAGGTGCGCCTGATGAAAGCCACCGACCGCGTAGGCCACGCAGTCGGCGGCGAGCAGGAGCTCTGCGTCCTCGAGGAAGGGTGCGGTCGGTGGCAGTAGGTGGAGCTGGATCGGCCACTGCCGCAGCCGCGATGTGACGTCAGCCGCGGCTACCGGCGCGCCGGCCGGCGGGCGCAGGGCGACCACGCGGGATCCTGGGCACGACGACACCGCTTGCTCGCCCACCACTGGCAGGCCGGCGCCGGCAGTGGGACGCACCTCGGATCGCAGCCCCGCCAGATGGCGACCGACGGCCTCGCTGTCGAAATCCTCGGCCTGGCGCCGCACCACGGTGATCGCGCCCTTCGGGCAGTGTCCAAGGCAGGCGCCGAGGCCGTCGCAGTAGACGTCGCTGACCAGCCTGGCCTTGCCATCGACGATCCGGATTGCGCCTTCCGCACAGCTCGGCACGCAGTCGCCACAGCCGTCGCACAGCTCCTCGTCGATCTCCACGACCTCGCGCACGGCCATCGGATCACGCGCCCTGGCCGCGCAGCATGGTCAGGATCATCTTCGAATCGACGGCGGCGCGCAGCGCGTGCGGAACCCCGGCCGGCATCAAGACGATCTCCCCGGCGTTCACGGTCACCGGCTTACCGCCGATGGCGAGCTCGAGCCGCCCGAACGCCACGTGCACCAGCGCGTCGAACGGCGCGGTGTGCTCCGCGAGCTCCTGTCCGGCGGCGAACGCGAACATGGTCACGCTGCCGCCCGGGCTGCGGGCCAGCACCCTGCTCACGATCGCCGCCGGCGCGACCTGCACCAACTGGTCCACCACGGCCACCACGGCCGGAGCCATCACCGTGCTTCCCGATGCGTCCTTCATGTTCACCCCCCGACGTCCAGTGTGCCGCGCCTGCCAGCTGCCGTCCTTGATCCAGGTCAAGCTGGCGGTCGGAGGAGCGGGAACACCGGCTGGCCAGCGATGACCGCGACCGTGTCGCCGCCACGCGTCCGCCGCCAGCAGTCCACGACCGCCGCCGGATCGCTCACCGGGTGGAAGCCGAGCCGCCGCGCCAGCGCGTCGTCGAGCCGCGACACCAGATGCACCCGGTACCGCGCCGTCAAGCTCACCAGCCGCAGCGTGGTGTGCCCGTACTGGACCCACCGCTCGGCCAGCCGCTGCATGATCGCCGACGGCCGGGGATCGTCGAGGAACGGCTGCATATCCACTGACCCGCTGCCCGATGACAGGTCGGCCGCGAACAGCACCTCCCCTCCCTCATCGAGGAACCGGCACGCCGCGTCAAGGCCCTTGTGCGCCTGGATCAAGGTGGCGTCAGCCGGACCCCCACCGGCCGATGCCACGACCAGGGGAAAGCGCCCGCCGGCGACCTCATACCAGTTGCGCGCCCTTTCGACGGCTGCCGCAAAGGCGATCCGCCACGGACCTGCGGCGGCGAAGGCCGGGCGCCCGTTGCGGCCCGGGACCAGGCAGAGAGCACAGTCGGGCGGCCGGCAGTCCGCGGCCCGCGCGATCTCCTCGGCGACCGGGTTGCCGTCCAACACGCCAGGCTGGCACCCGGGATCCCGCTCGAGCCCGCCGCCATGCCGGCGCAGCACGCGGGCGTGGTTGGCCTGGATCTCCCGGTAGCCCGCTACCCCGGGGAAGACCATCTTCGGACCGCCCCCGAAGCCGGCGAAGTAGTGGTGCCGAACCCCGCCGACGGTGACCAGCAGCGACGCCTCGGCGGCCAGGCGGTGCAGGCGAAGCGCGCTGCCGTCCGCAAGGCTGCCGACCCGGACCAGCGCGCCGTCGTCGCGCGCGTCGTGCTGCATGACCCGGATGCCGCTCGGGAGCGGTCCGACGAGCGATGCCAGAGAACCTTGATCCAGCGGCGGGTGGGTGCCGCACGCCACCAGCACGCTGACCCGGCGGTCCGGAACCCCGGCACGAGCCAACCGCTGGAGCACAACCGGGAGCACCGTCGCGAGCTCGATCTTGCGGGTCGCGTCCGGGACCACCACGGTGGCATCGGTTCGCCCGTGCGCCAGCTCGGCCAAAGTCGCGCCGCCGAGCGGTCGATCCAGCGCCCATCCCACCAGCCGCGGCAGGTCCGATGCGCCGTGGGGCGCAGCCGGATCGAGCGGCCGAACCTTGAGCCCGCGCAGGTCGACCGCGAGCGTGTCGCCGGCGAACGGCAGCTTGACGATCACCGGCTCACCATACCATCGTGGAGGTGGAAGATCATCGCGATGCACGAGCCCCTGCACCAGTCCCACCGGACGCCGCTGCTGGAGCTCGCGAGGGACACCCTGCCGGCGCGGCTAGGCCTCTGCCGCTCCGTCCGTCGGGTCCCCGGCAACCGACACGCCGAGCACCGCGCGCTCGTACTCCGGGAGGGAGGCGAAGGTCTGGAACGGGCGACCCCGCGCACCGTCCGGGTCCGGCAGCATCGCCGCGCCCGACAGCTCGATGATCCTACCCAGGAAAGCCCGGAAGGCCTCCGCCGCGTCGGGCCCGGGGGCGAGGGCCCGCGGGTCGAAGTCGGTGCTCAGCAGGCGGACCACACGCAGCTCGCGGCGGTCGCTCCACGGCGCGTCGAGCATCAGGTCGACGACAACCACCGGCCGCTTCTCGGACCGGGCCACGCCACCCACCGCGATCGCCTCGATCCGCGCCAAGCTCAGCCGCCGGGTCGCGCCCTCCACTTGGATGACGAGGTTGTCCTCCTCGAGCGCCTGCGGCACCGCTGCGACGACCTGGAGCCGGTGGACAACCGCGGGCGACCCGAGCCGTGCCACCGGAGACCCGGTGGGACCCGCAGCCGCCGTCGGTGTGGCCGCCGCGGCAGCGATCGCCGCGAGCTCGGGGCGGACGTCGGCAGGGAGGTCCGGCCGCGACAGCGCTTCGCGCGCGAACGAGGCGGCTGCCGGCGCGCCCGCCTGGACCGCCGTCCGCGCCAGCCGAACCAGGGGGCCGATCGGCGTGCCCGCCCCGACCGAGCGCAGCGCGTGCGCGAGCGTCGCTCCCACGGCATCACGGCGTCCGCTGCGGAGCAGGATCTCGACCACCCGCGCCGCCAGCGAGGGGTCGACCTGGAGGTTGGGAACAGCGAGCGCTAGCTCCTCCCAGTGCTGCAGGACGAGGGTTTCGTCGTCGGCTCGCAGCCCGGCCTGGATGATCCGCTGGAGGTCGCCGGCGGCGATCTCCGGACGACCGCTGTCCACGGCCGCGTTCCACAGCGCGAGCACGCCATCGGTGTTGCCTGGGTCGTCACGGACGACGGCGGCCAGGAGCTGCAGCGAGTGCTCGAGCCTGCCCTGCGCCCTCGCCTCCAGCGCCCGGTCGACCGCCGGGTTGTCGTGGACCGTGATCTTGGCCTCGATGGCGCGGTGAATGAAGCGCTCCTCGACCCGCCAGTAGGCAATGCCGGCGGCCACAGCGAGCCCGAATGCGAAGCCCCAGACATGGGCCCAGTGCGCAACGCCGCCGCCGCCGGTCCCGGGGGATGCCACGTCCCAGGCCTGCGCGAACACCAGTTCGCGCGCGAACCACAGTGGCAGCATGAGCCAGGCGGGCGCGGTGAAGGTGCCGGGTCGGAACGGGATGAAGAAGTACAGGAACCTGATCCTGGTCTTCCAGTAGCGGACCAGGAAGGCGCCCATGACGCCGGCCACGGCGCCCGACGCGCCGATCAACGGCTCGTCGAGCTCGGGGTAGCGCAGGGCGAACATCAGGGCCGACAGCGCTCCGGCGGTCAAATAGAAGGCGGCGAACACCGGCCGTCCCCAGACGTCCTCGATGAAGGGGCCCGCCAGGAACAGGAAGAACAGATTGCCGAACAGGTGCAGGAAGCCCCCGTGCAGGAACTGGTAGGTGATGAGCGCCGACGGCTTGATGGCGGTCGGCACCACCCCGAAGCGCCGGTAGGAGGAGTCGCGGATCGCTGCCAGCGACGCGAGCGCGCGCTCGACGATGCGGTCGAGCTCCTCCTGCTCGGCGGCCACCTGGCGTGGGCTGGTGGGCGGCGCCGCGCCGAGGTCCCGAGTCGCCTCGAGGAAGGTCTGAAACTCCTGGTGGGGAACGTAGCGGTCGAGGGTGCGCGCGAACTCGGGTTGGATCTCGAGGTACGGATGGGTGCTGTAGTACTCGAAGAACTCGGTGAAGTCCTTGTTGACCTGCGTGCCGTCCCGGCGGGTCGCGAGCGAGGTCAGCGCGAACGCCGCCACGCAGGCCGCCATCAGCACGAACGTCACCCACGGCAGCCGCCGCACGGTGGTGTGCTCGTGGCCGTATGGGATGATCACGAGAATCGTTCCCGCCCGACAACTGGTTCCCGCCCGCCCGGCGCCTGATATACCACCTGACCGCAGGGCAGGCGCTCAGTCGACGCGCTCCACCCTCTCACGGCCGCGGTGGTGGCCGGGCTACGGCTCGATCCTGATTCCCTGCTCATCGAGGAACCATAGCCGACAGGCGAGCTTGACGCCGCAGCGCTCGGCCACGCGATCCCGCATCATCCGGTAGAGCTCGGCGACATCGCGCGCCGAGCAGGCCGCCGTGGTCACGATGGCATTCGACGACCAGTCGGCAACCCGAGCCCCGCCGAAGCGCAGCACCTCGCAGCCCGCGCGCGCGAGCAGCGTCGCGGCGGAACCCCCAGGCGGATCCTGGAAGACGACCGGAGCCACCCGCCCGCGCAGCGGCCCGACCGGCCGCCGGGCCGCCCCCACCCGCAGTCCGCGGACTGGCTGCGACGGCTGCCCCGGCCGCAACCGCACCCTGGTGATGACCGCCCGCCCCTCCCCCAAACCCGCCGCCCAGGCCCCGCCGCTGTCCCTGGGAGCAACCCGGGTCGGTCCTGCCCCGGGCCGCGCGACCTCGATCCAGTCGGCAAGATCGATCACGGTCGACGGCTCGCCAAGCGCGGCGGCCCGCAGGTCGCCGCCGGCGCTGCCCGGCTCCCCGATCAGGCGGTCCATCTCGGGTGGCCCGGAACGTGCCAGAGAGCCGCCGACCTGTGCCAACTTGGCACCCGCACCAACGACCAGGCCGCCATCCTCCGCCACCGTGGAGCGCTGGAGTTCGCCGGCGAGGTGCAGGAGCGGGATCCGAAGCCCGCGGTCGGGGGCCACGATCCTGCTGCCAGCCCCGAGCACCAGCCAGCGCAGGCCGTGGCTGGCCAGCAGATCGATGGCCCGCTGCCCGGCCGATGCCGTGCTGCAGCGGATCAGGAGGTCGCCGAGCCCGCCGATGGCTAGCGTCGTCCACGCACCGAGGTCGACGCGCTCGTGCACCTCGAGGTCCCCGCCAAGGCGGAACTCCCGGAGCAGAGTTTTGAGGGTTGAGGGCAGATCACCCACGCTGCAAAGCTCCCGGCCCAGTGGCCTGGCACGGTGCTTGCTTATGTTCGCACCAGCCAGTCGACGCAACGAACTGGTATACGCATCATACCTCCTCCTTCCTCCTGCGGACCTCACGGTCCGCTCCTTTTTTTCAGGGGGCGCGGCTCCCGAGACCGAGGCTGCGGAGGTGGTAGAGAAGGGTCTGCCGGGAGATCCCGAGCTCGCGCGCCGCCGCGCTCCGGTTGCCGCCGTGACGGTGGAGGGCCCGGCGGAGCAGCCGCCGCCGGAAATCGGCGGTGGCCTGGCCCCAGCGCTGCGGCGCCGTGTTCTCACCTTCCCCAAACGGCAGCATCGCTCGGGTCACGACTCCGCCCCCGGCCTCGACCATCCCCAGCTCCACCGCGTGGCGCAGCTGCCGGATGTTGCCCGGCCAGTGGTAGCGAAGGAGCGCGCTCTCGGCAGCCTCGCTCCAGCGGCACGGCGGCAGCCCGATCCGGAGCGACGCCTCCTTCTCGAAGAGGTGGCGCAGCAGCGGCAGGTCCTCGATCCGCTCCCGCAGCGGCGGCACGCGCACCACCGCCGGGGCGAGGCGGTAGTACAGGTCGGCGCGAAACGACCCGTCATCGATCCCCGCGAGGAGATCGCGGTGGGTCGCCGACACGACCCGCGCCGCGACGGTGTGGAATGCGGTCGACCCCACCGGCCGCACCTCGCCGGACTCCAGGACCCGGAGCAGCTTGGCCTGCATGGCGAGGTCGAGGTCGCCGATCTCGTCCAGGAACAGCGTCCCCCGATGAGCGGCCGTGACCAGCCCCTGCCGCGCCCGATCCGCACCGGTATAGGCACCGCGCACCGAACCGAAGAGCTCCGCCTCGAGCAGCTCCCTCGGAATCGCCGCCACATTGACCGGCACGAAGGCACCGGTCCTTCCCGAGAGACGGTGAACGGCCTGCGCCGCGACCTCCTTGCCGGCCCCGGTTTCGCCGAGGAGCAGCACGGCGATGTCGGTTGGCGCGATTCGCCGCAGCTCCGCTCGCAGGCGCGTCGCCGGCGCCGAGCGGCCGTGGATGCCGTTGTCGTCGTCCGCGGCACCGGCCCCCGTCTCCTCGACGGTGGCCGCGATCGCAAGCAGGCCGAGGAGCGTCCTCCAGAGGGGGCCTTCGCGCGGCCGACCCCCCAAAGGCGTGACCCGCAAGCCGCCGCTCGCGACCTCGCCGTCGGCGGCACCGCCCCCATAGCGCCACACGACCCTCCCGCTGCCCCGACAGTGGACCTCGATCCCGCTCAGGCCGAGCGAGCGCAAGAGCCGGCCCGCCTGCACCTCGCTCAGCGCCGAGGGATCACCCTCGCACGCGAGCACCGCCAGCGCGTCGAGCACTCCCTCGTCGAGCGTGTGCGAGCCCGGGCCGCGAATGGCCAACGACCTCGCGACCCCCGCGACCGCGGCAACGGACTCGCTCAGCCTACCGGCGACGTCAGCGCCCGCCATACCTCCCAAAAGGACGGGAAGGACGTGCCGACGCAACCCGGGTCATCGAGCTCCACGAGTTCGTACCGCATTGGCCTTCTCGGCGAACGTGGTTGACCGAGTTGTTGTCGGACGGCCACTGCGGCACGAACTCCCCAGGATGCGCGCAGCGCATCCCGAGGAGCGTGTTGGGCTGAGGCCAACAACAATGACCACGTCAGGAACGCATCCAGGGGCCTATGCCCTACACGCTTCCAGTGGGCCGGCGCGCAGCCCGGAGATCGGTCCGGGCAGCCTCACGCCCCGCCTCCGTCCGCTTCCGGGGCTGGCGGGATCGGCTGAGGCTCGAGCGTCGGGCTCAGCCAGCTCCACGATCCGTCGTCCGCCACCGCCAGGCACCCTCGGGTCTCCATCCAGGCCGGGACGACCATCGCCAGCCGATCACCGTTCCCGGTGGCCCAGCTGGTGTGGAAGTGTCCCCAGAACAGGATGTCGACGCCCTCGGCCCAGGCCCGGCGGGCGGCCCGCTCCAGGTCGCGGATCGGCTTGCGGTAGCGATACTTCCGGTTCGTCGCCGCGAGCCGCGCCTCCATGTGGCTGACGATCGCGACCGCCAGCGAGCCCGGCAGCAACCGCGCCCACACCCGCGCCGGCCGCGACTTCGAGACCGCGGACCAGAAACGGTACTGGACGTCGCGCAGGTTGACCCGGTCGCCGTGCACGACGCGAAAGGCGCGGCCTCCCGCGACGAAGTCGTGCTGCCGCCCGGTCCAGTCGACCCGTTCGGCGAGCTCTGGGTCGTCGAGGAAGAAGTCGCGGTTGCCCTCGATCAACCCGATCGTCATGCCGCGCCGCCGGACCCGGTCCCACTCGAGGAGCACCGTCTGCACCGCCGGGGTCCAGAACTTCGCCATCCCGATCAGGTACTGGAAGGCATCGCCGAGATAGATGAGCTCGCGGAACCCGGCTTCGGCGGCGCGCTCGACGAGCTGCACCATGTCGGCCGAGTCGGCCGCGGTGTGGCCGACATGGGCATCGGCGATGATGAGCCGTGTCACACCTGCATGGTACAGGAGGAGGGTCAGCACTGACCCGGCGCGCTGGCCGCGGATATACTTACTCCGTTGCCCATTTGGAGGGATTTCGAGACTCATGCGGTGGTCGCTCCTCCTGTCGCTGCTCGCCGCGGTGCATCCGTCCGGCGCCGGGGCCGGGATCGCGCCCGCTGCTGAGCTGCGCATCAACCCTCGGGTCGCTGCCGCGATCGTGGCCGAATGGAACGCCGGCGCTGAGCGCTTCCAAGTGATCGTCCACCTCGCCGCCCCCGCCGAAGCGCGAACCCCACTCGCACCATTCAAGACCGGCGCCGACCGCCTCCGGCAGGAGGCCGTCGCCGACTCCATCGCCGCGGAGCTGGCGGCGCTGTCGCCCCTGCTGGATCGCGGGGAGATCGCGTCAGTGCAGTCCTTCCTCCTCCAGCCCGCCTTCGCCGCCACCGTCACTCGCCGTGCGCTGGTCGAGCTCGTCGACCGCCCCGAGATCGTCGAGATCGAGCCCGACCTGCGGTTCACCGTTCACACGACCGAGGGGCTCGAGATGATCGGCGCCAACCGCCTGCACGATCTCGGCTGGTTCGGCGACGGGACGGCCGTGGCCATCATCGACACCGGCATCGACTCCCTGCACCCCACGCTCGGCGGCCTGCCGCTGCCCAACCCGAAGGTCGTTCGCGGGCTCGACACCGCCGACCTCGACGACGACCCGTCCGACTGCAACGGCCACGGCACCGCGGTCGCCTCGATCGCCGCGGGCACCTCGTACCAGTGGAGCCCGCAGCTCCGTTTCTCCGGCGGGGTCGCTCCCCAGGCGCGAATCCTCGCTTACAAAGCCAGCCCGGACGCCGACTGCGGAGCGTTTCCGCTGTCGGCGGTGGTGGTGGCGATCGAGGACGCTCTCCTCCACCGCTCCGGTGACGGCTACCAGCTCGCCGCCATTAACCTGTCGTTCGGCGGCGGCGCGTTCGAGGGCCCGTGCGACCGCTTTGCAACCAGCTATGCAAACGCCGTCACGGCCGCCAGCGAGGCCGGGGTCACGATCGTCGCCTCGTCCGGGAACGAGGGCCGGCTGACGGCGATCGCCGCCCCCGCGTGCGTCGGCGAGGTGCTGAGCGTGGCCTCGGTCTGGGACACCGACTCGGGCTGGGTCGGCTACAGCTTCTGTCTCGACCCCGCATGCGCGTCGCGCTGCGACGACAGCTTCCGGCCCGCCGGGGCGGTCACCTGCTACAGCAACTCGAGCCCCGTCCTCGACCTGCTCGCGCCCTCCGAGTACCTGAGGGCGGCGCGCGCGAACGGACAGACCATCGAGTTCGGAGGGACCTCGGGTGCCGCACCCTATGCCACCGGCGCGGTCGCGCTGCTCCGCCAGGCAGCGCCCGACCTCGAGCCGGGTGCGCTGCGCCAGCTGCTGCAGCTCAGCGGCGATCCAACACTCGACCCCCGCACCGGCCTGGTGCGTCCACGAATCAACCTCGAGCGGTCGCTCGCCACCGCCGGTCGCATCCACGCCTCGGCCACACCCGGCATGAACATCCCGGTGGCGACCGGCGCCCCGACGGTGTCGACCGTGGACGTCGACCAAGCGGGCATCATCGGCTCGGTCCGAGTCCTGCTCGAGGTCATCCACCCCGAGCCCGAGCGACTGGAGATTGCGCTGGTCGCGCCGTCCGGCACTCGCGCGCGGCTGCACCACCATGGACCGGGATCGATCCCCGCGTCGGGCGGCGACCCCCACAGCGACGGCGTCTGGGGCCTGTTCCCGGACGAGCTCGAGCCGGTCGACAGCCTGGGCGTCTTCTCCGGCCAGCCAGCCGCCGGGACGTGGCGCCTCGAGCTCGTCGACGGCGGCCCCGCCGCGCCGGGCGGTGAGCTCGCGCGCCTCGTCGGCTGGGCTCTGTCCATTGAAAGCTCCGAGCCCCCCGAACCACCCACGACGACGACGGTGGTCGTTCCAGTGGTCGCCCACGGCCCTGGCGCCCACGGCGCCATGTGGAGGTCGGACGTCCGCATCTTCAATCCTTCCCCGGACACCACCACTCCCGCCCGGCTCTACTTCGTGCCGTCATCCGAGGACGGGACGCAGGTCTTCCGACAGAGCGAGGTCGTGCTCCCCCAGCACACGGTGATCGACCTGCCGGACGTCGTCGCGCGCCACTTCGGGGGTGCCGCACCGCGTGGATCGCTCATCCTCCAGACCGCGGCTCCCGGCCTCGTGGTCACCTCGCGCACGTTCACCGGCGATGAGGCGTCGGGCAGCTACGGGCAGTTCATCGGCAGCGTCGCCCCATCGAACCTCACCGCACTCGGTCAACCGCCACTCGTGATCGGCGAGCTCGGCAGGGGCGGCGACGTCCGCACCAACCTCGGGCTGACCGAGGTCGCGGGCGCGAGCGCCACGGTGACCGTTGTCCGATTCAACGGCGACACCGGAGCCACCGTGGGCGCACCCGCAGTGTTCATCGTGGCTCCCTTCTCCAACCTGCAGGTGCCGCTCGCAGGCCTCCCCACGGCCGCCTCGGCCTATGCCATCGTCGCGGTGTCGGCCGGCGCAGGCCGGATCTCCGCCTACGCGTCGCTCGTCGACAACCGCACCGGGGACGCGGTCTTCAACCTGGCAGTCCGGCCGGCCCCGGTCGACCGCCTCATGGTTCCGGTGGTCGCCCGCCACCCGGGACGCGGGGGGACCCGGTGGCGCAGCTCGCTCCAGGTGGTCAACCTCGGCCAGGCCGCGGTAGCTCTCGACCTCCAGCTGCGACCCAGGAAGGGCAGCCTGTCCAGCCCCGGCAACGCAACCGCGACCGTCCAACCGGGCCGCGCCCTCGCGGTCGCGGACGTGGTCGGTGAGCTGTTCGGTCTCGATCAAGCCGTCGGCTCGCTCCAGCTCAACGTGTTGCAGGGACCGGCCACCATCGTCGCCACTTCGCGCACCTTCAACGCGACCGCCGATGGCACGTATGGGCAAGGGGTCCCGGCGGCGGCCTCCGGCGTCGGCCCCGCCGCCGTGATCTCGCACGTCGACGGCACCGATTCGCTGCGCACGAATCTCGGGCTGTGCGAGGTGACAGGCTCGACCGTACGCCTGCGCTGCACCATCCGTGACGCCCACGGCCGTCAGCTCGGCCAGCCCCTGATCCTCGATCCGGGGCCGTTCGAGCTCGTCCAGGTCGACGACGTCTTTGCCGCCGCCGGCGCGGCCCCGACCCGCAACTGCCGCATCGAGCTCACGAGAGTGTCCGGAACGGGCGACTTCGTGGGCTACGCGTCGGTGGTCGACGCCCTCACCGGGGACGCGATCTGCGTCCCAGCGGTTTCCCAGTCGCAGTAACTGCGCTCCGTCGACCGTGCGCTCACCCGTCCCGGCACAGCCGCGAGCTCCCGCGCCAGTGCCTCCATCGGCGTCCTCCTCGCCCGCCGCTGTACTGCCGCCGGCAGCCGGCGCAGTGCTTCCCCAGGATCGGACTTGATCGCGCGAACGCCCATTCCTGCGCGAAGCCGATGGTGAGGTGTATCACCCAACCTCCAAGCCGGTAACCATAGAATCGACGGAAGGGGTCGATCTTGGAGCGTCTCGCTCGAATCGTGTTGGTTGTCGCTCTCGCCGCGGTCCCTGCCGCCGGCGGGGCGAGCGCCGCCACCTCCGTCCTCCTCGGCGACACCGTCACCTGTGACGCCTCCGCCTCCGAGGGTCATCCCTCCTCCTACGCCTGGTACGTCACCGAGCCCGGCGGCTCGCCGCCGACCCAGCCGACGTCGACCGCGATCAGCTTCCCGCTCCTACTCGACGCTATCGGCACCTGGACGATCGAGCTGGTGATCGGCTACCTCCACCAGGCGCCCGGCGGAGGGACCTACCAGTCAACCGCGAGTACGACCGTCGAGGTCCATGTCGTGGTCGCCTCACTCGAGCTTTCGAGCACCCGTCTCACGACCGAGGAGAGCCTCACCATGGACGGCACGGCCTCCCGCTGGTCGAGCTGGGTGACCCCGAACGCGACCTGGCGGATCGATGGCTCGCTCTACAACCCCTGCTACATGCCCGCGCCGCCAGATCCGTCAGTGCTGGTCTGCGTTCTTCCGCCCGGCCTCCTCGCCCCCGGGCCCCACTATGCCACCCTCCGTCTCACCGATCCCGCGAGCGGCGAATGGCACCGCGCCAGGGCGGACTTCGAGGTCGTGGAAGTGTCGCCGCTGGCCGTCGACTTCAGCTGGGAGCCCGTCAACCCGGATCCAGGAGCTCTGGTCCAGCTCGAGATCCAGGTCCAGCCGCCGGAGGCCGAGGCCGACCTCCTCACCGCCACCTGGGACTGGGACGACGGCCAGGTCCTCCAGCAGCCCTGTCAGCCGTACGGCTGCATGGTCGCGAGCCACGAGTGGGCCCAGCAGGGCTGGTACGACGTGCACCTCCTCGTCGAAACCGCCGACGAAGCGGCCGAGGTCACCCGCACCATCCAGGTCGGCAATCCGCCGACACCGCCGGTCGCTTCATTCACCGCCGTACCCTCCAGCCCGCTGCTGGTGCGGCCGGTGACCTTCACCTTCACCGGCTCGTGCGAGGAGCCCTGCACCTACGCGTGGGTCTTCGGCGATGGCACCACGTCCTCGATACCGAGCCCGACCCACACCTACGTCGTACCCGGCACCTACCCCGCCCGCCTGACCGTGACGAACGACGGCGGCAGCGACAGCGAGCAGCTCCTCATCACCGTCACCCCGTGCTGGTCGCCGGCGAGCCCGGTCCAGTCCGGCGCCTGCTACGGCGGACCGGTTCAGCTGACCGCAGCCGCCGGCGTGGCATGGCTGTGGAGCACCGGCGCGACCTCGCGCACGGTCACCGTCGGCCAGGCCGGAGACTACTGGGTCGACGTCAACAGCGGCAGCTCCTGCTGGGGGCATGCGCCGTGGACGGTGGCGCTCACCAACTGCGGCGACCCGGGCGGCGACGCCAACCTCGACGGCGCGACCGACCTCGCCGACGTGCCGGCGCTGCTGCGCGAGCTTGCCGATGGCGACGGGACCGCCGTCATCGCCGCAGGCGGCGGCGATCTCAGCGCGCCCGGCGGCGACGTCACCCGCGACTGGCTCCTCACCGCCACCGACCTCGAGGCGATCCTCGCGATCCTGTTCGCCGGGCCGTGAGCGATCGCCCACTGCGAAGCTGAGCCGGCACCGGTCCGTCGACCGCTCGCAGTGATTCGACTAGCCGTTGCGCTGCGCGAAGTCCTTCATGAAGCTCGCCAGAGCCTCGAGGCCGTCGATCCCCATCGCGTTGTAGATCGAGGCCCGGCAGCCGCCCACCGAGCGGTGCCCCTTGAGGCCGAACATCCGGTTCGTCTTGGCCTCGCCGAGGAACTTGCCCTCGAGCTCCTCGGAGGGCAGCCGCCAGACCACGTTCATCACCGACCGGCTGGCCGGCTCCACCGGGCAGCGGTAGAAGCCGGAGCTGCCCTCGATCACGCCGTACAGAAGCTCGGCCTTGGCGCGGTTTCTCCGCTCCATGGCGGCGAGACCACCCTCGGCCTTCACCCACTGCAGCACGTTGCGGACGATGTAGATCGAGAACGTGGGCGGGGTGTTGTAGAGCGACTCCTCCTTGAGGTGGATGCCGTACCTGAGCATGGTCGGCAGCCCGCTGTTCGCCTTCTCCACCCACGAGCGCTTCACGATCACCGCGGTGACGCCGGACGGGCCGAGGTTCTTCTGGGCGCCGGCGTAGATCAGCGCGAAGCGGTTGGCATCGAACGGCCGCCACAGCAGGTCCGACGACATGTCGGCGACCATCGGCACCGCCCCGGGGTCCGGGAACTCGTGGTACTGGGTGCCCTTGATCGTGTTGTTCGACGTGATGTGGACGTAGGCGGCCGCCAGGTCCAGGTCGAGCTCGTGCTGGGCCGGGACGCGTGTGAACCCGTTGCCCTCCGAGGTCCCGGCGATCCGGGCCTTGGCGACGATGTTCGCCTCCTTGAAGGCCTTCTCGGCCCAGGAGCCGGTGATCACGTAGTCCGCGGAGCCGCCCTTCGGGATGAAGTTCATCGGCACCATCGCGAACTGCAAGGAGGCACCGCCCTGCAGGAAGAGCACGACGTGGTCGTCGTCGAGCCCGAGCAGCTCGCGGAACAGGTCCATCGCCTCGTGGTGCACCGCGTCGTACTCCTTCGAGCGGTGCGAGGTCTCCATGACCGACATCCCGGTCCCGGCCCAATCGATCATCTCGTCGCGCGCGCGCTCGAGCGCGGACAGCGGCAGGGTCGCGGGGCCAGCGTAGAAGTTCCAGCTCCTCATGGCGCCTCCCTTCAGGCGGTGTGGCTGACGAAGTCCTCGAGGATGTGAATGACCACATCCCCGATCCGCAGCAGGTTCTCGGTGCTAGACGCCCCGATGTGCGGGGTCATCACCACGTTCGGGGCATCGTGCAGCGGGCACGCCGGATCCGGCGGATCCGAGAAGAAGACGTCGGTCGCGTAAGCGCGCAGCTTGCCCGACCGGAGGGCTTCCACGAGGTCTGCCTCGACGACGCACTTTCCGCGCGCCGTGTTGATGATCACCGCCCCGTCCTTCATCGTGGCCAGTGTCCCCCGGTTGATCATGCCGCGGGTCTCGTCGGTCAGCGGGACGTGCAGCGACAGGTAGTCGGACTGGCTGAGGACCTGCTCGAGACCGACCAGCTGCACGAGCTCGTGGCTCCGGATCAGCGGGTCGTACGCTATCACCCGCATACCGAAGGCGAGCGCTCGCCGCGCCAGCTCGGTGCCGATGTTGCCGGCGCCGATCAGTCCGAGCGTCTTGCCCATCAGCTCGGTGCGCTTGAGCTCCTTCTTGAGCCACTGGCGCTGGATCATGCTGACGTGGCCGTCGATCAGCCGCGCCGGCACGGCGATCATCAGCGCGAACGCTAGCTCGGCGACGGCAACCGCCGACGCCTCGGCGGTGTTGAAGACCTGGATGCCCTTGGAGCGGGCGTAGTCGACGTCGATGTTGTCGAGCCCGACCCCGCCGCGGATGATCAGTCGCAGCTTCTTGGCGCGGTCGATGTATGCGCGGTCGCACTTCGTTTTCGAGCGCACCAGGACCACGTCCGCGTCGGCCACCTGCTCCTTGTCGTCGGTGACCTCGCCGAACGCCGCCAGCTTGCCCGGCAGCGATGGGTCGAACGCATCGGAAACCAGGATCTTCATGTGCTCTCCTCCGTTCTCAACAGTCCTCGAGCGGTCGTATGATCAAGCCGTCGCGCAGCTTCGGCTCGAACCAGGTCGACTTGGGCGGCATCACCCGGCCGGCGTCCGCGACGGCGAACAGCTGCTCGATCGAGGTCGGGTGCACCGCGAACGCCACCGCGAACCGGCCCGAGTCCACGAGCCTCTCGAGCTCGCCGAGCCCGCGAATGCCGCCCACGAAGTCGATGCGCTCGTCCTTGCGCGGGTCGCCGATGCCGAGCACTGGACCGAGCAGGTTGTCCTGCAAGATCGCCACATCGAGGGACTGCACCGGGTCGTCGGTCGGGTAGGTGCCGGCCTTCGCCGTCAGGCGGTACCACTTCCCGGCCAGGTACATGCCGAAGCAGCGCTGCCGGCCCGGACGGCCGCTCGCCACCGGCGTCAGCTCGAAGCTCGTGCGCAGCTGCGCGAGAAAGGCCTCGGGCTCGCGCCCATTCAGGTCCTTCAGGACCCGGTTGTAGTCCAGGATCTGCATCTGGTCGTGCGGGAAGATCACCGCCAGGAAGAAGTTGTAGCCCTCCTCGCCGGTGTGGCCAGGGTTGGCCTGGCGGCGCTGCGCGCGCACCCGGGTCGCTGCCGCCGAGCGGTGGTGGCCGTCGGCGACGTACATCTCGGGGACGGGCGCGAACGCCTCGACCAGCCGGCCCCGCTCGCGCGGATCCGCGATCACCCACACGACGTGCTGGATTCCATCCGGCGCGACGAAGTCGTAGGTCGGTGGAGCGGTGCTGAGGCGGCTGACGATCGCGTCGATCTCGGGCCGCGCCTTGTAGGTCAAGAACACGGGACCGGTCTGGGCCTTGAGGGCGTCGATGTGGCGGGTGCGGTCGTCTTCTTTCGCCTGCCGCGTGTGCTCGTGTTTCTTGATGAGGCCGGACTCGTACTCGTCGACGCTCGCCCCGCCAACCAGCCCGGTCTGCACGTGGTCGCCCATTCGCTGCCGGTATAGGTAGAGCGCCGGCGCCGGCTCCCGCACCAGCACGCCCTTCTCGATCAGGCGGCGCAGATTGACGGCGCCCTTCTCGTAGACCGCCGCGGAGTAGACATCGGTGCCCGGGGGCAGGTCGATCTCCGGCTTGCCGACGTGGAGGAAGGACAGGGGGTTGCCGTCGGCCATTCGCCGCGCCTCGTCGGAGGACAGCACATCGTACGGCGGGCTGGCCACCTGCGCCGCGAGCTCCGCGCGCGGCCGCCACGCACGGAAAGGTCGAAGTCGTGCCATCGAACACCCCTCCCCCGAGACCCGGCGCTCCCCCGAGCACGTGAAATCTATCACAAAGATTTCCCCCGGCCAACGCCGACCCTAAGACTCCCCTCCGAGCGACGGTCGCGGCCAGTCGCCCGGTGAAGCCTCCTCCCCCCGGAATCAGCCCAGGCTGCAGGCGGTTGGGTACATCGTGGTGAGCGGGTGTGCTCCGGCGCAGCCGGTCGCTCGGCAGCGCAGCCGAAGCACCTTCCGCCCCCACCCCGGACGCCTCGCGTCGACGACGGGGCGGCCGAAGCGGAGGAGACAGTGATCAACAGAGTTGCCACCGTTGTGATCGCAGCCCTCGTTGCTCTCGCCGGTGCCGGAGGCGCGGGCGCGGGCGAGCACGCGTTTGCCGGGATCGCCAGCCAGTACGAGCAGATCCGCCAGGCCCTGATCGAGGACTCGACCGAGGGCGTCCACGAGCGAGCCCTGGCCATCCAGTTCACCGCGTCGCGGCTCTCCCGCGCCTTCAGCGCCGACGCGGCCGGGGTCGCCGAGAAGGACGCCGACGCCGTGCGCGCGCTCCTGCCCGAGATCACCGAGCGCGCCGGCAGGCTCGCCGCGGCCGAGGGCCTCGCTGCCGTCCGATCCGAGCTGGCCGAGCTGACCAAGCCGCTCGTCCGCTATCTGGCTCTGGTCCAGGGTCCCCGCCCGATCGTCGTCTACTGCCCGATGGTGAAGAAGAGCTGGCTGCAGCCGGACGAGGCGATCGGCAACCCCTACGACCCGTCGATGCTGCGCTGTGGCGAGGTGGTCGG
>Ga0209254_10001924_pt1 | contig 18734 bp, 15 predicted proteins | sample FrelakmetDIP11DI_FD_187148 | JGI IMG/M metagenome (GOLD analysis project Ga0209254, IMG submission 187148) | Freshwater lake sediment microbial communities from the University of Notre Dame, USA, for methane emissions studies - DIP11 DI (SPAdes)... | ecosystem: Environmental > Aquatic >...
GGACCGGTGAAGCTGAAGATCTCGATCTACACGCGCCTCGTCTTCTGGATCACCCTGCTCATCTGCCTGCTCTTCGGCGCCGTCCTGTTCGTCATCCAGATCCGCGAGGCCCGGATCCTGCAAGACGAGACGGAGGCGCGGGCCTTTCTCCAGGCCCGTTACATGGCCGACGCCAACCTCCAAAACCTGTCGCGCCAGGATTGGCAGGCGGTCCAGAAATACGTCGACGGCCACATCATCGGGGACCTCATCTACATCGTCGTTTACGACCGGGCGGGCCAGCCCGCGGTCTGGAACACCCTGGCCCGATCGCACGGCGAGACCGTCTCCGACAGCCTGCTCAGCGACACCATCACCCCGGAGGAGAGCGCGTCGGAGATGAAGCGCCTGGTCCTGCAGGACGAGCCGGTCCGAGTCCTCGAGGTCGAAGCGCCCTCCTTCGCCCAAGCGGCCGGCCGCTGGGGCTCGGTCAAGATCGGCCTGTCGCTCGAGCCGATGTACGCCAGGCTGCGGGAGATCCAAAAAGTCCTCCTGCTCATCGGCGTCGGCGGCTTCCTCCTCGGCATCGCCGGAGCGGCCTTCCTGGCCCGGCGCATCACCCGGCCCCTCCACCGCCTCGTCGACGGCACGATCCGGATCGCCAACGGCGATTTCTCGCAGGCCATCGTCAATACCTCGCGGGACGAGGTCGGCGACCTGGCCCGGAGCTTCAGCGAGATGACGGCCCAGCTGCTGCAGGCCCGGCAGCGGATGGAGGAGGCCAACCGCTGCCTCGTCCAGCACGAGAAGCTGGCCTCGATCGGGCGCATGGCGGCGACGATCGCCCACGAGATCCGCAACCCCCTGACCTCGGTCAAGCTGAACATCCAGAAGGTGGCCGAGGAGGAGAGCTTTGCCGAGACGGTCAAGGCCCACCTCGGGCTCTCGCTCGAGGGCATCGACCAGATCGAGCGGTTCATCAAGGAGCTCCTCAACTTCACCCGGGTCCAGGAGCTCCTGCTGGAGCGCTGGCCGGTCGACCAGATCGTCGAGGAATCGCTCAAGATGATCCGGGACACCCTGGCCCAGAAGAAGATCGCCGTCGAGAAGGCCTGCGCCGGGGACCTGCCCCCCGTCCTGGCCGACGCCGACAAGCTGCGCCAGGTCTTCCTCAACGTCCTTCGCAACGCCCACGAGGCCCTCGACGCAGGTGGGAAGATCACCATCGGGTGCGACACGGTCGCCGAGGGCGGGCGGACCATGGTCCGGGTGCGGATCGCCGACAACGGGCCCGGCATCGCGGACAAGGACCGGCCCAACATCTTCGAGCCGTTCTATACGACCAAGCCCTCCGGCTTCGGGCTCGGCCTGGCCAACGCCCGCAAGATCGTCGAGCAGCACAACGGGACGATCGGCGTCGGCCGGAAGCGGGGGCGGGGCTCCGCGTTCGAGATCCTCATCCCGGCCGAGGAGGCGAAATGAGATCCATCCTGATCATCGAGGACGATCCGCTCGTCCGCAAGACCCTGGCCTCCCAGCTGGCCAAGAAGGGCTTCGAGATCGCCGTGGCCGAGACCGGCGAGTCCGGCGTGCGGGCCTTCGGCGAAGCCCCGCCGGACCTGGTGCTCCTCGACGTCCGGCTGCCCGACATCGACGGCCTGGAGGTGCTGCGGCGGATCAAGGAGCGCAACCGCCGGGCCGTCATCCTGATCATGACGGCCTTCGACGACATGAAGACGACCGTCGAGGCCATCAAGCTCGGGGCCTATGAGTACCTGGTCAAGCCGCTCAACATGACCGAGCTCGACCTGGCCATCGAAAAGGCCTTCCAGATGCGGGCCCTCGAGGAGAAGGTCAGCTATCTCGTCGAGGAGAAGAAGAAGGAATACACGATCGACAACATCATCGGCCACTCGGCCGGGATCCGGAGCGTGTTCAAGCTCATCGGCTCCGTGGCCAACACCCGGGCCAACATCCTCATCCAGGGCGAGAGCGGCACAGGCAAGGAGCTGGTGGCCAAGGCCATCCATTACAACAGCCCCTTCCGGGACGAGCCCTTCATCGTCATCAACTGCTCGGCCATCCAGGACACCCTGCTCGAGAGCGAGCTCTTCGGCCACGTCAAGGGCGCCTTCACCGACGCCGTCAGCGAGACCAAGGGCAAGTTCGAGATCGCCGGCAAGGGCACCCTCTTCCTCGACGAGGTCGGGGACGTCTCGCCCAACCTCCAGAGCAAGCTCCTGCGGGTCATCGAGTCGCGGGACTTCATGAAGGTCGGCGGGGAGAAGGTGCTCAAGACCGAGGCCCGCATCATCGCCGCCACCAACCAGAACCTCAAGGCCCTGATCGATAAGGGGAGGTTCCGCGAGGACCTCTTCTACCGGCTCAAGGTCGTCGAGATCACCCTGCCGGCGCTGCGGGAGCGGCGCGAGGACATCCCCGACCTGGTGGATTATCTGCTGGAAAAGATCAACCGGGACCTGCGCCGCCACGTCCGCAAGGTCCCGCCGGAGGTCATGAAGACGCTTATCGACCTGCCCTGGCGGGGCAACGTCCGTGAGCTCGAGAACGCCTTGACCCGGGCCGTCATCCTGGCCAGGGGCGACGTCGTTCTCAAGGAGAACCTGCCCCTGGAGCCGGACGAGAGGCAGGCCTTCTCCGACGAGCTCGTGCCCCTCGAAGAGGTCGAGAAGAAGTACATCCAGCACGTGCTGAGCGCCGTCCGGGGGAGCAAGACCCGGGCCAGCCAGATCCTCCAGATCAGCCGGCCGACCCTGGACAAGAAGATCAAGGAATACGGTCTCGATCTGGGCGAGACGTAAAAGAACTTGCCACGGGCGGCGGGCCGGCCCGACGCGTGGCCCGTTCTCCCCGAGAAGAACCTGCCCGGAGTTGGCACAAAACGTGCAATTTATGGTGATGGCTGCGAGGAAGAAGCCATCCGATGAACATGAAGAAGATCGTCCTGGTCGATGACGACGAAACCGTCCGCAAGACCTTCACCCTGCTTCTCGAGAAGAAGTATCGGGTCGTTTCCCTCAAGGACCCGCGGCAGGCCCTGAGCCAGCTCAAGGACGGGCGGGCCGATCTGGTCATTGCCGACTACAAGCTGCCCCATTTCACCGGCATGGAGCTCATCAAGAGGCTCCGGGAGAACGGCTACGAGGGCGAAGCCATGCTTATCACGGCCCATCCCGACGACGTCCGGATCCAGGACATGGGCCGCTTCGCCATCAGCCACTTCTTCGTCAAGCCCCTCGACCTCAACGATCTGAACCTGTCGATCGACCGGGTCCTCCAGCCGAAAGATCCGCTCGCGGTCCCCGCCTAGATCAAGACGGGGTCAAACCTAAATTCTTATAATTTCTTGACGCCGGCCCGCTGCGACAAAGCGGAGGGGGGCCGAAAATTATAAGAATTTAGGTTTGACCCCTTCGGTTGATTCACGCGGCCTCCGGAGAATATAATCACTCCGCACTTCAACAGGAGGTCCGCCCATGAATCGTCCCTCCGGTCTTTCCCGCCGGGAATTCGCTCGGTGCCTCGTCGCCGGGTCCGCCCTGTCGCTGTCGGCGCTGGACGCGCTCAACGCCGGGATCGCCCAAAAGGTCACGGCGCTCAACCAGAAATACCTCGACGACGAGGCGCCCGACGGGGCCTACTGGGAGGAGATCCGGAAGCTCTACGATTTCGAGGACCGCTTCATCATGATGAACAACGGCACGCTGGGCCCCATGCCCCGGTCCGTGTTCAACGCGCTGACCAAGTACTACCATGTCCAGGCGTCCAATCCGTTCGACAGCTACAACATCCTGCCGGCCATCCGGGAGCCGCTCCGGACCAAGCTGGCCGCGTTCGTCGGGGCGTCTCCCGGAGAGGTCGCCATCACCAGCAACACGACCGAGGGGCTCAACTTCATCATCAACGGCCTCGACCTCAAGCCGGGCGACGAGGTCCTGATGTCGAACCTGGAGCATCCCGGTCACATCGGGCCCTGGAAGCTCAAGGAGAAGAGGGCCGGGATCGTGATCAAAGAAGTCCCCCTCGGTCCGACGACCCGGTCGACCGACGAGATCGTCGGCGCCTTCGCCGCGGCCATCGGCCCGAAGACGAGGATCATCAGCCTCAGCCACACCGTCTTCATTACCGGCCTGATCATGCCCCTCAAGGAGCTGAGCAAGCTGGCCCACGACAAGGGGCTTCTCATCCTGGCCGACAGCGCCCACGGCATCGGCATGCTCGACCTCGACCTGAAGGCCCTCGGCATCGACTTCTTCGCCTCGAGCCCGTACAAATGGCTCGGCGCGCCGACCGGGGTCGGTCTCCTCTATGTCCGGAAAGAGGCCCTCGACAAGGTCCACCCGACCGTCGTCAGCTCCGGCTGGGAGAACAACTCGGACGCCTCGAAGCTCGATCCCGCCGGCCAGAGGTCCGACGCCGTGCTCTATGCCCTCGACGAGGCCCTCGACTTCAACACTCGGATCGGCAAGACCCGGATCGAGCGCCGGATCAAGGTCCTCTCGGCAAGGCTCAAGCAGGAGCTGGCCAAGATCCCGGGCGTCAAGGTCCACACTCCCGCCGACCCCTATCTCAGCGCCGGCCTGACGGCCTTCTCCATGGGCGGCACCTTGGAGCCCCGGCTGGTCGATTACCTCCGGGAGAAGTACAACCTGGTCGTCCGGACGACCGGGAATGCGCAGGCGGGGACCTACGGCATCCGCGTCTCGACGCCCATCTACATCTCGACCAAGGAAGTCGACATGGTCGTCGAGGGCGTCCGGACCCTGCTCGCCCACAAGGCCTGAGCAAAGATATTTTACGCTTTTACACCGATTCCCCAGGCCCAACAGGGTATTCGGACTGGCATAAATTATGCATACAACTGGGTTATGGTAAGACAAGCGGGACACGGCATTTACCTCAGCTCTCCCTATTCCCTTCCATAACCCTCCTTCTTTTGTTCCGGAGCGAGGGGCGCCGCGGGGGCGCCCCTCACTCTCTTTCTTTCCCCCCCCGGCGAACTCGCCGTCTATTAGAAGGACAGTCCCTCCCGGGACAGTGATAGCCAGCAGGCTAGTCCCTTCCGGGACAGTGATAGCCAGCAGGCTAGTCCCTCGCGTTGACTCACTCTCCGCTGCTGGTGTAGCATAATCCGGAACATCCCGGAGCCGCCTTCCGGGGAGCCGCCCCGCGCAAAGGAGAGCCGCCATGCCCAGCCCCGCGAAAAACCCGCACCTGCCCTTCGGCGACCAGCGTACGGCGCCGTGGTACGGCAAGGACATCATCTCCATCAAGCAGTTCAGCCGGGCCGACCTCGAGTACATCTTCGGCGTCGCTCACGAGATGCGGGTCATGGTCGAGCGGGTGGGCACGTTCGACCTGCTCAAGGGCAAGATCCTGGCCTCGATCTTCTACGAGCCCTCGACGCGGACGTCGTCCTCGTTCATCGCGGCCATGGAGCGGCTCGGCGGCAACGTCATCAACATCAATGAGGTCCGCTACTCCTCGGTGGCCAAGGGCGAGAGCCTGTCGGACACGATCAAGACGCTCGAGTGCTACGCCGACGTCATCGTCATCCGCCACCCCGAGCTCGGCTCGGCGGCCAAGGCGGCCGAGGCCGCGCGAAAGCCGGTCATCAACGCCGGCGACGGCGTCGGCGAGCATCCGACCCAGGCCCTCCTCGACGCGTTCACTATCCATGAGGAGCTGGGTCGCATAGACGACCTGACCGTGACCATGCTCGGCGACCTCAAGTACGGCCGGACCGTCCATTCGCTGTCCCGGCTGCTGTCGCTCTACAACGCCCGGCTCCACTACGTCTCGCCCGAGATCCTGCGTATGCCGGCCGAGATCATCGCCGAGCTCGAGGTCAAGGGCATCCGCCAGACCGAGCACCGGACCCTGGACAAGGCCCTGCCGGAGAGCGACGTCCTTTACGTCACCCGCGTCCAGCGGGAGCGGTTCGAGAGCGAAGAGGTCTACGAGTCGGTCAAGAGCGCCTACGTCCTCGACAAGGGCATCATGACCGCCGCGAAGAGCAAAATGATCGTCATGCACCCCCTGCCGCGGGTCACCGAGATCAGCCCCGACTTCGACGACGATCCCCGCGCGGCCTATTTCCGGCAGATGGAGTTCGGATTGTACGTCCGCATGGCCCTGCTGGCCATGGTGCTCGGCAAGGCCTGAGCCCGCGCCGGGCCTCCAGTTTGACCGCGTCCCCGGTAATGTCCTAAACTGGCCTCTCCGAGACGAGAGGAGTCCCGACATGACCAGACCCGGACGCTTTTCCCGCCTTTTGGCCTTGGCTCTCCTGGCCGGCCTCTTCGCTCCGCTTCTGATGGCCCAACGGACCGGCTACAGCCCCGACGAGTTCGTCCGCCGCCGGGCCGCTCTCATGGGGCAGGTCAAGGACGGCGCGATCATCCTCTTCGGTGACGCCTCCGTTCCCTCGGGAACCCATTTCCGCCAGGACAACGACTTCTTCTATTTCACCGGCGTTGAGGACCTGGGGGCCGTGCTGGTCATGATCCCGTCCCCGCGGGCGGGCGCCACTCTCTTCCTGCCCCAGCGCTCGGCCCGCGAGATCCAGTACGACGGCCCCGGCCTGCTCGAGGATGCGACCGCCAAGGCCGGGTTCGCGGACGTCAAGGCCGTCGGCGACCTCGACGAGTTCCTGGCCCGGCTCACGGGCAGCGGCGCCGGCAAGCTCTACCTCCGGCTGTCGCCGCGCGACAAGCTCGACGGGGCCCGGTCGGAGACGGCCCTGTGGGACGGCCGCCGCTCCCGCGGCCACTACAACGACCAGCTTTCGGTCGACCAGTACCGGATCGAGAAGCTCCGCCAGCGCTATCCGCAGCTGGACTTCGCGGACATCGCCCCGGCGATCGACGCTCAGCGGGCGATCAAGACGCCCGAAGAGATCGGGACCCTGCGGCGCAACGGCGCCCTCTCGGCCGAGGCCGTCCGGCAGGCTATGCTGGCGACCCGGCCCGGCGTCTTCGAGTACGAGATCGAGGCCGCGGCCATGGGCGTGGTCCTGAAGGGCGGGGCCAAGGGCGCCGCCTACGCGCCCATCGTCGGCTCGGGCCCCAATTCCTGCATCTTCCACTACGAGAAGAACTCCCGCCGCGTCGGGGACGGAGAGGTCGTGCTCATGGACTTCGGGGCCGACCTCGATCACCTGACCATGGACATCACCCGGACCTGGCCGGCCTCGGGCAAGTTCACCGACGAGCAGCGCGAGGTCTACCGGATCGTCCTCGAGGTCGAGAAGGCCTGCATCGAGGCCTACAAGCCGGGCGCGACCCCCAAAGACGTCCGCGACCACGTCGCCGCCGTCATGAAGGCCAAGGGGATCGATCCGCGCGGTCAGCTCGGCGGGTTCGGCCATGGCGTGGGCCTGGCGGTCCACGACGTCCCGCTCGGAGGGGTCCTCAAAGAGGGGATGGTCTTCGCCATCGAACCGGCTCTCTACTATCCGGAGAAGAACTTCGGCGTCCGCATCGAGGACACCGTACTCATCACCAAGACCGGTTGCGAGGTCCTGACCAAGGGGGTCCCCAAGGAGATCGACGAGGTCGAAAAGCTCCTGTCCGGCCGGAACCGCTAGGCGCTGCCCCATGAGCCCTGCCCCCGAGGACCTCCTGGCCCGGATCGAGAAGGGGCTCTGGGCTTCGCTACCGGGCATCCCGGCCCAGCTGGCCATGGTCCCCGAGCCGCGGCCCGGACATAAGGCCTACTTCGAGGTCGAGGACAGCAGCCGCAAAGCCGGCGTCCTCATCCTGCTCTACATCAAAGCCGGCCGGCTCTCGGTCCTCCTGACCCGCCGCACGGAGAGCGTCCTCCACCACCGCGGCCAGATCTCGCTGCCGGGCGGCGAGCAGCACCCGGGCGAGTCGCTCGAGGCCACGGCCCTCCGCGAGACCGTCGAGGAGCTGGGGGCCGACCTCGGCGCCGTCCGCGTCCTGGGGCGCCTCACCCCGCTCTACATCCCGCCCAGCAACTTCTGCATCTACCCGACCGTGGCCTTCAGTCCCGGTCCGCTGGATATCCACATCCAGCCCGAGGAGGTCGCCGAGGTCATCGAGGCCCCGATCGACCATCTGGCCGACCCGGGGAGCGTCCGCCGCGAGACCTGGCACTACGGCGGCCTCGACCACGAGGTCCCGTTCTACGAGTTCGACGGCCACAAGATCTGGGGCGCCACGGCCATGGTTCTCGCGGAGCTGCTCGCCCTCCTGTGATACAATACCCCCTGAATCGAGAACGAGGTCCGGACATGAGCCCACGCCAGCGCATCCTGAGCGGCATCCAGCCGAGCGGCACGATCCACATCGGCAACTATTTCGGTGCCGTCGAGAACTGGGTTCGGCTGACGGCCGACTACGACTGCTTCTTCACCATCGTCGACCTCCACGCCATCACCGTCACCTACGATCCGAAGCTCCTGCCCCAGCGGACTTGGGACGCCGCTCTCGACAACATGGCCGCCGGTCTCGATCCGGCCAGATGCACGATCTTCGTCCAGAGCCACGTCCCCGAGCACACCGAGCTCTGCTGGCTCCTCAACTGCGTCACCCCCCTCGGCGAGCTGGGCCGCATGACCCAGTTCAAGGAGAAGTCGGACCGGGAACGGGAGAACGTGACGGCCGGTCTCCTGAACTACCCCATCCTCCAAGCCGCGGACATCCTCATCTATAAGGCCGACGCCGTGCCGGTCGGGGAGGACCAGGCTCAGCACCTGGAGTTCACCCGCGAAGTGGCCCGCCGCTTCAACGGCCGGTTCGGGGACTACTTCCCGGAGCCGGCCACGCTGATCGGCCGGGGCGCCCGGGTCATGGGCATCGACGGCGCGGCCAAGATGAGCAAATCCATGGACAACTTCATCGGCGTCGCCGAGGAGCCCGACGCGATCTGGGAGAAGCTCCGCCCGGCCAAGACCGACGAGGCCCGCAAGCGCCGCAGCGATCCCGGCACCCCCGACAAGTGCAATATCTTCAGCTATCACAAGCTGGTGACCCCGGAAGGGGAGCTCGCCGAGATCGTGACCGGCTGTACCGGGGCGACGATCGGCTGTATCGACTGCAAGAAGGTCTTTCACCGCAATCTCATGAAGGTCCTGGATCCCATCCGGGAGCGCCGCCAGGAGCTGGCCCTGCATCCGGACCGCGTTCGGGAGGCCCTCGACGAGGGGGCGCGCAAGGCCCGGGCCGTGGCCCGGGAGACCCTCGACGGGGCCAAGAAGCTCATGGGCCTCTTATAGGGGTCGTTCCCTCCGGGGAGGGACAGCCCCGGCATTCCGAACCGACCCATAAGACCAGCCATTCTCGCTGCCGGGCAGTCCCGTTTCGTCGTCTGTCCCCCTTATTCACCACGAAACGGGAACCTTTCCTTCGGCCCCTGCGTCTATCCTCATGAAAGTTGATTTCTAGGAGGTTTCCATGCCCAAAGCCAGAGTTCTGATCGTCCTTTGCGTGACCCTGCTCTTCCTGGCCGTTGCCTGCGTCATGGCCGGCGAGGAGTACAAAGAGGATTTCTCCAAGACCCTGACCCTTAAGGCCGGAGGGAGCTTCTCCCTCGAGAACGTCAATGGCGGCGTCGCCGTCTCCACCTGGAAGGAAGACAAGGTCGAGATCAAGGCCGTCAAGACCGCCCGCAAGCGCCAGGAGGACCTGGCCAAGGTCGAGATCCGCGTCGAGGAGACCGCCGGCCGCGTCTCGGTCAAGGCCGTCTGGCCCAAGTTCCCGTCCAAGGCCGACGTCAGCGTCGAATTCACGGTCCGCGTCCCCGAGGGCGTGACCCTCGACGGATTCGAAACCGTCAACGGCAGCGTCGACGTCACCGGCCGGTACGCCAAGGCCGAGGTCGGCACGACCAACGGCTCCGTCACGATCAAGGACGCTGCCGGGGAATTCGAGGCCGATACGACCAACGGCGGTATCCAGGTCGACGGCTTTGACGGCCGGATCGAGGCCGACACGACCAACGGCAACATCAAGCTCAATAACCTGACGTTCCGGGGGGGCATTTCGGCCGAGACGACCAACGGCTCGATCAAGGTCATCATCCCCTCGGCCGATAACCTCAACGCCAACCTCGACGCGAGCGTGACGAACGGCCATATCACGGTCGATTTCCCGGTGACGCTGAACGGCCTGAAGGGGTCCAAGCGCCACATCGAGGGCAAGATCGGTCAGGGCGGGCCCGAGATCTCGCTGCATACGACCAACGGCTCCATCTCCCTGACGAAATAGATTTTAGGGGCTGCTTCGCCTAGAATGAGCCCGAACGACCATGCGGGCCCCGAGAGAAACGCCCTTCACTCGCGAGGTCAAGCGGGCGCTCCGGTCCGTTCCCCGCGGCCGGGTGGCGACATACGGACAGATCGCCGCCCTGGCCGGCCGCGAGCGGGCCGCCCGCGGAGTGGCCTGGATCCTTCACTCCTCCTCCGAGGCCGCCGGGCTGCCGTGGCACCGGGTCATCGGGGGCGGAGGCACGATCTCCCTGCTTCGCGGCCGGGGCTTCGAAGAACAGAAGAGGCGTCTTCTCGCCGAGGGCGTCGCGGTCGGGCCCCGGGGGCGGATCGACCTGAAGCGCTACCGGTGGGAGCCGGGCGCCGGCGCGGCCGGCCGCTCCAGGGCCGCGAAGCGGTTCCTGCAAGGGATCTTGAAAGAAGGCTCGTAGCGGCCTCGGCCCTTCCTCAATGGGCCGTCGCTCGGGGCCCGGTGAAAACGGTCAAAATGGATGCCGATGAGCCTCGGATCCTGCGAGCCAGGGTTTCGCCCGGCTTGAAGTCCGGAGGCATCCAATCCATGACCGTCCCTCCACTCTTGAAGAAATAAGGGCTGACGAGATAGTCCATGGACTTTCCGCGAATGACCCGGAACTGCCGGACCTGGAAGGGCTCTTCCTGGTGAATGTCGAACATCATATCCGTGAGCTTGGGGATGGGCTCGAAGGGATACATGTCCTCGAGAACCCGGTCCTTCTGCTCCTCCGGAATGATGTACTCCTCGATCGCGGCGGTCCCGGTGCCGATCGTCCTCGTCGGGAACGACAGCCTCGGCTGAGTCGATCCTTTGTTCCAAAACATCCCTGACCTCCCTGCGAAACACTCTGAACTCGGTCCGTAGGGAGAGACGATCCTCGACGCGCCGAATTCTCAATCGACGCAGGGTTGGGTCAAGTCATTTGGAAAGGTCCGTCCAAAGAAGCTCGGATCCCCCGGATCAGGTCCTGCGCGGCGTTGATCGCTTCGCGGACCTCCCGCTCGGTCGTGGCATTCTCGGAATCATAGATGAAATCATGCCGTTTACGGCGCATCCGGCTGAAGCGGAGGATGAGGTCGGGATATTCGTTCCCGAGCTCCTGACGGGCGAAATCGACGACCGTTTTATGAGGACTCAGCGTCGTCGGCAGGAACCCTTTCGAGAACATGAAGGCCCGGCCCGCGCGGATCATGGCGTGGTAGGCGATCGTGAAGCTCCAGGTGCGGTCGATCGGGACCAGCGCCTCCGCGGCCCGAAGATCCTTGTCCGCCCTCCTCAGCTGCCCGGAAATCTGGTCATGATCCCGGGCCACTTTCTTGATCAGGTTGTCTTTCAAGAAGCTTTCGTAGCCCATCCTCGTCACCGATCAAGAAGACCTTTGGCCCGGCGAGAATATGAAGAAGGAACGGCTCGGCACTTCTAAACTCTCTGACAATCTCAATAGACGAGCGCGTCCGACAATTGATCTCACGCCCAAATCGTTTTTCAAGGGCGTCCAAGTTTGCCATGATCAGGTTCTCGTCGGGGGAGCCGATGATCAGAAGGTCGAGATCGGACATCGGATTCTCAGCGGCCTTGGCGAAAGAGCCGTAGATCCAAGCGAATTCGATGCCCGCCATATCAGTCAAAGCCCCCTTGAGCCGGCCCGCGGCGCCGGTCGTCTTGAAGACAACACTCTTTGCTTCCTCGAAGAGGGGATGGGAGCGATTCGCTCGAAAGAACCGGGCATTGGCCGAATATCGACTCGACAAGATGCCTTGGCTTTCGAGCTTGTACAACATGCGCTGGAATGCCCCGGGCTTCTTGCCGAGGATCCGACCGATCTCCTGGATATAATATTCCCGGTCGGGATTTGTGAAGAAGAGGCCTAGGAGGAGCGCTTCATTCTTTGATGGAATAAACATAATAGGCTATATGCATACAATTATATGCAAATATAATATATTTTCAATATGAACCGGCCATCATCGAGAAAGGAGCGCTTGAGGACCTAATTCCTCACGATTTGATATCCCTGATCCGGATGTTCCGGAAGTAGATCGGCGCGCCGGCGTGCTTGCCCTGGAATCCGATGCGGCCCTTCGTGGCCAGCTCGGCCTTGGGCCGGCTCAGCCAGGCCGGGATCTCGCTGCCGTCGGGATTGGTCTTGGCCGAGGTCCACAGGCTCATGTCCATGTCCGTGACCTGCTCGCCGTTGAGGACCACGGTGATCCGCTTCCCCGCGCACGTGATCTCGTAACGGTTCCATTCTCCGGCCGGCTTGACGACGCTCTTGGCCGGGGCGAGGTGGCCGAAGATCGCGCCGCAGTGCCAGGTGGCCGGCGACTTGGCCCACTGCTCGGCGAAGTCGTCGGCGATCTGGATCTCGATTGAATTGGGGATCCAGTTGGCCATGTCCGAGCAATAGACGATGACGCCGCTGTTCGTTCCCGGGGCCGTCATGAACTCGAGGTCGAGGACGAAGTTCTCGTGATCCTTCTTCGTCCAGAGGGCCTGGTCCTCCGAAGCGGTGATCACGCCGTCGGCGACCGTCCAGATCCCGGCCGGGTATTCGGCGTCGGAGAGGTCGGCGGCGAAAAGGTCGGTCCACTGCGGCTTCTGCGGCGCCGGTGCCGCGGCCGCCGTCTCCTCCGCTTTCTTGCAGGCCAGGGCGCCGCCAAAGGCTATCGCGATGACGAGGATAATGCTGAGCTTCGTGCGCATGCGAGGGCTCCTTTCCGAAGGTTCGGTTCGCCTTAGTGTATCAGTTTCGCTCCCCCGTCGGCCAGAAGAATAACGGGGACACGTACCCGGGGTACGTGTCCCCGGGTCGGCTTGCCAACGCTGCGCTCCTGGGCTATCCTCCACTCGGTCCGAATCCCTCGAGGAGGTCCCGCCATGAGACGACGCGTCCAGGCCGCTCTTCCGGTCTTGATCGCCCTGGCCTTCGCCCTGTCCGCCTGCGCGCCCAAGCCCGCCGAGACGATGCCCGCCGTGAAACGGCCGCTCGTCCTCGGCATGCACGCCATCTGCGAGACCGACGCCGACGCCCGTATCCTCGCCGGGGAGGTCCCCTCGCTAGCCAAGCGCGGCGTCAACCTCCTCATCGTCGAGATCGATTACTGGTACGACTACGCTTCCCACCCGGAACTGCGCATGGAGAACCCGGTCAGGAAGGAGACCGTCAAGGCGCTTCTGGCCGCCTGCCGCTCCAAGGGCATTCGGCTCGTGCCGCAGTTGCAGAGCCTCGGCCACCAATCCTGGGCCGAGAAGACCTTCCCGCTGCTCGTCAAGTACCCCCAGCTTGACGAGACGCCCAACAAGTACGCCGGCAACAAGGGCACCGATCCCTGGGGCACCGAGTTCTACTGCCGGAGCTGGTGCCCTCTCCATCCCGACCTCCTGCCCATCGTCAACGACCTCTACGACGAGCTCCTCGACGTCTTCGAGGCCGACGCCCTCCACGTGGGCATGGACGAGATCTTCATCATCGCCGACGCCGACTGCCCCCGGTGCGCCGGCAAGCCCACGGCCGAGCTCTTCGCCCGGGCCGTCCATGACGCCTACGACCACATCGTCCGCAAGCGCGGCAAGGAGATGATGATGTGGGCCGACCGGCTCATCGACGGCCAGGCCACCGGCTACGGCCTGTGGGAGGCGTCCATGAACGGGACGGACAAAGCCATCGACATGATCCCCAAGGACATCATCATGTGCGACTGGCACTACGAGCCGAAGTATCCGCTCCAGGGGACGCCGAAGTCGACCTTCCCGTCGCCCCGGATCTTCGCCGACAAGGGCTTCCGGGTGCTGCCGACGAGCTTCCGGAACATCGACGCCCTGAACCGGTTCATCGACCAGTCGCTGGCCCTGCCCTCGGACATGGTCCTGGGCCACCTCTGCACGGTCTGGCATCCCCTCGGCAAGGGGCAATACGTCAAGCTGAAGCAGCTCAAGGCTGCTTCGAAGAAGATCACGAAGGCGTCTACTTCGCCGTCGTGATGAGGTTCCGCCGGCGCAGCTCCTCGAGCCCGTTCTCCCAGGGGCCGGCCGCGCCCCAGAGGTAATAGGAAAAGTAGCGGACCGTTTTCTGGAAGATGGGCACCCACGGCTGGAACTCGGCGTAGTAGTGGGCCGACTCGCCGTTGGACGGGTGGTTCATCCACATGTGGAGGAACTCGGGCTCGCTCACCGGGAAGGCCCCGACGAACGAGACGTCCTCGACCGTGTCGCGCCCGGCGTTCCAGCCTTCCTTCAGAAAGAACACTTCGCCGAAATATTCCTCGGGACGCATGCGGGCCTCCCGGAGCCCCGACTTGGCCGGGACGACGAAGACGTCCTCGGTCCAGTGCTTCTCGCCGAGGGCCAGAATGGGCTGCGGCCCGAGCATGTTCAGCTCGGGATTGCGGAACTCGAGGGCGAAACGGACCTCGAGAAGAGGGGAGCCGCCGTCGAGGGTGAAGATCTTCTCCATCTTATTGCCATAGTAGTCGGCGGTCATGCGGACAGAGGCCGACGTCCCGCCGCTCTTGATGACCTCGGCGTCGTAGACCTTGTGGGTTTCGATCGAGGCCTGGCCCAGGAAGTCCTCGAAGCCGCCGTAGGGGTAGAAGCCGCGTTCGCGGAAGGGCCGCCGATCCGAATGCTCCTTCTCCGGCCAGAGCTTGAATAGGACGTTGTCGGCCTTTTCCTTGACGATGTACTCGATGACCCGGGCCCCGATGGCCAGGAGCGTCACCCGGACCTTGTCGTTCTCGAGCCGGAATTCCAAGAGCCCGTCGCCGTTGAGGTCGATAGCCGTCACGGCGACATGGCCGGCCGGCTCGCCGACGCCCAGCTGGGTCTCGTTGGTCACGCCGAGGGCCGTGGTCCGGACCGTATAGGAACCGGGCCGGAGCGGCAGCTTGAACTCGAGGGCCTGGTGCTCGCCCGTCCGGGCCGAGCCCTTCAATGACGTCGCGAGGACGGGCGTCGCCGGCCGGTCCTTGGCGAAGACCCTGACCTCGACGGGATAGGATGCTTCCCTCGTAAAGTTATGAATGGAAACAGGATAAACGATCTCGGGCGCCTCGCCGTGAAGGAGCTTGTGCACGGACACGGCCGGCGGCAGATCGAGGACGGCCATGGCCCGCTTCGTGCCGCCCTTCCCGCGCAGCTCGACAAGGATGGGATTGGCCTGGCCCATGGCCGCGGCCGAAGGGCTGATGCGGAAGGAGACCGCCCGCTCGCTTCCCGGGGGCAGGACCATTTCTTTCGTCCGGCCGTCGACCGCAATTTCGTGCGCCGGTCGGACCTCGAGCGTGACCGGCACGGAGGAGCCGGTGAAGTTGGCCAAACGGACGCTGAGGTTGTAGCCCTCGATCGAGGCTTCGAGCCGGATCCTGTCGGCGAAGAGGTTCTCCAGGTAGACGCGGTCGAGAAGAAGCATCTGCAGGGCGCTGCGGAATCGCTCCGGCCCCATCATCCTTCCCAGCGGCAAAACCCCGACGGCTCGACGAGCCATGATCGCCCGCCACATCTCTTCACGGGTCCAACGCCGTCCCTTCTCGGCAAAGAGAACCATGCAGGCCGGGGCTTCGTCCTTGATGAGCCCCGTCTGCAGGATGAACGGAACGTTCTCCGTATCGATCTGCTTTTTGTTCCCGTCGACGGCGATCTGTCCGTCGTACCCGTATTTATCGCAATCGGGGGCGTAAACGGGACGGAAGAGATATCCGTCCCGGTCTTTGACGAACTTGATCCACTCTTCCTCGGTCGGCATGTCCTGGATCCTGAGCCCGTCGTAGTTCCGCAGTCCGTAGGCGATCGTGCCCAGGCTGTGGGTGGCCTTGCCCGTGCCGACGTCGACGGGAATATCCAGTCCGACCTTCCGGAGCCACTCCGGAAGCTGTTTCAGCATCAGAAAGTCCATATAGCCGCTGAAGGTGAACCAGTCGTTGCCTTGGGAAAGGCCCTGTCCGATGACCTCGAGCGGATGGCCGGGATGGCAGGTGACGCTGTGGAGGAGGGTCCCGGTCCCGAACCAGCCGCGGTGGAGGTCGTAGCGGCCGGCGACATCGCGGACGCCGGCGAGGAGCTCCTTGAGCCGCCGCCTATCCGCCGGGTCCTCGGCGAGGACCACGAAGAGGCGCCGTTCCCCGTCTTTCATAACGTAGGCGATGATCTCGCGATAGCCGGCGGCCCTGGCCTGGTGGCTGCCGAGCCCGCTCCGCACTCCCGCCAGCCCGGGGGCCTTGGCCAGGAGCTTGGCGCCCATCGCGCTGGAAGGGTCGGCCCAGACGAGGACGTCGCCCCGGTCGAGCGCCTTGGCCAGCGCTTCTTCAGCCGGGTCGTCGAGCTCGACGGCCTTCGACCGGAGCCACCCGTCGAGGAAGCCCTCGTCGAGGACGAGCCCGGGGAGCCCTAGCTCCTCGGCAATGTCGGCCCGGTTCTGGGCGATGGCCCTCCCGACGTCCGGCTGGCCGATGAGAAAGAGATTGCCGTGCTGACGCCAGCTCCACGCGAGCGATTGCCAGTAATTCGTATAGCCGCTGAAGCGGCCCGGATACTCGATCGGCGCGGCGGCTCCCGCAAGATCGGGCCCGGAAACGCGGACGAACTTCCCGAGGGGGTCTTGTCCCGCGGCCAGCGCAGGTCTTGAGGACGAAAAGGCCAGGACCAAGAGGATCGATGCCGTCCAGACGATCGAACGAGGTCTCATGAGCTTCCTCCTCGCCGGCGCGCGGGCCGCGACGAGATCGGTGCGGGCCAGGAGCGGCTTGCCGCACTTGGGGCAGAGGTTCCAGAGGCGATCGGCTTCGAGCCGTTCCCGGCACAGCCCGCATTCGAGATGCGTCAGGAAGCTCCGCGTGTCCATCAGTCCCGATAGAGCGCTTCGATGACGTCGGCGTACTTCCGCTCGACGATGTTCCGCCGGACCTTGAGGGAGGGCGTCACCTCGCCCAGGCCGAGGTTGAAATCGCGGTCGAGGACGGCGATTCTCTTGACCCGCTCATAAGAGGCGAGCCCGGGCGTCATCCGGTTGACCTCGTCGAGCAAGAACGCGGCGATCTCGGGGCGGCGGCTGAGCCCGGCCCGGTCGCGGAACTCGAGGCCTTTCGTCCGGGCCCAGCCTTCGAGCTTCTCGAAGTCCGGAACGATGAGGGCCGAGATGAACCTGCGGCTGCTGCCCACGACGACGGCGTTGGTGATGAAGGGACTGACCTGGATGAGGCTTTCGATGGGCTGGGGCGCGACGTTCTTGCCGCCCGAGGTGACGATGATGTCCTTCTTGCGGTCGGTGATGATGAGGAAGCCGTCCTCGTCGAACCGGCCGATATCGCCTGTATAGAGCCAGCCGTCCTTCAGGACCTCCCGCGTAGCGGCCTCGTTCTTGTGGTAACCCATCATGATGTTGGGGCCGCGGGCCAGGATCTCGCCGTCCTCGGCGATGCGGATCTCGATCCCGGGAAGGGTCTTGCCCACGGTCCCGAACCGGATCCGGTCCGGCGGCGTGTTGGCCGTGAGGACCGGCGACGTCTCCGTCAGCCCGTAGCCCGGAAGGACCATGATGCCGATGGCCAAAAAGAACTCCACGATCTCCTTGGAAATGGGCGCGCCGCCGCAGATGGCGTAACGGATCCGGCCGCCGGTCCGGGCCGTGATCTTGGAGAAGACGAGCCTCTTCGCCAGGGCGTGCTTGAAGGACAGGTTGACCGGGACGCGCTCGCCAGCGATCGTCCGGGCCGTGTGCTTCTTCCCCGTCGCCAGAGCCCAGACGAAGATGGCCCGCTTGAGACGGGATCCGGCCATGATCTGGTCCATGATCCGGGAGTAGATCTTCTCGAACAGACGGGGGACGCTGATGATGATGGTCGGCCGGACCTCGACCAGGTTGGCCGCCACGGCCTCGATGCTCTCGGCGTAGGCGATGGCCGCCCCGACATGGAAGAGGAAGAAAGTCCCTGTCCGCTCGAAGACGTGGGACAGGGGCAGGAAGGACAGGGCGGAGTCCGTGGCGCAGAAATCGATGGCCTCCGTCAGCGCCACGACGTTGCTCGTGAAGTTGGCGTGGCTGAGCATGACGCCCTTGGGAGAGCCGGTCGTTCCGGAGGTGTAGATGATGGAGGCCAGGTCCCCGGGCTTGACGGCCTCGGCCGACCTCTCGAAACGTCCGGGTTCCTCCTTGTCGAGGCGCCGGCCCATGTCCGCGACATCCGACAGGGCGTGCGTACCGGCCGGAGGGTCGCCCTCGACGAGGATGACGCGCTCGAGGGCCGGGAGCGCGTCCCTGACGGCCGCGACCTTGCGCCACATCTCCAGGTCCGAGCAGAGGACGATCTTGACGCCCGCGTCATCAAGGATGTAGCGGACCTGGTCGGGCGGGAGCGAAGTGTAGATGGGCACCGTGACCGCGCCGGCGCTGAGGACGGCGAAATCGGTCATGACCCACTCCGGCCTGTTCTCGGACAGGATGGCCATCCGGTCGCCGGGCTTCAGACCGAGCGCCTGGAGGCCGAGCGAGAGGTG
>Ga0209254_10001925_pt1 | contig 18733 bp, 15 predicted proteins | sample FrelakmetDIP11DI_FD_187148 | JGI IMG/M metagenome (GOLD analysis project Ga0209254, IMG submission 187148) | Freshwater lake sediment microbial communities from the University of Notre Dame, USA, for methane emissions studies - DIP11 DI (SPAdes)... | ecosystem: Environmental > Aquatic >...
TTTGCTGGAGAAAGATAGGCACGACACTGCCGCGCGAGCCAACTACATTTCCATATCGAACACAGCTGAAGCGAGTTGCCAACCCCCCTGCATAGGAATTGGATTGAATAAGCAGTTTTTCTGCAGCCAATTTTGTGGCACCATATAAATTCACCGGGTTGACAGCCTTGTCTGTGGATAATGCCAATACTTTTTTGACATTTGCATCCAAGGCTGCCTCAACAACATTGCTACTGCCCAGGATATTGGTCTTGATGGCTTCCATCGGGTTATATTCACAGGCGGGCACCTGTTTCAGAGCGGCTGCGTGGATGACGATATCAACGCCATGCATCGCACGGCGCAAACGATCAACATCACGCACATCCCCAATAAAATAGCGCAAGGATGGCTGGCTGAAACCTGCCACGCGCATCTCGTGTTGTTTGAGCTCATCGCGGCTAAAAACGATCAACTTGGCAGGATGGTATTCAGCCAGCATCATCTCGACAAATTTCCTGCCAAATGACCCGGTTCCACCGGTGACGAGGATGACTTGTTCGGTCCAGTTCATGGTATCTCCATAATTAATGTTAGCGAAAATGTCATTAGTATTTACTCAACTCGATCAGTGGGTATTGGCCATACTTACCTAATAAGTGAGGGAAGCGTTCTTCTTTCCAATACAGAATTTTGAGAAGCCATTTGCCTGCATAGCGTTCTTGGATGAAAGTCCGCAAGAAACGCACGCTCACACTGCGCCAGCACCAAATTTTTAAAGGCATCAGGCTTCCGACTTCCTTTTGTAACCAGGAGGCATTGTGCTTGCGGATATATGTGCCCCGGTTTGCTGTTTGATTGACTGACGACGTTAGACCCTCACCAAGAACAGCCACTTTTGACCGGGGCTGGAGCAATGCGTATAGGCTCTCTGCTAAACCGATCCATATATTTAAAAATACTGTTAGGGGTGGGTTGTCCCAACCGTTTACAATGACACCTTTTCCTGCGGGTGCCAGGGTGCGGTAGAGCTCCTGATAGGCGCGGATGTGCTCATCGGGAGGTAAATGATGGATGGTGTGAAGTGATACCATGCCGTCAAATGTGTTGGACCTAAAGGGGAGGTTTGCAACATCGCAGACGATAAAAAAACCATGTTCACCGATACGCTTCCGAGCTTCTTGCAAAGCAACAACCGATATATCGGCACAAACACGATGCTGGAAACCTTTTGAATATTCCAGATATTCTGGGTATTGGATGGGACCAGAGCCTGCATCCAGCAGTAAACCACCAGATGGATTCAGGTGCCGAAGAACTCGCATGTGGCAGTTGTGAATATAGTCATGAGCCACCGGGCGCAGGTCTTCATAGGAGGCATTCTGGTATAAGCCATCCGAGGCTTCCTGCCAGCCAACCTGGTCATAAAACTCACGCACCTGATTTTTTACTTCAATATCTGTTAGCATGGTTCACCAGATAACAGGCTCTCCGACCAGATATGAAAAGGTCTTGTGATATGCAGCGATGCCCTCATTTCCAAGTAATCGAGAGAGAGGCCATGTATCCAAATCTTTCCAGATATGCAGCAGATGCCAGGGAAAGGGATGCGGATAATCAAAGAAAAAACGGTATGCATAATTCCAAGCCTGCTCCACTTGCTCGTGCGAGAGGCGATATTGAGCGGGATTGGTCAGGATATTCGTCAATACCTCGAAGTAACTCTGCCAGCTTTCTGGATCCAGGGTGAAACCTTTGCCACGATAATGCGTGTTTCCCACGACAATCACGGGTAAACCGCTCATGGCCATTTCCATGCCAACTGTGGTGGTGTAGACCAAGCCTAAATCAGCGATCTCCACAATATCATAGGTATTAACTTTGGCATTTGCGGGTACCAGATGAATGTTTTCGGGGATTGAGGGTAATGCCTTATTGACCACAACCGCGACTGAGGGTCCCTTGGCGATCAGCTCACCAGGATGGATGCGAGCGACCAGCTGTATTTCTGGGTGGGTGGCGAAAAACTGCACCGTACGTTCCAACCATTCGGTCATCGAGTCACTGAAGACTTGCCTACCGAGGGTGAGACTGTCACCAATCACGTTGGTTGCTAAAAGGACAATCGGACGTTGATCCAAACCCAGTGTATGCCGTACTTGTTCACCCCCCTCGGAGGGTATACCCTGCCAACGACGGGAAAAATTTTCCCATAGACTGGCGTGTTGGCGAGACGCAAACAGCTTGCGAACCTGGCTTTGTTGTCCCTGGGTCAGCTGCTGGTCTTTGCGCGCCTGCCATAGATCGTCGGTTTTCTGGTGCATGACTTCTGCATTTTGAGCCAACCAGATTCGATCTCGTTGTTCACCGAATTCGTAAGTCACAACGGGGATATCGAGGAAACGGGCTACCTGGTAAAGCACACCAAATTCAAGGATGGTGCCATTTGGTAGAATGATCACATCAGGTTTATGCCTTCTCAGATAGAAGAAGGCTGCACAAGCAGCATCATGGTTGCGTTGTAATCGGAGCTTATACAGGTCGCTATTTAAGCTGACTTCTTCCACCTGCAGTGTGTATTGAGTGTCACGCAAAGAAACAAGCTCCACCGCACGAAGCAATTCGGATGGAACTCTGCGTCCATTCCCATAGTTTAATAGTGGCTCTACTTTGATCAATGGCAAGGCTTTTGCCAACACCCCTTCAGCATACACGTTTTGACGGCGCAGATTGAATGAATCAATGGGAGTCTGCCACCTGGCATAAGGTAAATAGGAAAATGTGACTGAATGACCAAATCCGGCTAAAGCCATTCCCAGAAGGCTTGCATGTTCAATCCAATACCGCAGGGTACCAAAGATGAACACCCGCTTGTGCTGATATTTTTGTGTGGTAAGGTTATTCGATGGGATTGATTGAGCACAAATTATCTGCTCACGCCAAATTGGGATTGAATGTTCAAGTTGATCAAGGGTAAATTCAGGGGTAATTGGCTTTCCAGGCTGGCGCAGATACCAATAAGCTTCAGCAGTTAGAGGAATTTGCCCCAATATATTCTTGAAAGCCCGCTTGCTAACCATTTTCATAATCGCTCAATCACCCAATCCAAAGCAGGTCGGATGGGACCCATACGCGGCTCAGGCCATTGTTTTCCAGGGGCACCAGTGGCATCTACTGTGAAAGCCAGGGCATGGTCGTCCCAAAAATAGCGTTTTACTCTGAAACTGCTGGCATTAACCGCCAGGACGTATTGACCTTCATTCAAAATATTCGCAGGGATCGTACAATGGCTGATGTAATGACCTTCCTGGCGGATACCAAGCTTATCAAACTGCGTGAGGTCGTCAAGGTCAAATGAGGTAAAGACGTATTCTCCGCGCATGGTTAGTAGATAAATCCCGACGCGCAAGCCGGTGATGGATTGGCTGAGGCTGTATTCGACCTCCACACGAAAAGACTCGGTTGAACGGAATGTATCGACGATCTGACCTTTGCTGTCTCGTAAGCGTATTGCCAGTGGAGTAAAAGGAGCTGCATCCGCAGGAATTTCTTCGGGTGTCCAAGCACGCTCACCTAAACCAGAGAACCCAGTCGCCATGTAAAAATCTATTGCTTGTGCGGTGGGTGCGCGATATACCAGGTGCCCTTTATCTAGTACGATGGTCTCCTCGGTGAGGCGCAAGATGGCTGACATATTATGGCTGACAAACAGGACTGTACGACCCGCTTGAGCCACATCGCTCATTTTACCCATACATTTGCGTTGAAATTCGGCATCTCCAACCGCCAGCACCTCATCCACGACGAGTACCTCGGGTTCCAGGTGGGCTGCAACTGCAAATGCCAGACGTAAGTACATCCCACTCGAATAACGCTTGACGGGAGTATCAATAAACTGCTCTACCTCAGAAAATGCGACGATCTCATCAAATTTTTGCCCGATTTCAACCCGCTTCATCCCAAGGATAGCACCATTTAGATAGATATTCTCGCGCCCGGTCAGCTCGGGGTGGAACCCTGTACCAACTTCAAGTAAAGCACCAACACGGCCATGGATCTCAGCACTACCTTCCGTGGGTTCGGTGACACGGGATAAAATCTTGAGCAGCGTACTTTTCCCGGCCCCATTACGACCAACAATCCCCAAGACCTTGCCACGTGGGACATCAAAGGAGATATCACGTAATGCCCAGATAATATTTGGCCGGGTTGAGGAGAGGCTGTTTGATGAGCGTTGACGTAGCTTCTGGATGGGTGCGTTGAACCCAGCAACTATGGTGTCGCGCAGGGTTTTATAACGCTCGGGTGAAACCCCGATCCGATAGCGCTTACCTAAATTTTCAACGTGGATAACGATATCATTCATAGCGTAAATAAAGGATACAGATTATTCATGATGCCCATAATAAATTAAATCTCATCGGCGAACGTCCGTTCCATATTGCGAAAATAGATCAGACCGGTGATCAAGATCACCACAGCTACCCCGGCGGAAACAAGCAACAACGGCAGGGGAAGGCTATGGATACCCAGCAAACACCACCGAAACCCCTCTACAACACCAGTGAGAGGGTTCAAAGAATAAATTACTTGCCACTGTAATGAGATTTCCGATGATGAATACACAATGGGGGTCATGAAGAACCAGATCTGGGTTAAAAATGGCAGGATATGACCCACATCACGGTAGATCACATTGGCGGCTGAGAACCACAAGCTGACACCGAGTGTGGCAACCAGAGCCAGGATAATGACCAGGGGTAGGAAAAGCAAGGCTGGGGTGATGGTATAGGTGTATGTCGAGTTTGGTGCGAGGTTGTAATACAGAATTATCCCGATGTATACAAGAAATGCGATTCCAAAATCGACCAAACCAGAAACCACAGAAGCCACTGGGATCGTCAGGCGGGGAAAATATATCTTCGTGATCATATTGCGGTTGTTCACCAGTGAGCGCCCAGCATCATTCATGGCTTTGGAGAACAATCCCCATGGAAGGAGAGCTACATAGTTGAATATTGGGTAAGGAACGCCTTCAGAGGAGAGGCCGGCAGCCCGGGAGAAGATCAGCGTGAAGACAACCATCTGGACAATAGGTTGGATGACTGCCCATGCTGCACCCAAAACGGTCTGTTTATAGCGTACCAAGACATCCCGCCAGGCGAGGAAAAGGACCAGCTCACGGAAAACCCACAAGTCGCGCAGATTCAACGCAGCCAAACCATGCGTGGGCTTAAGGATGATCAGATCCTCGTGTGAATTAGGGAGTTGGTCAGTAGCCATGGATAGTCAATCAGATTTTTTGGTTTTTTGTCTGTACCAGGCGATGGTCTGGCGGAGCCCCTCTTCAAATGGAATGTGTGCCCGCCAGCCAAAATAATCAGCAGCGCGACTGGTATCCAATGCGCGACGCGGCTGACCATTGGGTTTGGTTGTATCCCAGACGATTTTTCCATTGAAATCTGTCAGGTGGGCAACCATCTCAGCCAGGTCTTTGATACTGATCTCCTGCCCAGAGCCTATATTTACCGGCTCAATGCCATTATAAAACTCCGTAGCAGTCAGAATCCCGTCCGCAGCATCTCCTGCATAAAGAAATTCACGCGTAGGTGAGCCATCACCCCATAGCACCACCTCTTTTTCACCGCGTTCCTGAGCCTCGATATATTTACGTATCAGTGCAGGGATCACATGGGATGTCTGAAGATCGAAGTTATCCCTCGGTCCGTATAAATTGACTGGCAGTAAATAAATGGCATTGAAATCATACTGCTCACGATAAGCCTGAGCCTGTATAAGAAGCATTTTTTTTGCTAAACCATAAGGTGCGTTGGTTTCTTCCGGGTAACCTTCCCAAAGATTTTCTTCCCTAAAGGGAACTGGGGTAAATTTAGGGTAGGCACAAACCGTACCGATGGCAACAAATTTACTAACGTTGCGCTTCCAGGCTTCGTGCATAAGCTGCACGCCCATCATAAGGTTGATGTAGAAAAAGTCAGCAGGACGAGCGCGGTTAGCGCCAATCCCACCAGCGAGAGCTGCAAGGTGGATAATGACATCCGGTCGGCTTACATCGAGCAAGAGTTGGATATCCTGGGGATTGACCAAGTCATATTCTTCGATGTGAGGTACAAAGATATCGGAGGCGCCGCGCTGTTTAAGCGCTTCAAGTATAAAAGAACCCAGAAAACCTGCCCCCCCAGTGACACAAATACGTTTATTTTGCCAGAACTTGGGATCGGATTGAAAATCCATATCTACTCCTGCAAATACGTTTTTTGTAATGACATTTTCGTAATATCTCACTGAACAATAAACTGAGCATTCCGGTAATGCTGATCATGTGGATTACTGATCAGACCTGTGCGAATGACATAAAGCACTTCACGCACGCCATCATCTGGGGTTAATTTGGTTTGAAAACCTAATTCTCGCTTGATTTTTCCAAATGAGACAGCTATATCGCGCATATCCCCACCAAAGGTCATGTCTTTGTAAGTGACAACAGTTTCCGGAAGACGTTTGAGTACCAACTCCACAATTTGGTCTTTGGTGTAATTACCCAGCTCTGATCCAAGATTATATATTTGGCAGTGGACTTTCTCTTCCGAAGCCTGTAGACCCAGGATGAAACCATGCACAACATCGCGGATGTGGACGAATGAACGTGAATACCCGCGCTGGTAAATTAAAAGCTCTCGTTTTGTGTAGGCCTCAAGGACAAACTGGTTGATAATCAGATCAAAACGGGTGCGAGGGGAAACACCGTATAAAGTTGCCAGCCGAAAGATAAGCGGTACGCAAGAGGAATCATTTTGAGCAAGCAGGAAGTGTTCAGCAGCTATTTTCGTTTCTGCATATAAGGATTGGGGAGTAAGCATAGTGTCTTCGGATACAGGCTTGCCATCAGGTGAGAGGCCATAAGTACTATAGGTGGAAGCAAATACCAAACGCCTTACACCCAGGGAATCTGCCTGCTCAAAAACATGTTCAGTTGCTTCGACGTTATATCGCCAGGCAACCTGCCTTCCAACTGCCTGGCAAGCAGGAAAGCCGACAATGGCAGCAAGGTGAACAATTGCGTCCGGTTTCTCCCAATCAGTACGAAGGCTTGAACGGAGGCTGTGCGGTTCGATCACATTAACCTTGGTAAAGTGAAAATTGGGATGGGCAAGATAAGCCATCAGTGATTCGCCCCCAAAGATCAAATCATCTATAACGGTGACTTTTATTCCCAGGCGTAACAACTCCCCAGAGAGCAGTGAGCCGATAAAACCTGCCCCGCCCGTAATAACAACATGGTTAAGATGGTTTTCTTGGATATGGGCACCTTGATCGCTCATACAAGCTCCTCAATGCATAAGGTGACCTTTACTCCATGGACCACCAGGGTTGGGGCACTTGGGTCCTGGGTGATGATAATACCGTGCTCAAGACACGTCAGACGACAAATGTCTACGATGTCATTCGTCTGGTTGGTAAGGTTTGGGTCATTGATATCAGCTTCGCTTTCGATGCGCACATGGTTAAACCCAGCTTGCTTGACTTCCCCAAGTAGCTCATGAACACGTTTACGGATATTCCGGTATAGCAGGAAAGATTGCTCGATGTAATCGATGGTCAAACGTGCCCTGAAGGTGATGCCTTCAGGAGTAATTATGTAACGTAGCTTGCGCCGTTCGGCGCGCTTCACCTTTACATAACCTTTGGCGATCATGCGCTTGATATGCCAATTTACTGTGCCTACCGCAACCCCAAGATTGGTCGCCAAGGAAGCCTGAGTTATGTTGGGATCATTCTCAATCTGCTCAAGCAAGATCATTTCACGGGTCGCTTCAGGGTTTTCAGCCATAGGAGAGAAAATATTACCAGGATCAGTTATTAATTGGAGTAATTCATAATTCAGCAGTTGAAATTCAATGACTGAATTATAACTTATAAACTCTCAGTTTCACAGGGATGAATTTTGGTTTTTTCCACTGTTGGTGAGATTCCGGGGGAATCAGCACACGTTAAAATTGCCTACAATGCGCAGGATGTCAAAACCCTCAGCGTAAGGACGCTCCGCCAGAGCACCATGGCGAATGAGGGTTGCCCTTAATACGGAAGCATCAAAGTAATATTTATCATGGTATGTGGAATATTCGGCCAATGAGAGGATCTTTTTCTCGACATCCTCCAGCCTGACTTCGACCAGGAAATGTGGAAAGAATCCATAACTACTCCGCAGTGCATCAAACCCTAATACGGTTGTGCCGCGAAAGGCACGCAAGACCTCTTCGGTAGTCTGCTGGTGATCCTGGTGAATATCAGAACGGGTGTGGGTGATGACAATATCGGGCTGGTATTCGTGATTGAGCTGATACAGATACTCAAGGATTTCCTGGCGCATCTCGGGGAAACGACGGGTGACAAACGCCCCCAATTTAATATGGTCGCGGGGAACACCCAGGATTTTCATACTGCGTAAATGTTCCTCCGCCAGATTGGAGAGCGAAGGATTCTTTTGATTATCAGAAAGTGTGACGCACAAAATATCAGTTTTATCATGGACATTAGCGATAAAAGCACCACAGCCCAGCTCAATATCATCGGGGTGGGCACCAATAACACAGACTTTTTTACCGTAGAAGAGCATCATGGTTATTTCCCTTTTATTTCAGCTCAGATAAATGTAGGATTGGTAAAATACAATCAGCAAACTCCCTGATTTATTTGGTTGCAATAAAACCACCAACGACTTTCGTCATCACGAGTTTACCTTCTTGAGAAATTCGTTGGGTGGCAACTTTTTCTATTTGCTGCATGACATGTTCAAACCCACCTGTATCTTCAAACAAGGTTTTCCACAGTCTACGGTCTTCTGATAATGAGGCGCGGGTATACACTAGGAATGGTTCAACGGTTTCAAAGACAAGGGGATTTTCAAAAATGTGCACTTCCACTTTAGAAAACTTCTCCTGAATGGCTTTATAGATCAGGCTGGAATAGCGTGAGCTACCTGGCATCGGTGGGATGGGTTGCTGAGTGGCCTCGAAGATAATATCGTAAAACAAGCGTTTATTTTCAGGCATCGGCCCAGTGGTGAACAAACGTCCTCCTGGTCTGATTACGCGGTGCATCTCTGAGATGGTAAAGGGAATATCCTCAGAATAATAGATAGCAAAACAAGAGGTGACCAAATCATATTGATTATCATTTAATGGAAAGAGCTGATTAAAATTAAGGTCAATGAGCTTAATCCGATTCCCTATCTTAGTGTTTTCCTGACGGGCTTTGCCAAGCAACTCCGGGTTTACATCTCCCCCAGTAATTTCTGCATCACCTTCAAGGGCTTTATGGAAAAGAAAGCATTGTTTACCCGACCCACAACCCACATCTAGGATCATTGAACCTTTCTGGGGGCTGAGTATATGAAGCATCCATTGGTCAATATCACGGCTGCCATATTTTTTATGGATGTCAATGCGAGCGAGCAGGTCATTTGTAGTTTCTTGATAGTCAAATTTCATAATTTTGCATCTCCATTTTTATCGAAGAATATCTAATATTTTCATTGGAAAAATTCAATCATGGCTACCTACAAGCGCCGACATTGACCAATAAACGGTAATCAGTGCCATCGTTTTGTCTACGTTCGTCGACGATATCGATACAAGATTGCTCGAAATTTTCACGTTGGCTATGTGTAAGGTTTTCCCACCAAACTTTATCCATGTAAACGTACTCATACCCAGCCGCGGCAATCTGGGTGGGGTCCGGGTTAGCAATCAAAGCTTCCCACTCAGGCAGAGGGTCATAAATACCAGAATTCGCACGGGTTATACGGCCAAAAATAGCCACGGAACGCTCAGGAACCCTGTCCAATACCTGGGTACCTTCAGGTAATTTATCCCAGTAATCAACAGCATAGCTGCCATCCAAATCATCAATATAATATGACAATTCTACGGTTGAAATAGAAGATAGCTGGGATTGGAATATCACCATACCTCCCAAGACTACCATTATGTACCCAATGACTAAACCCAAACGGGCGATGGTTTTTAAGTGGAGAAATACCATCCATAGGATTGGAAAACCCAATACCAGGCTGGTCCATAATGCTGTGGCTGGCATCCGTGTTATGGACCGATCGACTTCATATTGGAATATAAGTGGAAAAATCAGGCTGAGAATAACACTGATGCTCAAGCTGGGTAAAAACCAATCCTTATGGATTAACTCCTTTTTAAAGCGGATAAATATGACTGGGACAAGTAATAATGCTGGGCCAAGCTCAGCGAGCAAAGCGACCAATTGACCAGGAATGAAAATTGATAGAGATCCGAGTTGGGCAGATAACAATCCAGGAGGCCAGCGGATGGAAAATCCACGGGCGTTATAGCTTTGTGAAACGGTACCTGAAAAGGAAGCGATCAGATTACGAGCGGTTTCGGTGATAAACCCTCCCTGGATCAGCGAAATCAAACCACTAATGGAAAGTATGACGCCCCATTGAAATAAGATATCCTTGGGGAACAATGTAAACAGTTTCTTGCGATAGATTATTGAGACGATCATTGTGAATGCAACGCCAGCCCATATAACTACGAAGAAATGCTCAGCACTTAAAGCCAGGGATGCAAAGAGAAGGCTCCAAATAATTAAACCTGCGGTGGAGAAACGCCTGCGCGGTAGTAGCACCAGGAGTAACAGGAGGGTCATGAATGGCATTGCTCCTGTGCTGCCAAGGGTAAAAAAAACCGGTACGAAAATTCCATTATGAAAGGCAAAGGGGAAGGAAGCATTTCCCCCACCCTCAATCACCCAGGTTTTTTGGAGGGCTTCCAATAATGTTGCAGCAGTATTATGACCAGTCCCAACGAGGGTAATAGAATGACTGACCCAGGCGGACAGGTTTGCAGGCAGGAGCAGCAGTAACCAGCGCGTACCACCACCAAAGGTGAATAAAATGCTACCCAACCAGGCAGCCGAACGGCTGCGAGTGACTCTTCGCACCCAGACCCAGCCCAGGATCAAAGTGAATGCTATTGTAAGTGCCCGACTCACATCCCAGGCAGACCAGGGGAAAAAACCAGCCAGGCGGACCAGGCTGGCAGCAAATACCTGAAGACCATAATGATAGGCAAAAAAGAAATCGGGATTGAGGTAAAAATGAGGGGGTATATCTCCTGCGGCCATGATCGAGATAAGTGGCAAGTGTTGGTATTCGTCAAAGATGGACTCACCCTGTAATATGAATGTAAAGAGTAAAGTTATAGCGACCAAACCAACCAGCAAAGGTATGGAGTGCAGGTCTCGTTTCTCCGTCCAGGGCTGTATATTTGAGCGCCATGCACAAACGACACCAACCACAAAAATTAATAAAGACGCACACCAAAATGCAAGCGTAATTTGCAGGATGTGAGCAAATAAATTGCTTAATCCAGTGAATAACAAAAATCCCACCCCCAGCCCACTCAAAACACGTTCTGAGCGACGGAGATGGAATGCAGTTCTCACCAATAAATACCCACCTATTGCCCATCCGCTGCAGAGAAGCAGATAGAGAGCAATATCGATCAGGCTATTCGTACGGCTCCAATACATATCTTATTGACCAAGTTACCTGCATGGGTCTGCGCGCGGGGTATATAAATTTACACCCGCTGCTTCTACCTGAGTGGTTGGCTCGTAATAACATAAAATTGGCTCCGAGACTCGTTCGACCCAAGCATCATTCTCTTCACCAAAGCTGTGACTTTTCCCCTGGTACTGGGTAGTCAGAGGTTCGGAGACAATTATGGCAAATCGCTGATTGCGTAAATCGTTATGGAATGCATCCAGATAGGAGGAATTATCAGACATAGCCATTTCCATCAGGAAGACCAGCTCATCTTCTGGAACAAGAGGCACGTCATGAATGGTATCAAAGGTTAATAGGTGACGTTGGCTGATGAAGAGAACCTCTCCGCCTTGATTAACTGCTTGCTGGGCGGCTGAATTTATCGTTTGCAAGGCATCTTGTGCAGCTTGGAAATCTCGATGTGGCATGGCACCACCTATGCTCAGGGAGAAGTATAGTGGGAAGACCAAAGCCAATGCGATTAAAACGGCTTCAACAGTCTGAGCCAGCTTATTTGGGCTAGAAGCAGTGTCAACCAGGAGATAACCTTCTTTTTGTACAGCGTAGTCTGGTATGAAACGACCAAAATAGATATAACTAGCAATCACGAGTAACAGGATGAGGTATGCATCCAGGTTATGCAGATTACTACCCCCACCGATCTTAACACTAACGACGACTCCACCGACAAATAACACAAATAGGATGCTGGATAAGCCAACTAATCGGATGATATGGTATTCACGCCAGTGATTGATCAGGCGTAGAACCATCAGTCCGATGAGGGGTAATGAGACGAAAACTGAACTTAAAAGGATCCCCATGGGGAAAGTCTGGTTGGGCAGCAAGCGATACCACAGGAGGTTGGAGGAAAAACTCGACCCAAACCATGCCGGTGGATTGCCTGACCATAACTGGTATGCTTGCTGGGTGGCATAACCGAGACCTGTGCCTGCAAGCACCCAAATCGATGGCGATAATATGTAACGCCAGAGTGGTTTGCCCTTTGCCTGGACCTCCAACAGATACAGTGAAGCTGCCAGCAACCCAGGTACAGGCAACCAATTAACGCGGCTGATACCTGCCCACATGGAAGCAATCAATACCAAAATAAGGTTGCGCCAAAAACGAGAATTGTCAAAACCCCAGAGTATCAGGATGACCATGAATAGCAGGTGATAATATATGGGGCCTTGGAAGAGGAAGAGAAATGTCCAAAATAGCAGGCAAATGGATACAATCTGAGCTCGTTTTTGACCCTTTGGGGTTAATCGCCGGATGAGTAACCAGCAGGTGAGGGAGGCAGAGACAATCCACAAGATTACCTGCCATAAGCGATGTAACAGCAGGGAAGAATTGGGAATTAGAAATGGAAGCGATTGAAGCAAATACCGACTAGGGTGCAGGACTGATGGCGGTAAAGAGATCCCATTCACCTGTTTTGAAAACCATAGGGAGGCGTAATAATAGCGGCTTGCTTCCGACCAACCCAATGAAAAAGGATAACTTGATACATCTGGGATGAAGCTGGTAATTTTATAGACGAACCCATAACCCAGCGAAGTGAGCAGCAGAGCTGTACCCCAGCTTTGTTGGGGCCAGCCTCTTTGAAAGAACCATGCCCCAGCCACAGATAGGATAGAAAAAACCACCAACCGCAGTGGGATATTGGCTAGTATTTGGTTTCCCAATCCCATGACTAATAACGGGAAGAATATAAATGACAGCAGATACACCAGCTTAAAAAGTTTGCGTGCCATATTTCAGCTTAAATTGGCAAACAACTCATGGATATTGCCATCAGGATCGGCGAAAAAAGCTGTGCGCTGGTTCCAGGGCATATTTGTAGGAGGTTGGATAGGTTTTGCACCGTTACTAATGATGTCAGCATAAGCTAGATCGACTTCGGATGCGGAAGCTAGAGGAAATGCCAGCTCAAAGCTCTGTCCTGATCGAGTTTCATGAAAATCTGCATGCCCGGTCGCGTTTTCCATCACTGATCGAGCACAAATAGCAAAACGCACTCCGGGGTTCATAAGCTCTACATATTGACCCATATCTTCCAGAATTTGAAATCCCAAAACAGAGTGGTAGAAATCCACCATTCGCCTTACTTCGTTAGTCAGAATAGTGATGAGGGCTATCTTTCCGTCCATATGTTTTCCACTTTACTTTCTGCCAGCCATGATATCCGGAATGTAGAAAGCACCTGGGAGGCTGGCAATCATTTGTAGGGCACGCATCAGAAGTGCAAGCGTAAGACCGCTGGTTGCTGAAATTCCCCCAATGGCAACATAGAAATAGGTCAATGCCAATTCTTGCACGCCCATGCCATTAATTGAGATGGGCAATAAGGTAACAAGATAGGTGGCGCTCCAAAGTCCCATCACCCACCAGAAGGATATTTCCTCAGCCATGCCACCCAATAGTAACCATACTGTGGTGAAAGTGCAGATCATGTGCACCCAGGTGAATGTGAGGGCATTTACCAGTGAACGCGGCTTGTGCAACCATATAGTTAATGTCTGAGAGAGCTCCTGTAAAAAGCGTAGGATTTTATTTCCAAGCGGTCTGAGCCATGGGATTGCCATGGAACCTACCGCCGGTTGATTTGTATAATAATAAATGAAACCTGGGAGACTTAAAAGGAATGCCATGGCCATTCCCGTCATGCCGACCAACCGGTCGACCACTAATGAGGCAACACTGATTGCCTGGTCAAACCCAAGACGAATCGCACCTGCCAACCTGAAAACATCTCCTCCGATGGTGGTGGGCAGAAAATTCGATGCAAATAGCATGGCAAAGGTGAGCCGTGAGGATTGGCGGAATGTAATCCCAGTCCCTGCAGAAGACATCAAGACATGCCATCGCATAACCACAGCAAAACGGGAAATAAAAACAAGTATGATCGCTAAAATAAAACGCCACCAGGCTATTTTACTGATCGCATACGCAATTTCAGCCCAGCCTTGCTGGCTCAGTAAATAGATTAGTAAACCAATCGTCAGAATGGTTCCAAACCAGCGCAACCAGGTGCCGCGGTTATTTTTCGGCTGGATATCCGGTGTGGTTTGCTTCTCGGGCAGGAGACCCGGATCCGTTATATTTTGACTCAGGTGATTTCCTTTCTGAGGCGTACCAGGTCAGCATCAACCATCATCCGAACCAATCCATCGAAATCAACTATTGGAGCCCAACCCAGCTCCTGCCGGATTCTCGTAGAGTCAGCAACGAGCAAGTCGACTTCCACAGGACGAATAAATCGAGGATCCTGGACGACATATTCCTTGTAATCCAAATCAAGACAGGAAAAAGCTTTATCACAGAATTCCCTTACAGAATGGTTTTTATTAGTGCCGACGACGAAATCCTGTGGTTGATCATTCTGTAGTAAACGATACATGGCATCAACATAATCACCGGCGAATCCCCAATCTCGGCGAGACTCTAGATTTCCAAGGCGCAGTTCTTTTGCTATTCCCAACTTGATGCGTGCTGCACCATCAGTGATCTTCCGGGTGACAAACTCAGTGCCTCGGCGAGGGCTTTCATGGTTAAACAGGATCCCAGATACTGCAAATAGGTTGTAGGATTCGCGATAATTCACGGTTATCCAGTGGCCATAGACCTTTGCAACTCCGTAAGGGCTGCGGGGGTAAAATGGAGTTGTTTCCTTCTGTGGTACTTCATGGACTTTCCCGAACATCTCAGAGGATGAGGCTTGATAATAACGTGTTTTGGGACTTAGGAGACGAATCGCCTCCAACATGCGTGTGACACCCAATGCTGTCACTTCTCCTGTGAGGACTGGTTGGTTCCAAGAGGTGGGTACAAAGGATTGAGCTGCCAGGTTGTAAACTTCATCTGGTTTGTATTGTTCCATGAGATCCATCAATGAACTTTGGTCATGAAGGTCCCCCTGGATGATCTCAATCTGGTCTTGGATATGCTGGATGCGCTCAAATGTGACCACGCTGGACCGACGCATCATTCCAATTACGCGGTAGCCTTTCGATAGTAATAATTCAGCGAGATAAGAGCCATCCTGACCGGTAATACCGGTAATAATTGCTGTTGGCAATGTGATTCTCCTCAGGTATCAATATTCAGTGGCTGAATTATAAACGATTATCAGGAGGTTGTGGTCTGGCTGGGTGTTTTTTATCCCAGATTGCCCCTCCAATCAGGATCATGCCACAGACCAGCAGTGTGGCGATGGCCATTATTTTAATATCGAAATGAATTATTCCAGGATAATAGCGCCCCAAATACCATTGGGTAAACATCCCGACGAAGACCACCTCGACAGCCAGCCATCGCCAAAGCCAGGCATCTTTCCGTGAGCGCGCCCACTCCCAAGCCCAGGCAGCCAGGATCACTTGCCAGAGAAGAAGAATAACCCGATATCTTGGGTTATCCCATTGGTCGGCACCAGCGTTCAAGGCTGCCACCATGATCCAAGCCCAACTGATAATACTAATCCAGATCAACTGGAGGCGGCGCGTCTCGCTGCGACTGCGAAAAATCCCCAGGGTCCCATATACCAGGAAAAGAGCCAGGGCATACCAGCCTGCTGCGCGCAGGAAACCGATGAAACGCATTATCCAAACTGCACTTGGATCACCCACGATGGCAGGCAGCACAGGTTGAGCAATACCGTATACCAGGACAATCAGCCAACGCCACTGTTGACCCAGACTATCCAATAAGCTTTGGAATATTCCAGAGCTGCGTTCGAGGAGATAACTTTGGTAGGAGAAATTATACTGGAACCAGTTGATAAAGATACTTAATGCTTTATTACCTTGAACTGAAGGGAGATTTGTCAGGATTGAACCCACCAACAGCATGGCCACAAAGAGGACAGCAGCCAACAGAAAGAACACCAATACGGTTTGACGTTGTTTAATTGGGTTTAGTGTTGCAGGGTCAAGGAGCCAGATTCCTAATAATACTGTAAAAGAAATAAATCCTGCTAATGGTTGAATGGAAAACAAGAATGTTGCGGAAAGAATTAACCATAACCAACCCGTCCATCTTTTTCCCTGGATTTCGGTCAATCCATAGAACGATATTGCAGTCAATGGAATCACAATCGCTTCCCGCATCTGGCTGCTGCCTAAAAGAATGCTCTCGGGATACAACGCAAAAAGCCAAATAGCAAGGAGGCTGGTTTTTTCATTAAACCAGGTACGGGTTGCTTTGCCGAGGCACAAAATGCCCCAAGCAGAAAAAGTGGCAGACAGGATGAGGATCAGGAAAGGACGGTGTGCATCGGGGCTGAGGAAACGATAAATAAGTGCGCTCAGCGCAAGCATACCACCGTATTGGTCATATGAGTATTGACCAGAAAATGCTTGACTCAGCGGTTTTCCGGAAGTGGCCAAATCCCAGGCTTGTGCATCACGGAAAAATGCATCAGTATATACATAACCGGCACGATGCTCCGGGCTGGTCTGGTAACCGAGGCTGGGCAGTAAAAGAGCCAAAGCGATTCCAACTGATAGACGCAGGGAAAACGAAATTATCGCAACGGTAGTCACTTTAGGACTGGCTTTGACCACCTTCCATACCCAGTAGATGCTCAATGCTCCAAGCCCAAGCATGATCAGATACGCAAACCAGCTTTGTAGCCAATGACCACTACCGTCAAAAAATGCCAGCAAAACGGCAATGACGATGACCATCAGCGATATGATCCAAAACTCTCTTTTTAGTTGAATATTTTTCATGTCAACGACTTAAATAATATCCTATGTCATGCAGGCTCAGGCGTGGAATTTATGTAGGTAGCTTTATTGAAGAGCACTTGGAAGAGGAACCAAGCGACCCAGAGAACTACCAGGGACTGCATTGGGACGAGAAAGCGTGGATTATCTCCATGGTCTAGTATGGTCTGTAGGAAGGAGGCAATCCAAATGGTCCCCAATAAGAGCCAGGAATAGACGTACTTACCAGGATTATCTAGACGTAAACGCACTCGGGATGGCTTTGGCCGAGCGGATGCCAGAGTTTCGGATAGAGCAAAATATATGGAGGATACAATAAAAATGAGATTGACAAATATAAGGAATATACGCTCGACTAAAATGGCAAAGCTTAGTCCACCAGCCATCCATGGGTAATGGAGTGCATCAGCCGACCAATAGAATGATGTACGCCAGAACATCCACCATCCGGAGATGGCGCTCTTCATGAATAGAATAGGGTGTGAAAGGATCAGCTGGATGGAAATACGTGTCAGCACCCTCGAGAGGTCGTAAAAATTGTACCCTGAGACTCGGCTCATTTCAGGGATAGCTTCCCATATCGTGTTGGTCTGCGTACCATACTGGGTAATGTGAATATCACGATAATAAATATATGTGTCCCGTAGAGAAGCATACTTATCTGGCACATATTCAAAGAAGCTACCTGTATGCTGGATCAGATGATAGCCGGTCATCGTCGTTAGAGACCAATCACCATAGTTCTTATGAATGAAGGACACCCAACCCCCAAGGAGTAGAACAACGGGCAAGATGAAAGCAATAAGGAATTTCAATGGGTGGAGATCAACCGATGGTTGTGTCTTAGTGATTTTACTGTCTATGTCATCTATCGAGTCTGCAGGGATGTATTTCAGTTTGAGCCCAATCCACAGAATTATTAGCAGAAAGAATGGAAGATAAATGAATAATGGGCGCACAAGTAGGGTCAGTACAGAAATCAGTCCAATAAAAAAAGCCAACCAGAGGCTGCGTTTTTCGGGAAATAAAAGCCAGATCAGCATCCCTGACATGGTCAAAACCAGCAGGAATGTAGTCAGAGTCTCAGTGAGCAGGTTGGATTCAAAAAAGAGCTGACCCAGATTGAGGGTATGAGAAAGCGCAATCAGTCCCCCAAACCAAGGTCTATCTGTCAACTTCCATCCGATATAGAACAGTAAGAAAGTTGTCGCTAGCCCCAGAAGGAGCTGGACCACCCATACACGTTGATCATCACCAACTAAGGCTAAAAAAACTGGATAACCTGGAGTACGTGTACCATCATAATTTACAAATCCTTGCAGAACGGTATTTGCCAGGCGACGATAACTGGGAGTATCACTGAAGGCGACAGGCTGGTATAGGAGCAAGATGATCAGCCGAGATATTAAGCCTA
>Ga0209254_10001926_pt1 | contig 18726 bp, 19 predicted proteins | sample FrelakmetDIP11DI_FD_187148 | JGI IMG/M metagenome (GOLD analysis project Ga0209254, IMG submission 187148) | Freshwater lake sediment microbial communities from the University of Notre Dame, USA, for methane emissions studies - DIP11 DI (SPAdes)... | ecosystem: Environmental > Aquatic >...
CATCAGCTTGAACTGCTCCCAGAGCTTCACGAAGATGATGTACCAGCTGCCCATCGACATGATCACCAGGATGATCAGCGTGCCCTTGGAGACGAAGTCGCCCTGGCGCCAGAGCGCTTCGAGGCCGTAGGGATTCTCGATGGTCTCTTTGGTAACAGTCGGCGCGGGGGCCGGAGCCGGCGCGGTTGCCGCCGGGGCAGCAGGTGCGGCCGCAGGAGCTTCAGCGGCGGCCTTCGGCGCATCCTGAGCCGAGACGACCGCGGGGGTTGCGAATCCAGCAACGGTCAGGATGACCGCCAAGGTGGCCGCATGGCGGCGGAAAAACGTGATCATTGCTAAATCTCCTGGTGGAAGATGGGGCGTCGCGAATTGCTGCGGGCCGTACGGCGCGGTAGCGCCAGGGTCCGGTGTGCTTCGCCCCCGCCTGTCAACGAAGTTTAAAACCGATAGGGGCCTGCACCCTGACATCCTGACCTTGCCCCTGGCAGGACAGCCTGTCCACGACCGCCATCGACGCGCGATTGAACACCCGGTTGGTCGACGACTTGATAACAGGATCCTTCACCTGGCCGCTGGCCGTCACGGTGAACTCGATGACGACCTCGCCTTCCAGGTTCTCGCGCAGCGCTTCGCGCGGATAGGTGATCGAAGACATCACCTCGACGTAGTTGGGGCATGCCACGCGCGCACTCCGCACGGTCGGCTGCGGTGCGGCCTCGACCGGCTTCTGAATGACCGGCGCCTGCGGTCCCGGTGGCGCCTCCTGCGTCACGGCGGAAATCGTCGGAGCGGGATTGGGCGGCGGAGCGACGTTGATTTCCGGCGGCGGAATGAACGGCGGGGGAGGCGCCGCCACTTTCGGCGGGGGCGGAACGACCTCGGGCGGAGGGGGGGGCTTTTTCACCACTTCCTCGATGACCTTGACCTCGATCGGCCCCTTCACCACCTCGACGACCGTGCGGGCCAGGCCGCTGACGAGCGCGTAGATGACGAGGACGTGCAGCAGCACGACGCCTGTGATTCCCATCAGGTGTCGGGTCGGATTGCGCTGCTGCTGTGCGAAGTCCATGTCGCCTCCTCGTGGCGGCTTTCGCGAAAAACCGGAGATTCTAATGCTGCTCGCGCCGCTTTCGCAAAGCGGGCGATTCTAGTGCAAACGGGAGGCCCGGCTACACGTCGCGTCGCAGCACGACTCGCTCGGCGAGGTTCCGGGGCAGATTTCCCGCGTCCGCCCTAGAGCAGGTCGCCTACGCTCCCCGCCGCGCCGGGCTCGACATGACCGAAGTGGCGGTAGGCCGCGATGGCCGCGACGCGCCCGCGCGGTGTCCGTTGCAGCATCCCCTGCTGTATCAAGTAAGGTTCAACGACGTCTTCGAGCGTCTCGCGCTCTTCGCCGACGGCCGCGGCCAGGCTCTCGATTCCCACCGGGCCCCCGGCGAAGCGCTCGATGACCGCGGTCAGGAGCTTGCGGTCCATCAGGTCGAGTCCGAGCCGGTCGACTTCGAGCATCGCGAGTGCCGCATCGGCGGTGGCCTGGTCGATGTCTCCGCTGGCGCGCACTTCCGCGTAGTCCCGGACGCGCCGCAGCAGGCGGTTGGCGACGCGCGGCGTACCGCGGGAGCGGCGCGCAATCTCCTGCGCCCCTTCGCCGGTGATCGATGCACTGAGCAGGCGCGCCGAACGCGTGACGATCGAGGTGAGGTCTTCGGCCGAATAGAACTCCAGCCGCGCGACGATCCCGAAACGGTCGCGCAGCGGATTGGTCAGCATGCCGGCGCGGGTGGTCGCGCCCACCAGTGTGAAGGGCGGGAGATCGAGCTTGATCGAGCGCGCCGCCGGCCCTTCGCCGATCATGATGTCGATCTGGAAATCCTCGAGCGCCGGATAGAGGATTTCTTCGACGACCGGGCTCAGTCGATGGATTTCGTCGATGAAGAGCACATCGTTTTTCTCGAGGTTGGTCAACAGGGCGGCGAGGTCGCCCGGCCGCTCGAGGACCGGACCCGAGGTCACGCGCAGGTTGACCCCCATCTCGCGCGCCACGATGTGCGCCAGCGTCGTCTTGCCCAGGCCGGGCGGGCCGAACAGCAGCAGGTGGTCCAGCGCTTCGCCGCGCTTGCGCGCGGCCTCGATGAATATGCCCAGCTGCTCCCGCACCTTGGGCTGGCCGACGTACTCGGCCAGTGTCGCGGGACGAAGCGCACGTTCGATCGCTTCTTCGTTCGGCGACGACGGACTGGCAGCGACGATGCGTTCGGGAGCGGTCATGGACAGCCGTGCAGGCAATCAGCCCTTGGCAAGCGATTTTAGGGCGAGGCGTATGCCGTCCGACACGCTCGTGCCGGGGGGCAACTGGCGCACGGCGCCCGTGGCTTCGCGCTCGTTGTAGCCGAGCGCGAGCAGTGCATGGACGACATCGGCGGTGGCGTCACCGGCCGCGGACACGGCCGTGCCCAGGTCCGCACCCAGCCGTCCCTTCAGTTCCAGCAGCAACCGCTCGGCCGTCTTCTTGCCGATGCCCGGGATGCGGGTGAGCCGTGCGCTGTCCTGCCGCGTGACGGCCTCCGCGAGTTCCGCGACCGAAAGCCCGGAGAGCACCGACAGCGCAGTGCGCGCCCCGACGCCCGAAATCCGGATCAGCTCGCGGAAGGCGCTGCGTTCCGCTGCAGTGAGGAAGCCGTACAGCTGCTGCGCATCTTCGCGCACCACGAAGTGTGTCAACAGGGCGACCCGTTCCGTGACCGCCGGCAACTGATAGAAGGTGCTCATCGGCACGTCCACTTCGTAGCCGACGCCGTTGACATCGACCACGACCGTCGGCGGCGACTTGTCGATCAGCACCCCGGCCAGGCGGCCGATCATTTGGCGCCCCCGGCCAGCCGCGCTGTCCAGGCGCGGCGGCTGCCGCCCGCGGAACGGCGGATGGTCGACCGTGGCGACGGCCCCGCCAACGCGATCAGCAGGCGCCTGGAATGCGCATGGCAGATCGCGCACGCCAGCGCATCGGCCGCATCGGTCGGCGGCGGCGCATCGAGGGCCAGCAGACGCTGCACCATCGTCTGCACCTGGCGCTTGTCGGCCTGGCCGAAGCCGACTACGGCCTGCTTGATCTGCAGCGCGGCGTACTCGTGTACGTCGAGCCCGGCCTGGACCGCCGCGCAGATCGCCGCTCCGCGCGCCTGGCCAAGCAGCAGCGTCGACTTCGCGTTCACATTGGCGAAGACTTTCTCGATCGTCGCGACCTGCGGCCGGGTGTCGCGGATCACGTCGCCAAGCGACGACAGGATGACGCCAAGGCGGGCATGCAACTCGCCCGCCGGAACACGGATCACGCCGGCGGAGAGATAGGCCAGTCGCGATCCGCTGATCTCGACGATGCCGAAGCCGGTCCGATTCAGACCGGGGTCGATGCCGAGAATTCGGAGCGGCGTGGCGGGCACTGGTCGATTGTGCCACGCGCATCGGCCGGCACCGCGCTGCCGCGTGCGAGGTTTACACTCGCGCGCCTCCCAGCAGCACGCCACCACACAGCGTGGTGTTCGCGATGACGGCTCTCCAGCAACTTGATTCCCTGTCGGCGTATCTGCTGTGGGCAGCGTTCGCGCTGGCATTTGCCTTCGGTGCCATCGTGCAGCGGACGAACTTCTGCACGATGGGTGGCGTGGCCGACATTGTCAACTTCGGCGACTGGACGCGGATGCGCCAGTGGCTGCTCGCGATTGCCATGGCCATCGCCGGCACCACGCTGCTCGACGCCTCCGGCCTCATCGACGTTCGCTGGAGCTTCTACACGTCGTCACGCTTCACGCCGCTGGCATACATAACAGGTGGCCTGATGTTCGGCTTCGGCACGGTGCTGGCCGGGGGCTGCGGCTCGAAGTCACTTGCGCGCGCGGGAGCGGGCAGCCTCAAGTCAGTGGTCGTGCTCCTCGTGCTGGGCGTCGTTGCCTACATGGCGCTCCGCGGCGGGCTCGCCCTGTTCCGGGTGGGCGTCCTCGAGGCGATCGGACTGACGTTCGGCACCCGCCAGGATCTGCCGTCGCTGCTGGCCGGTTCCGAGGATGCGCGCCGTGCGTGGCAGGTCGGGATCGGGCTGCCGGTCGCCGGAATCCTCGCCTGGTTCGTGCTGCGCGACCGCAGCTTCTGGTCGTTCGACAACCTGCTCGCCGGCCTCGGCATAGGCGGCATCATCGTCGCAGTCTGGTACGTCTCGGGCCACCTTGGCTACGTCGAGGAGCACCCGCAGACTTTGGAGCAGGCCTTCCTGCGGACCAACTCGCGCCAGATGGAGTCGCTGTCGTTCGTCGCACCCGTGGCCTGGACGCTCGATTACCTGATGTTCGCGAGTGACGCGAGCAAGGAACTGACGATCGGCATCGTCGCGGTGCTGGGCATGTTCCTGGGCTCGACCGCCTACGCGCTTGCGACGGGCCGCTTTCGCTGGGAGGGGTTTCGCGACACCGAAGACACCGCGCATCACCTGGTTGGCGCCACGCTTATGGGCTTTGGCGGGGTGACGGCGGTGGGCTGCACGATCGGGCAGGGTCTTTCGGGCGTGTCGACTCTGTCGGCGGGATCCTTCCTCGCGCTCGCGAGCATCGTGGTGGGCGTGATATCCGGAGTTCGTTACCAGGCGTGGCGGATCGACCGCACGGTCGGCTAGGACGCGTTCTGCGGGTCGCGCTGGCGCGATGACTTGCGTGCCGCGCCGAAGCGCACCATGCTTGCCGATGATCCGCCGCGGGACGCGGCACAACTCAGAGGACTGTCGTGGAAAAGAAGTTCGCTTCGCAGGCCGATGTCGAGGAAAAGAAGATCAGCTTTGATCGGCTCTCGGATCATGCCTATGCGTACACCGCCGAGGGCGATCCGAATACCGGCATCGTCATCGGCGACGACGCCGTCATGGTGATCGACGCGCAGGCCACGCCGGTGATGGCGCAGGACGTCATCCGGCATATCCGCCGCGTCACCGACAAGCCGATCAAGTATGTAACGCTGACGCACTACCACGCGGTGCGCGTGCTGGGCGCCTCGGGCTACCAGCCGCAGCAGATCATCGCCAGCCGCGACACGTACGACCTGATCGTCGAGCGCGGCGAGCAGGACATGAAGAGCGAGATCGAGCGCTTCCCGCGGCTGTTTCGCGCGGTGGAGTCGGTCCCGGGGCTGACGTGGCCGACGATCGTGTTCGACCGGCGCATGACGCTGTGGCTGGGCAAGTTGCAGGTGGATATCCTGCAACTGGGCCGCGGCCACACGAAGGGCGACACGGTGGTCTGGCTGCCCCAGGAGAAGATCCTGTTCTCCGGCGACCTCGTCGAGTACGACGCGACACCCTACACCGGCGATGCCTATCTCACGGACTGGCCGGCGACGCTGGACGCCATCGCGGCGCTAAATCCGCAGAAGCTTGTGCCGGGACGCGGCGCCGCCCTGCAGTCGCCGGAGGCGGTGAAGTCCGGGCTCGACGGTACGCGGGCGTTCGTAACGGCGATGTTCGAGTCGGTCAAGGAGGGCGCGCGCGCGGGCCGAGACCTCAGGTCGGTGTACCGAGCGACCTATGACGCGCTGAAGCCGCAATTCGGTCACTGGGTCATCTTCGATCACTGCCTGCCGTTCGATGTGAGCCGCGCCTATGACGAGGCGACCGGCCACGTGCACCCGCGCATCTGGACCGCCCAGCGCGACAAGGACATGTGGGAGGCATTAGAGGGATGACGGCCCTCGTGTACGCGTTCGCTGCGCGAGGGCGGCGACGATTTTCTCAACGAAGTTGTACTGCGCGCGCCCGCCCGGCCGCCCGAAGGGCGCGCAACTAACTAATCGCCTTGAGTGCACGTGCGAGCCGCAGGCTCGCGTACACGAGAGGCGCCTACGTCATGCCATCAACCTACCGTCCCCCGGAGTACCCGTACGTCACGCCGCTCGAGATCACGACGGGCGAGGTGGCGCGCACGCAGGTGGCGATCGTCGGCGCGGGGCCGATCGGGCTCGCGGCGGCGATCGATCTTGCGCAGTACGGCATCGACTTCATCATCGTCGACGACAACAACACGGTCAGCGTTGGCTCGCGCGCGATCTGCTACGCCAAGCGTGCACTGGAGATACTCGACCGGCTCGGCTGCGGCCAGCCGGTTTGTGCGCGTGGAGTCAGCTGGAGCGTCGGCAAGGTCTTCTTCCACGATGAACTCGCCTACCGCTTCGATCTGCTGCCGGAACCGGGTCACCGGCGGCCGGCCTTCGTCAACCTGCAGCAGTACCACCTCGAAGAAGCGCTGGTCGTTCGCCTCGGCGAGCTCGGGCACCGCGTCCGCTGGAGAAACCGGGCTGTGGGCATCGAGCGTGATGATGCCGGCGTCCGGCTCGACATCGAAACCCCGGACGGCCGCTACACGCTTGCCGCCGACTACGTCATCGCCGCCGACGGCGCCCGCAGCCCGCTGCGCGACATGCTGGGTCTGGAGTGGAAGGGGCAGGTCTTCCGCGATCGCTTCCTGATCGCCGATGTGCACATGAAGGGCGAGTTCCCGACCGAGCGCTGGTTCTGGTTCGATCCGCCGTTTCATCCGGGCCAGTCGGTGCTGCTGCATCGGCAGGCTGACGACGTCTGGCGCATCGACTTCCAGCTCGGCTGGGATGCCGATCCCGAGGAGGAGAAAAAGCCCGAACGGGTAACCCCGCGCATCCGGGCGATGCTTGGCGATGATCGGCCGTTCGAGCTCGAGTGGGTCAGCGTGTATACCTTCCAGTGCCGGCGTCTCGACCGCTTCGTGCATGGGCGCGTGATCTTCGCCGGTGACGCCGCCCACCAGGTTTCTCCGTTCGGTGCGCGAGGCGCCAACAGCGGTTTCCAGGACACCGACAACCTGTGCTGGAAACTGGCGCGTGTGCTGCGCGGACAGTCCCCGGCGTCGCTGCTTGACAGCTACGACCGCGAGCGCGTCGAGGCCGCCGACGAGAACATCCTGAATTCCACGCGTGCAACCGACTTCATCACGCCCAAGAGCCATGTCAGTCGCGTGTTCCGCGATGCAGTCCTGGATCTGTCGCGCCGCTATCCGTTCGCGCGCCGGCTTGTGAACAGCGGGCGTCTGTCGCTGCCCACGACGCACCGTGCGAGCCCGCTTTCGACGCTCGACCGGGACGTGTTCAGCGGGGCGATGGTGCCCGGCGCCCCGGCCGCCGACGCGCCGATCCGACTGGACGGACGCGCAGCCTGGCTGCTGAATCAGCTGGGAGGACGGTTCGATCTTCTCGTGTTCGCTCCGGTGGCGCCCCGGTGGCTGGATGAAGTCAGGCGTTCGCTCGGCGGCGAACTCAGTGTGGCGCTCGTCGTGCCGCAGTCCGTGGGCGATGAATCCACCGGCCTCCTTGTCATCGAGGACGCCGAGGGGCTTGTAAGTCAGCGCTATGACGGCGCCCCCGGCACCGCCTATCTGCTGCGCCCGGACCAGCACGTTGCGGCGCGCTGGCGCGCACTCGAGGTGGCAGAAATCCGCGAGGCGCTCGCGCGCGCACAGGGACGGGGAGGACACTAGGATGGCGCTGAATACCGAACCCAACATCGCGCGCCCCGATGACTTCTATCAGGCGCTGATCGATGCACATGCCGGTCTGACCGATGCGCAGAGCGCGGCGCTCAACGCGCGGCTCATACTGCTGCTCGCGAACCAGGTCGGCGATCTCGACACGCTGCGTGCCGCGATCGCGGCGGCCCGCGACTCGGTCGCCAGCTAGTCGCGCCTGGTCGCGACCAGGGGTACAACGCCTTCGACGTCAATGGCGATGCGCTTGCGGTCCGCCTCGACGGCGGCGAGTGGCGGCACTTCCTTCAGTGTGCGCAGGCTGCGGCCCGTGAGGTCCTGGTAGCTGCGCGTGCCGCTCACCTTCCAACTCACCTCCTCGTCCGACAGGTGCCGGATCACCTTCGCCGGGGTGCCGACCGCCAGCGAACGCGGCGGAATGACCATGCCGGCCTTTACGAAGGCGCAGGCCGCGACGATGGCCGATTCGCCGACGACAGCCTCGTCCATCACGACCGCGTTCATGCCGACCATCGCATTTCGCTTCACGACGCAGCCGTGCAGGATGGCGCCGTGGCCAATGTGGCCGTCTTCCTCGACGACCGTGTCGGTACCCGGAAATCCGTGCATCACGCAGCAATCCTGAACGTTGCTGCCGCGCTCGAGGATGATGCGGCCGAAGTCGCCGCGCAGGCTTGCGCCAGGAGCGACATAGCAGCCTGGCCCGACGATGACATCGCCGATCAACGTGGCCATTGGATGCACAAACGCGGTCGGGTCAACCACGGGCACGACTCCGTCGATCTCATAACAGGGCACGGCGTCTCCTTCGCTGCTCATGTACGCGAGCCTTCGGCTCGCGCGTGCACTCGCAGCGCTCTGATCAGGCGCGCGCCCTTTGGGCGGCCGGGCGGGCGCGCGCAATGCAACGGCTGGCAGGCGGCTACGCCGCTGTATGCCACCGCCTCTGGACAACGCGGAAGCGGTTCGCGACGAAGGCCGAATCGGTGTAACTCGCCGTCGCGGCCGGATTCGCGCCGGTCGCGTGGAAATCGGAAAACGCCGCCGACTGATTCACGTAGACGTTTCCAGTCAGGTTGATCGACAGGGACACACCGGCGCGCAGCGTTGCCGCGGTCATCGCGGCGACGACGGCCTCGTTCGTCGAGTAAAGGCCCACGGTCAATGCGCCGTGCTCTTTCACCGTGCGCTCGGAAAGCGCCACCGCCGCCATCGCGTCGGGGACCTTGACGACGAAGCTGATCGGCCCAAAGCGCTCCTGCAGGTAGGCCGGCTCGCGGCTGGGGTCAGCCTTCAGGAGCACTGGCGTGCGCACATTGGCGGCGGGGAACTCCGGATGTTCGATCCTGCGCGACGCGAGCACGACGTCCGCCAGCTGCGGTGCCTCCTCGATGCGCGTCAGCGTGTCGGTCGACTGAATGGCGCCGAGCACGGCTGTCGCCACGGCAGGGTCGGCGAGTAACTTGTCGACCGCAGTGCCGAGGTCGGACGCGACCTGTTCAAAGCTCTTGTGGCCTTCGTCGGTGTCGATGCCGCCGGCCGGCACAAAGATGTCCTGCGTCGTCGTGCACATCTGGCCCGAGTACAGGCTCAGCGTGAACGCCAAATTTTTCAGCATCGCCTTGTAGTTGTCGGTCGACTCGATGACGACGTTGTTGACACCGGCAAGCTCGGCGTAGACCTGCGCCTGCCGCGCGTGGTCGGCGAGCCAGCGGCCAAACGCGTTGCTGCCGGTGAAGTCGATCGACTTCACCGCCGCGTTCGTCGCCAGCGCCTGGGTGACCTTCGGATCGTCGGTCACAGCGAGCGTCACGAGGTTCGGATCGATGCCGTTCTCGGCCAGCACGGCGCGGATGATGCGCACGCTGATCGCGGCGGGAAGAATCGCGTTCGGGTGCGGCTTCACGATCACCGGGTTGCCGGTGGCGAGAGCGGCAAACAGGCCCGGATACGTGTTCCAGGTCGGGAACGTTCCGCAGCCGATGACCAGCGCCACGCCGCGCCCGACGATCTCGAAGCGCTTTTCCATGACGATCGGCGGGTTCTTGCCCTGCGGCTTCTCCCAGCGCGCCTCGTGCGGCACGAAGCTCATTTCGCGCCAGGCATAAGCGACCGCTTCGAGACCGCGGTCCTGCGCATGGGGACCGCCAGCCTGAAACGCCATCATCCAGCCCTGGCCGGTCGTGAACATCACCGCGTGAGCGATCTCGAAGCTGGCCTGGTTGATGCGCGCGAGCGCCTCGAGGCAGACGCCGGTGCGGCCCGCCGGACCGAGCCGCTGCCATGCGGGCATCGCGGCGAGTCCGGCATCGATCAGGGTCTGCGGATCGCAGGCCGGGTACTCGATACCGAGCGGCACGCCGTACGGAGACTGCTCGCTCGCCACCCAGCGCGCCTCGCCCGGCTGCCCGAGTTCGAAGCGCCGACCACAGTGGGCCAGTGCGGCGGCCTTGCCGTCGTCGTTGGCAGTCTCGCCATAGACCTTGGGGCTGGGCTGCTCGGGGAAGGCGCTCCAGTAGCCGCGCACCTGAATGGCGTTCAGGGCGCCGTCGAGCGTGGCGCGATGCTTCGCGAAGAGCGGGTGGGTCAACGGGTTCTCCTGGGTGTTGCAGCGCGGAGGCCCGCAATCACGATTCGGGCCGGCAGCGTGCTTGTCAGCGGGGAACCGTCAACGCTACTATTGATTGAACGGTCGGTCAACGAATCGCAGCCTGTTGGGCGCATCGTCGCCGCACCTGCCGAGGAGACTCTTCAATGGCTACGTACGAGACCGTCCGCCTGGATGTGGCGGACGGTGTGGCAACGCTGACGCTCAACCGCCCGGAGCGGCTGAACAGCTTCACCGTGGCGATGCACGGCGAGCTGCGTGCCGCGCTCGATGCTGTCGACGCCGATCCGGCGGTGCGATGCCTGGTGCTCACCGGTGCGGGGCGGGGCTTCTGCGCGGGGCAGGATCTTGCCGACCGCGCCGTGGCGCCCGGCAGCGACGCGCTCGACCTCGGTGCCTCGATCGAGCATTACTACAAGCCGATGCTTCTGCGGCTGCGGCGGCTGCGGATGCCGACCGTCTGCGCGGTCAACGGCGTAGCGGCGGGCGCGGGCGCGAACATCCCGTTCGCGTGCGATCTCGTCTTCGCCGCGAAGTCGGCCAGCTTCATCCAGTCGTTCTCCAAGCTTGGCCTGGTGCCCGACTGCGGCGGCACCTGGTGGCTGCCGCGGCTGGTGGGCCCGGCGCGCGCAATGGGTCTGACGCTGCTGGGCGACAAGCTCCCGGCCGCGCAGGCCGAGGAGTGGGGCCTGATCTGGCGCGCGGTCGAGGACGACGAACTGATGCCGACTGCGCTGGCGGCGGCGCGCCAGCTGGCCACCGGGCCGACGCGCGGCTACGTCCGCACCCGCGCGGCCGTGGAAGCGAGCATGCAGCTGTCGTTCGAAGCGTCGCTCGATCTCGAACGCGACTATCAGCGCGAACTCGGTCGTTCGGCCGACTATCGCGAGGGCGTAACGGCGTTCATGGAAAAGCGCGCGCCGCGCTTCAGCGGGAGCTAGCGATGCCGCCTGCCATTTCGCGGGAGACGGTCATCGGCGTCATCGGCGCCGGCGCCATGGGGGCTGGTATCGCGCAGGTTGCGGCGCAGGCCGGGCATCGCGTGCTGCTGGCCGACGCCCAGGCGGGCGCGGTCGAGCGCGCGGTTGCTGCGATGGCCAAGGGACTGCAGGCACTCGCGGAGCGCGGCAAGGTCAGCGCGCAGGACGCGAGCTCCGTGCCCGCGCGCATCCAGCCGGCGGAACTGATGGACTTTGCCGCGTGCGGCCTCGTCATCGAGGCGATCGTCGAAGACCTCGGCGTCAAGCGCGCTTTGCTGACGCAGCTGGAAGGGATCGTCAGCCCCGGATGCATCCTGGCGACCAACACGTCGTCGCTCTCAGTGACGGCGATCGCGGCGGGTTTGAAGAACCCGGGCCGCGTGGTCGGCATGCACTTCTTCAATCCGGCCACGCGCATGAAGCTGGTCGAGGTCATCAGCGGTGTCGAGACGGCGCCTGAGATCGCGCAGGCGGTCTTCGCGGCCGCCGAGGGCTGGGGCAAGAAGCCCGCCTTTGCGAAATCCACGCCGGGGTTCATCGTCAACCGCATTGCGCGGCCCTTTTACGGCGAGGCGTGGCGCGCCTACACCGAGGGCGCAGCCGACCCGGCGACGATCGACGCGATCGTGCGCGACTGCGGCGGTTTCCCGATGGGGCCCTTCGAGCTGATGGACCTGATCGGGCACGACGTGAACCTGGCGGTCAGCACGTCGGTATTCGAGGCGACGTTCGGCGAGCGTCGTTACGCGCCATCGCTCGCGCAGCAGGAGCTCGTGCGGGCTGGCCGCCTCGGCCGCAAGACAGGGCGCGGCATCTACGACTACCGCAACGGCGTCGCGCTGCCTGCTCCGCAGGTCGAGACCGGCGCCGAGCCGGTCAAGCGCGTGGTCGCTGTCGGCTCGCTCGGCATTGCCACGCCGATCATCACGCGGCTCGAGGCCGCCGGTGTCGATGTCGTGCGTGTGCAGGGGCCCCGCGCGGCGCAGGATATCTCGTCAGGCTGGCTGGAAATCGGCCCGGCGCGCCTGATGATGACCGATGGCCGTCCGGCGACGCGCCGCGCAATGGAAGAAAGGCACGAGCACCTTGTGCTGTTCGATCTGGCGCTGGATTACGCGACGACGCCGCGCCTCGGACTGGCGCGTGCCGACCAGTGCGGCATGGCCGCTTTCCGCACAGTCTGTGCGACGCTGACGCGGGCCGGCTTCGCGTGCTCTCCCCTCGACGACGTGGCGGGGCTCGTCGTCATGCGTCTGACCGCGATGCTGGTCAACGAGGCGGCCGACGCCGTTGCGCACGGCGTGTGCAGCGCCGATGCGATCGACGTGGCGATGCGCTACGGCGTCAACTATCCGCGCGGGCCGATGGAATGGTCCGAACAGGTTGGCCTGCGCGTCTTCGCGCGGGCGCTGGCAAATCTGCGCGAGCACTACGGCGAGGAGCGCTACCGCACTTCCGCCTTGATCACCCGCAAGGGCTACACCGGGGCTTCCTTCCATGACTGATTCGATGGCACACGACGCGCATGCGATCGCCGAAGCGGTGAAGCTCGGCATGTTCATGGACGATGCCGCCTCACGCGGACTGGGCATGCACATCGAGGCCGTCGGCCCCGGCTATGCGCGCATCGCGATGACGGTGCGGCCCGACATGCTGAACGGCTTCAAGATCTGCCACGGCGGCTTCATCACGACGCTGGCCGATTCGGCGTTCGCGTTCGCCTGCAACAGCTACAACGAGGTGACCGTCGCCTCGGGCATCGTGGTGGATTTCCTTGCGCCGGCACACGAAGGCGATCGTCTGGTGGCGGAGTGCCATGAGGTGGCGCGCACCGGGCGCACCGGCGTGTACGACATCAAAGTCACGGACCAGGGCGGCAAGACCATCATGGTGATGCGGGGCCGCTCGCACACGATGAAGGGCAAGCAGGTCGTTCAGCTCTGAGCGCGGAAAGGGGAACCCACGATGCCGGTCAAGAAGCCATCGCCCGCCGACCTCGAGCCGATCGAGCGTGCGCCGCGCGCCGAGCTGCAGGCGCTGCAGCTCGAGCGCCTGCGCTGGACGCTCAATCACGCCTACGAGAACGTCCCGCACTACCGCAACGCGTTCGATGCGGTGAAGGTCAAGCCGTCGGATCTGAAGACGCTGGCAGATCTCGCGAAGTTTCCGTTCACGCTGAAGAAGGACCTGCGGGACAACTACCCGTTCGGCCTGTTCGCCGTGCCGCGCGAGAAGGTGGTGCGGCTGCACGCGTCGAGCGGCACCACGGGCAAGCCGACGGTGGTCGGCTACACGGCGAAGGACATTGACACCTGGGCCACGGTGATGGCGCGCTCGATCCGCGCGGCCGGGGGGCGCGCCGGGGACATCGTCCACGTGTCGTACGGCTATGGATTGTTCACCGGCGGCCTCGGCGCGCATTACGGCGCGGAGAAGCTCGGCTGCACGGTGATCCCGATTTCCGGCGGCATGACCGAGCGGCAGGTGCAGATCATCGCCGACTTCAAGCCCGACATCATCATGGTGACGCCGTCGTACATGCTGGCGATCGCCGAGGAGATGGAAAAGCAGGGCATGGATCCGAAGAAGTCGTCACTGCAGATCGGCATCTTCGGTGCTGAACCGTGGACGCCGGCGATGCGCACGGCGATCGAGGCCAAGACCTCGCTCGATGCGATCGACATCTATGGATTGTCGGAGATCATCGGACCGGGGGTGGCGCAGGAGTGCATCGAGACCAAGGACGGTCTGACGGTCTGGGAGGATCACTTCTATCCGGAGATCATCGATCCCGACACCGGCGCGGTGCTGCCGGAGGGTGAAAAGGGCGAACTGGTTTTCACCTCGCTCACCAAGGAAGCGCTGCCGATGATCCGCTACCGTACGCGCGACCTGACGCGGCTGCTGCCGCCGACGGCGCGCAGCATGCGACGCATCGAGAAGATCACCGGCCGCTCGGACGACATGCTGATCATCCGCGGCGTCAACCTGTTCCCGACGCAGGTCGAGGACCTGATCCTGAGGCAGCCGGAGCTGGAGCCGTATTACACGTTGGAGGTCACGCGTCCGGGCAACCTCGACGAGCTGACGGTGCACGTCGAGATGGGCTCGGAGCTGGCCAATGGCAGCCAGGAGGCGCGGCACGCGGCCGCGCGCAAGCTCGAACACAACGTCAAGGCCTACATCGGCATCTCGGCCACGATTCGGCTGGCGCTGCCGATGGGGCTGGAACGTTCGGTCGGCAAGGCCAAGCGCATCATCGACCGTCGGGCGAAACAGTAGAGAGGACGAACCCATGTACACCCAGGCAATGGACATTCCGTCCCCCGAGCGGGACGAGGCTCAGAGCGCACGCGGGCCGCGCTCACTGAAAGAGGCCGAGTACGAAGCCGAGTTCGACGCGAAGGTCGCGCGCGGCGAATTCATTGAAGCCAAGGACTGGATGCCCGAGGGCTACCGCAAGACGCTCGTGCGCCAGATCAGCCAGCACGCGCACAGCGAGATCGTCGGCATGCTCCCCGAGGGCAACTGGATCACGCGCGCGCCGACGCTGAAGCGCAAGGCCATTTTGCTCGCCAAGGTGCAGGACGAAGGCGGCCACGGCATGTACCTGTACGCCGCCGCCGAAACACTCGGCGTGGCGCGCGACGACCTGGTCGATGCGCTGCACTCGGGCAAGGCCAAGTACTCGTCGATCTTCAATTACCCGACGCTCAACTGGGCCGACATCGGCGTCATCGGCTGGCTGGTCGACGGCGCGGCGATCATGAACCAGATCCCGCTGTGCCGTTGTTCGTACGGCCCGTACGCGCGCGCGATGATCCGCATCTGCAAGGAAGAGTCGTTCCACCAGCGCCAGGGCTACGACCTGCTGCTGACGATGATGAAGGGCACCGCCGAGCAGCGCGCGCTGGTGCAGGACGCGGTCAACCGCTGGTGGTGGCCGAGCCTGATGATGTTCGGACCGCACGACAAGGACTCTACGCACTCCGGCGACTCGATCAAGTGGGGCATCAAGCGCATCAGCAACGACGATCTGCGCCAGAAGTTCGTCGACGCCACCGTGCCGCAGGCCAAAGTGCTCGGCGTCACACTGCCGGACCCGGCGCTGAAGTTCAATGAGGAGCGTGGCCACTGGGACTTCGGCCCGATCGACTGGACCGAGTTCTGGTACGTCGTCAACGGCCACGGCCAGTGCAACCGCGACCGCCTCGCCGACCGCGTGCAGGCCTGGGAAGACGGCGCCTGGGTCCGCGAAGCCGCCCTCGTGCACGCCGACAAGCAACGCCGCCGCGACCGCCTCGCCGCATGAAAGAATCACGGAGGGAAGAAATGACTGAAGCCAGTCGTCAGTGGCCGCTCTGGGAAGTGTTTATCAGGAGCAAGAACGGACTCGACCACAAGCACTGCGGCAGCGTGCACGCGCCTGACGCAAAGATGGCTCTGCAGAACGCGCGCGATGTCTACACGCGGCGGCTGGAGGGCGTCAGCATCTGGGTCGTGCGCGCCGATCACGTCGTCGCCAGCGATCCGGACGCCAAGCCCGAGATGTTCGACCCGGCCGAAGACAAAATCTACCGGCACCCGACCTTTTACAAGCTGCCCGATGAAGTGAACCACATGTGAGGCCGCAATGAACACGATCACGGCGGCCAGCACGGCCCACGTCGAATATCTCCTGCGCATCGCCGACACGTCGCTGATCCTCGGCCAGCGCCTGTCCGAGTGGTGCGGCCACGGGCCGGTCATCGAGGAAGACATCGCGCTCACCAACGTCGCGCTCGACCTGATCGGCCAGGCGCGACTGCTGCTGACGCACGCCGGCCGGCTGGAAGGCAAGGGCCGCGACGAGGACCAGCTCGCTTTCCTGCGCACCGAACCGCAGTACCTGAACCTGACGATCGCGGAACTGCCGAATGCGGACTTCGCGCGCACGATCCTGCGCAACTTCCTGGTCGCGGCCTGGCAGCGCGAGCTTTGGCAGGGGCTTGCGAATTCGGCCGATGCCGAGCTCGCGGCGATCGCGGCCAAGAGCCTGAAGGAGACGCGCTACCACCTTCAGCACGCCGCCGACTGGACGGTGCGCCTCGGCGACGGTACCGAGGAATCGCACGCCCGCATGCAGCGGGCACTCGACACACTCTGGCCCTACACGGCCGAGTTCTTCAGCGCCTCCGCGGACGACCCGGCCATCGTTTCCGCCGTGATCGGGCCGGCCTGGTCGACGCTGGAACCTGCATGGGACGCCGCCGTGCGTCCCGTGCTCGAGGTCGCAACGCTGACGGTGCCGGCGCGCACGCCGTTCCTCTCGCACGGCAAGACCGGCCGGCACACCGAGTACATGGGCCACCTGCTGACCGAGATGCAGTATCTGCAGCGCACGTATCCCGGCGGGACCTGGTAGGGCGGCCGATGCTGACCTCCGCGCAAGCCTGGGACATCCTCGGGCGTGTCCCCGATCCCGAGATTCCCGCCATCTCGGTGACGGAACTCGGCATCGTGCGTGACGTGCAGGTGGCCGCGGATGGCGTCGATGTCGTCGTGACGCCCACTTACTCAGGTTGCCCGGCGACCGAGGTCATCGAGCGTTCGATCCGCGAAGCGCTCAGCGCGGCCGGTGCCGGCGAGGTGCGCGTCACGACGCAGCTGGCACCCGCGTGGACCACGGACTGGATCGGGCCGGAGGCGCAGGAAAAGCTGCGTGCCTATGGGATCGCGCCGCCCGGGCCGAGCCGAGCTGGCGACGTGCAGCCGTTGCAGTTCATGCCGCGGGTGGCATGCCCGCGCTGTGGCAGTGCCGAGACCGAGCGCCTGTCACAGTTTGGCGCCACGGCCTGCAAGGCGCTGTATCGCTGCCGGTCCTGTCGTGAACCGTTCGAATTCTTCAAGCCGCTCTGAGCCCATCCGATGTCGCCCCGCTTTCATAGCCTGCGCATAGCTGAGATTCGGCGCGAAACGCCGGATTGCGTCAGCCTCAAGTTCGAGATCCCCGGCGGCCTGGCCGACGAGTATCGCTTCGTCCAGGGACAGCATCTCGCGCTCAGGGCGCAGCTCGATGGCGAGGAGCTCCGCCGCTCGTACTCGATCTGCGCTGGCTGTGACGACGGCGAACTGCGGGTCGCCGTCAAGCGAGTGCCGGGCGGACGTTTTTCCGTGTGGGTGAACGAGAGGCTGAAGCCGGGCGATGCGATCGACGTGATGACGCCCGAGGGCCGGTTCTTCACGCCGTTGGCCAAGGACCAGTCCCGTCATTACGTCGCCTTCGCGGCCGGCAGTGGCATCACCCCGGTGCTCTCGCTGATCCGGACCACGCTGGCGCGCGAGCCACACTCGCGTTTCACGCTGGTCTACGGCAACCGCCGCCAGGCCAGCGTGATGTTCCACGAGGCGCTGGAAGATCTGAAGGACCGCCACCTCACGCGCTTCCGCCTCTACAACGTCTTCTCGCGTGAAGAGCAGGACGTGGAGCTTTTCAATGGCCGCATCGATGGCGCCAAGGTGCAGCAGTTCATCGCCGCGCTGATCCCGGTCGGAACGATCGACGAGGCGTTCGTCTGCGGCCCGGCCTCGATGATCGACGAGGTCGAGCAGGCACTGCTCGCGGCTGGACTCGCGCGCGAGCATGTCCATGTCGAGCGCTTCGGCGTGCCCGGAGCCGCGGCGACGGTGCCGATCGACGATGCGGAAGCGGCCGAAGCGAGGCTCACGCTGGTCATCGACGGCGTCAAGCGCGAGGTCGACTTCCGCCGTGGCCAGCACTCGATCCTCGAGGCGGGGCGAGCGGCGGGACTCGATCTGCCGTATTCGTGCAAGGGTGGAATGTGCAGCACGTGCCGCGGCAAGTTGCTCGAAGGCCAGGTGAAAATGGCCAAGAACTACGCGCTCGAGCCGCATGAAGTCGCGGCGGGCTATGTGCTGACCTGCCAGTCGTACCCGCTGACCGAGCGGGTGCTGATCTCCTACGACGAGAGATAGCCGTGGCCCGTCGCAAGGCAGCAGGCTTCGATGCGCAGCGCGGCGCGATCCGCGATGCGGCCGCGCGCCTGTTCGCCGACGCCGGCTATGCCTCGACCTCGGTGGCGGACATCGCCGCAGCCTGCGGCGTATCCAAGGCACTGCTGTATCACTACTACCGCGACAAGGAAGATCTGCTGTTCGATATCGCCGAGAGCTATACGGAGCGGTTGCAGCAGATCGTCGACGAAGTCGCCGGCGAGCGTTTGCCCGCCGTCGCACAACTGCGGCGGCTGATCGCACGCTTCATGGCCGAATACGAGCACTCGGCGGCACGCCATCGCGTGCTGGTGCAGGACGTCAAGTACCTGTCGAAAACGCATCGTGCGCGCGTGGTGGCGCGGCAGCGCGCCGTGGTCGACGGCTTTGCGCAGGTGGTCGAGGAGCTTTCGCCGGCGGCGTCCGCCGCGGCCCTGCGCAAGCCGCTGACGATGATGCTCTTCGGCATGATTAACTGGACGTTCACCTGGTTCAGCGAGCGCGGTCCGCTGCGCTACGACGACCTGGCGCCGATCGTGGCGGATCTCTTCATCGGTGGGCTGGGCCGGCTGCGCGGGCTGCCATCGGGTGGTGCCTC
>Ga0209254_10001927_pt1 | contig 18724 bp, 11 predicted proteins | sample FrelakmetDIP11DI_FD_187148 | JGI IMG/M metagenome (GOLD analysis project Ga0209254, IMG submission 187148) | Freshwater lake sediment microbial communities from the University of Notre Dame, USA, for methane emissions studies - DIP11 DI (SPAdes)... | ecosystem: Environmental > Aquatic >...
AGCCCTATGGACAGGTGCTCTTATTGTCTCCCTGGAACTTCCCGTTCCAGCTTGCATTTATGCCGGTAATAGGGGCACTGGCTGCAGGAAACAGTATTGTCCTGAAAGTCTCGAGGCAAGTACCTCACGTCACATCAGTAATAGAAAAAATTCTCAGCCATTTTCCCAAAGAACTTATTGCAGTAATAAACGGAGATCATTCAGTAAGTGAGTATCTCCTGAACTATAAGTTTGATTATATATTTTTTACAGGAAGCTGCAAAACAGGGAAATACGTTATGCAGAAGGCTGCTGAAAATCTTACACCGTTATCACTGGAGCTTGGAGGTAAAAATCCATGTGTTGTAGCTCATGATGCCAGGCTCGATTTTGCTGCAAAAAGGATCGCATGGGGGAAATTTATGAATGCCGGTCAGACGTGCATCTGTTCCGATTACCTGCTGGTGGACAAAAGGGTAAAAGAGCGCTTCCTTACACTGATAACAGATGAAATCAATTCATTTTATGGTGATAATCCGGAAAAAAGCAATGACTTTGCCAGGATTATTAATTCTGATAATGTCAGAAGGATCGCATTGCTTCTGAAAACCGGACAGATTGTTACAGGCGGAACCATCGATGAAGCCAGCTGTTATGTTGCACCAACTGTGATAAAAGACATACAACCGGATGATCCTGTGATGCAGGAAGAGATCTTTGGGCCTGTTCTTCCTGTTATTGATTTTGAAGACTTCGAAGAGGTTTACCGGATAATAGGCCGGTATCCAAAACCTCTTGCCACATATATTTTCACCACCAACAGAAAACTTGCCCGTGAGTTTCTTCAGAGAACTCAAAGTGGTTCGGCAGGTATAAATGATACAGTTATACAGATCGCTTCTCCATATCTTCCGTACGGCGGTGTCGGCGAGAGTGGTCTGGGGAGATATCACGGCAGAAAATCATTTGAAACATTCTCCAACATGCGTTCTGTGATAGTAAAATCCAATTTATTTGACATAATAATCCGGTACCCGCCTTACAGTGAATTCAAGAAGAAGATTATCAGCTTTCTGATGAGATAATAATTATCCCAGGGCCCGCCATTTATCGGCTTCGCGAACAAAGCTGGCATGAGCCTGATCATTTTCCCCATCGTGAAAAGCAAGCACTCTGAATCGTTCAGAATGGTCACATTGCGGCCCGACCGAAACAAAAAAGAAAAAGCAGAAAAGGACCAGTTTAATTGTTCTTTCCACATGGATATGCTTATCAGTTATAGCCCTATTCTATATAGGAATTTCTCGGTCCTCAGTATTACTGTATTTCTCAGAAAAGCCGGTGTTGCCCAGATACCTGAGTCCATCTGATTCCTGGCTATGACTTCGTAAGTGCGGCCCGCCTTTACACCGAGAACTTCACCTTTTACAGTGAAAATCCAGATATTTCCACCGGCATATACCGGGGATGCATTACAATTCGCTGAGAGCCGTTCGGACCATATTTCCGTTCCTGTAGCACCATCAATACACATGAGAATATTCCTTGATGTAATAGTGTAGATCAGTCCGTCTTTTATAACAGGAGTTGATATTTGAGTCCGTGTCTGATCATCACGCTTCCTCCAGAGGATATTAGTGCCTGTTATGTCGCCATTACCGTCAGGATTGACAGCAAGCAATTCGGTAAAGGTGCCTCCGGCAGGATCATCCATCGATCCTGTATAGAACCAGAGTGTTCCATTTTCAGCAACAGGCATGGGAACAGTCGATTCAGCTCCTCTGACAACTCTCCACACCTCTTTACCGGTCATAGGATCATAGGCGCAGCATACGGCCGATCCGTTTGAGATAAGCAGGTCTTTTCCCCTGACATTGATTATAATCGGTGTTACATAGGCTTTTTTCCCGATTGTAGGAAGGGGCACATACGGTTCAGCGGGTCGGTCGGTCCTCCAGACTTCCTTACCGGTTGATTTATCAAGGGCAATTATATACCTTACATCAGTGCCTTCAAAATGAAGGATCAGCAGGTTTTTATAAATCACCGGAGATGAACCTGGGCCCTGAACATGGTTGCACTTCAGATCGTTCCGTTTCCAAACGACAGATCCATCAGATGTTTTCAGGCATGCTGTGCCGAGGCTGCCAAAATGAACATAGACAAATCCATTTTCTATACAGGGTGTCGGACTTGCATACGTATTTATCGAATGTTTGCCTATTGACTCCTGTAATGAAAACACTCTGATATCATAAATTATTTTCCCGGTGTTAAAGTCAGTGCAGACTGTATATAGTTCCTTCCCGTCTGCAGTACCTGTAGTAACCCAGATCTGGTTATCATAAACAACCGGAGAAGAGTGTCCTGCACCATGAATTTCTGTTTTCCATTTGATATTTGAATTATCCCACATCAGGGGAGTTTTTTCATTTGCAGCAATGCCATTTAGGCTTGTGCCCCTGAAATGGGTCCAGTTTTTATCCTGTGAATGAGCATTATCAAACGAGGTCATCAGAATGATTAACATTACTGACAACCTTAGAATATTATTCTGATTCATAATAAGATTTTTTTATAAATATAGGTTATATTATTTCCGATTGCAAAGCTTAATACTTGTATCTTTCTCTGACTCCCTTATCTCCCGGTCCCACTCAGCCATTCTTCCGTTCAGACCTGCAGAATATCCCTCTTCAAGCCATTTCCTTGCTACTGAAGTTCTTTTATTCAGCCGGTCAGGCTGCAATTAAGGAAGCATTCTCATCCGTACGGCAGCTGCCTTTTTTGCTGATTCCAGATGTTGAAAGGCTTCATGATTATAAACAGCATTCTGTATCCTGGAATCCCAGCTTTTTTGCAAAATATCGAATGCTTCATTGTATTTATTTAGTTTATATAATCCCCAACCTTTTGTATCTAACAGTTCATAATCATCAGGAGTCAGCTGCAATGCAATTTCAACAAGCTCAAGTCCTTCTTTAAGGTTTCGGTCAGTATCGATAAGAAACCTGGCAAGATTATTCAGTCTTGATGGTTTTTCAGGCTCTGATAAGAGTGCCTGCCTGTACAAGTATTCCGCCCTATCCAGATTCCCCGCCTGCATGTAAATTCCTGCCAGGTTTGTTATTATTCTTGCTTCGGTCCATGATAGATCTTTACGGACAGATTTCAGTTTTTCAATGAATCTGTTTGCAGCAGCAGTGTCTTTTTCTGTTAAAGCAATAACAGCCTGCCCTTCAAGCAGATCAGCATTGTCAGGAAAATCCCTTTCCATTTTTGAATAAAGTGCCTTCTCTTTTTTAAATTGCCCTGTCATATGATAGGCATATCCAAGGTGACTATAGGTTCCTGCATATGAAGGTTTCAGAGCCCATTTGTCGAATAGTTCAAGTGCTTTCTCATATTCTGGTATTGCTTTATCGTATTGATTCATATCAAGATAAGCCATACCTAGTATAAAATGGTAATTTGGGGATTGATCATCAATCTCCAGCAGTTGTTTCGCAAAACTTACTGCTTCCTGCGGTGTAGCAAAGCAATAAGTATTAATCCAGTCTGCCATAAGCCTTTGGATATATGGCATTTGATCCTTTCTGTTGGTAGCACAAACAGCATATTTCTTTGCCTCGGTATAAATCCCCTGATTTAAACAGGCCATTGAAAGCATAACATAGGCGTAAGTGAAGTTTGAATCAAGATCGACCGCTTTCTTGTACAATTCCCCGGCTGAGTGCCAGTTTCTGTCATTAAATGCAATCTGGGCTGAAGTAAAATACCTGAATGCTTCAGGCGAGGTCACAGATGTAAGCCGTTGAAAGTCGGGAGAGAATTCCTTTGCAAGTTTTGAAATTACAAGAAAATTCCTCAGCAGACTCTTAAGAGAATCAATAAGAGAAAACTTTTTATCAACGGTCCCGTCAATCTGGAAAGATTTTAAGACATCTTCTGTTCCTACATCAACCAGTTGTGCATTCATACGCAATGTGGAGTCAGAAATGTTTATACTACCACTGATAAAAACATCTGCATCGATTTTCTCTGTCAGAGAATTTATTGCCGAGGATGTTACAGGATTATAGCCAGGAAGCCCTTTGTCCTGAAGCATTTTATTTATCAATTCTGATTGTCTCACTATTAGCTCCTCATGATTATTTGAAAGAAAGGTTATTATATTTGTCTGAATCACATATTGCCATACATTCCAGGTCGTATCATTGGTCATATTCTGAAAAGGTAGTACTGCAACAGTAATTTTATCACTGGCTGACCGGAATCTTTGTATCGCATCCCTCCTGAATAATCCCGGAACAAAAATTATAGCTGCAATGATTAAAATTCCTGCAGTGATTATGACATAATTTTTCTTTGGCTTTATGAGATCATTCGAAGGTTCATCAATTTCTTTTTCAACAGTGGGATTAAGTTCTTTGTTAGTTTTAACAATTACATTTCTCCCTATGTATTTCAAATACCACTTTATTACTATGTCAAGATTTACCAGAACCGGCTTTACCTGTTCAGGATCAAAGTCCTTGGGATGTGTACCGTAGGTTGACAGATCATTTAATCCGTGCATTGAAGTCGCTATATGATCCGGCACCTTTCTTTCCTTGTGCAGCTTGTCAATGATCCCCTTGAGAGGCTCAGTCCCCCTGGGTCTTTTGAGCTCACATTCACACAGTTTGGTTATTATCACTTCAAGGCATCTCCTTGAATAGAGCAGGATTACATTCGGATCATCAAATTTGGTCAGTTGTACCAGCTCCTTTTCCAGTTCAGGCGACTGACCTTTTATCGACTCATAAAGCTTTCCAAGTTCTTTTATTTCGGCCGACCAGATTGACATTGGTAAGAGGTATGGCAATGATAAAGTTAGGAAAGAATGTCATGCAAGTCAAGTAATCCTTAACTGAAATTTAATCACCATGATCAGGCTATTCCAACCTTTAGGGCTAAAGCCCAGCAAGAGAGAGGATTATGTCTCTTTCCTCCGCCTTGAAAGGCGGAGTTATAGGATGATCGCAGGTACCTGGGCAGAATTAATGGGAATAGACTAATCTCCTTTAACTATAGCCTTCAGGCATTAGTCAGAGATCACCCTAAGACTCCAGGCCCTGAAGGGGCTTAATATTCAGCACCTTCGGAATTGGCAGGCCTGGTTGGATCAATAACCTCCGGTTGACACCGGAGGTTATTCACATCCTTCTCATTCAGAGAAATGTACCTGATGATTGATGCTCTTTCAGAGCAGATTACCACTGACATGGTATTCAGGATCATAAAGGCTTTCCGACTCACCTACTCATCTCTCACTACTCACCACTATCTTCTACAGCATCCCCTGCTCCCCGATCCATTTCTTTACTCTTTCATGCTCTGCCTGGTATTTGGCTTCCATATTTTGAAGTATCTTTTGAAATCGTTCTTCGTTTCGGATGCTCTCAAATAATGGATCGTTTTTAATATAACTTAGCCACCATAATGGACAAACCTTCAGTTGATAAAGATTGTCTAAATATTGATAAGCTTTTATTTTATCACCTAAATAGGAATAAACACCTGCCAGATCATAATAAGCATATTTTTCACGTGCGTATTCCCTATTGAGATTTATGCTCTCTTCACAATTTTTAATCTGTTGATTAAAGTAGTATCTGGCTTCTTTATCTTTGCCATTTTTGGCGAAAGCATATCCGATGCGATGTGAAAAAGCAAGGGGTAATTCTCCTAGTTTTTTCAACTTTTCAATTTCTTTGTTAGCAAGTATATACGCTTTCTGATGCTGCCCTGCAAAACTATAATTGGTAATATCAGGTAGAAATGTTGAGTCAATTTTCCTTGATTTTTCACCAAACAGAATAGCATTTTCATAATTTCCCATTGCAGATTCCAGTTTAGCCAAACCGTCAAAAAACAACACTGAATCCCCATCCAATTGTACTGCCTCCTTATAATAATATTTTGCCTTATCCATAAGTCCGACGTTATGGTATACCAGAGCTAAATTCCTTAACAAATTGGAACGCTCATCACCTCTGATTAGGTTTAAAGCTTTATGATAGTTTTCAAGGCTTTTAATAAAATCATTCGATATCCATGTACCTCCCTTTGCTACATATGCCAGATAGTAATTTGGATTAATTTGTAAAGCTTTATCCAGATTATTCATAGCTTTTTCAGATTGCCCATTTATTTTGTAATAGACACCTTTCAGATAAAATGCTTCATCGAGTAGATCGTCAAACGAAAGAGCCTTATCAGCGAGTACTCTTATAGAATCCAGGTAGTTTTCATTAAAATAGGTTTCCCATTTAAACCTTTCATTATACGCCTTTGCCAATCCAGTGTAAGCCTTTGCAAAAGCAGAATCTATTTTAAGAGCTTCCTCATATAAATTGACAGCGGTATGGTAAGAATCCAAGTCACGGTTTTTTTCATATTCTTTCAGGTAACTGTTTGCTACTAAATATAGATTATAAGCCGTCATATTTGAGGTAGGTACTTTTTCAATCAGACTCTTTTCTTCCTGGCTGATTGATGCATACAATTCAGCAGCAACAGTTTGTGCTACTTCACTCTGAACAGCAAAAATATCACTCCAATTTCGATCGTACTCATTAGCCCATACATGTCCTTCCTTCCCAGTTTTAATCAACCGGAAGATTAATTTTACTTTATCTCCAAACTTTTGAAAACTGCCTTCGAGTAAATATGCAACACCAAGTTCTCGTCCGATAGCAGTAGTAGTTTTAGAGGGATTACAGTATTGTTCAACAGATGTCCTGCCTATTACACGCAAATCCTTGATTTTCGAAAGATGTAATGTAATTGCCTCCATCATTCCATCAGCCAGGTACTGCTTATCGGGTTCATCACTGAGCAGCTTGAAAGGGAGTACCGCAATCGATTTTTCAAGTTCTTTAGGTTCTTTGCCAGTGCCAATGATATTTGTTAAGAATAAAACTGCAACCACAATCACAATAAGCAACATAAACCCTGAGATTAAACCTATCAACCTTTTCTTTGGAATCTGTGTACTCTTTTTTACATCTTCAGCGCTTTTTATTTCCTGCCTGATCTCTGCAGCCGGTCTTACCGTAACTTTTGTTTCGCTTTTCTTGTATTTTATGTACCATTCGATAATTGTCTCCAGGTTGATTAAAGTTGTCCTGACCTGCTTTGGATCAAAGTCTTTCGGATGAGCGCCATATGTTGACAATTCATTTAGGCCATGCATCGAACCAATGATATGTGCCGGAACCTTTTCTTCCTTATGCAGCTTGTCAATAATCCCTTGGAGTGGTTCAGTCTTTCTTGGTCTCTTAAGCTCACACTCACATAGTTCACTGATTATAACTTCGAGGCATCTCCTCGAATAGAGAAGGATCATGTTCTCATCATCAGCTTTGATCAGCCGTTCCAGTTCATTCTCAAGGTCCGGAAACTGACCCTTAAACGACTCATAAAGCTTTTCAAGTTCTTTTATTTCGGCTGACCAGATTGACATTTCAGGTAGGATTCATTTTGATAAAGTTACGAAAGGGGTGAATACAACGCAAATAATTTAGTTATCGTCGGCTAAAGTCGACGTTAACTACCAGATCTCCTCTATACGGCTGATAGACAGGCCTGTTTCCGGCATAATCTTTCTATTATCCGAAGGCTCTATCTCTTAAATATCTTCCTTAAGAATGATTTTATTTTGCCTTTACTCTTTTCTCCGGTAGCATCATATTCCTTTTTATCCTTTTCAAAAATATCGATTATCCTGTCAAACAGATTCTTATCTTTAAAGTCAGGACAATCAAGGGCTCCTTCCAATTCCCTGGGCAGTTCCGGGAAGGCCGCAATCAGATGATCCTGCAGCGGCGGATTTTGCTGTACTTTCTTCAATGTCAGAGCAACCAGAGGTAAGGCAAGCGCACTTCCCGAACCGTATGATCCGTTGTTAAAATGAATTGCCCGGGTTGAAGCCCCTGCCCTTGATACAATGACCAGCTTCGGATTAAAAGCGGCGAACCAGGCATCCGAATAATCCTGTGATGTACCGGTTTTGCCTCCAAGGGGAATTGTTACTCCATAAACACTGCTCATTGATGTTCCTGTTCCATCCCTGATGGCCTTCTGTAACATTGCACTCATAAGAATGCCTGATCTTTCGGTCATTATTCGTATTTTCTCATCCGTTGAGTCCATGCTGAAAATTACTTCTCCGCCAGGTGTTTTTATCGAAGAGATGCTGTAAGGTTTGATCCTGTATCCCCCGTTTGCAAATGATGAATAGGCAATAGCCACTTCTTTTATGTTTGCTTCAGCGGTTCCCATTGAAAGCGAGGGAGTATTATCAAGAGCAAAGGAGAATCCCATTTTTTTCCACATCGAATCCACCTTTTCAAAACCTATTTCCCGGAAAAGGCTGAATGTCGGAATATTCATTGACTGGGCCAGAGCTCCCGAAAGTGAATATTTTCCTCCGTAAGAATGATTGAAATTTTCAGGACTCCAGTCTTCAAAACCTGATAGAGTAATTGAATCATTGTCAAGATATTGGCATGGTTCCATCCCTTCTTCAAGTGCTACGGTATATAATACCGGTTTAAAAACCGAGGCAAGTTGTCTTCTTGCCAGAATCTGATCATATTGCTGAGTCTTAAAATCAATACCACCTATCCATGCTTTGACCCCACCCGTCATAGGATCGATGGCAATCATGCCTGCATGCAGAAGTGTCAGGGCTTTTTTCAGGCTGTCCATTACACTGAGTGAATCTGAATAATTACCAGTCCAGGCAAATATCTCCTGTAACCTGATTTCATTTGCTCTGTCTCGAATTCCAAGCCTTTTGAGTTCCATTTCAGCAACCTTGTCCAGAATGTGCTCCCCCGGACCACTACTGTATTGATCATACAACCTTTTCTGCATAATTGACAGATGCTCGCGAAATGACTGCAGGGAAAGGTTCTGAAGTGAAAGATTTAATGTTGTTGAGATTAATAAACCATCTTTTTCAAGATCCCATTTCTTACCTGTTTCTGCGTTGATCTTCTTCAAAATCCTACCGGCTTCTTTTCTTACCTGTACAAGAAAATAATCAGCAGGCCCTTCAGATCCGGATCTATAATCGATTATCAAAGGCAAATCAGAAAGTGAATCGGCCTCTGAGACTGTAAGATAACTGTACTTCGCCATCTGTCGCAGGACTATGTTCCTTCTGTTTTTTGCATTATCCGGATGAAGACGCGGATTATAATAGGTATTTGCCTTAAGAATTCCAATCAAAACCGCTGATTCTTCAGCTTTGAGTAAGCTGGTGCTTTTACTGAAGTATCTGGATGAAGCGGCTTCAATCCCGCAGACATTCTCCCCGAATGAAACAGTATTTAAGTAAAGAGTCAGTATTTCTTCTTTGGTGAACACTTTCTCAAGCCGGCGAGCCATTATGATTTCCCTGATCTTGGAAAAAAACAGGTTGAAAAAGCCTGCTTTGCTCCTTCCGGATATATTTTTTGCCAGCTGCTGGGTTATGGTGCTTCCACCGCCTGAACTCTCTCTTTTCAGCAGGATTGTTTTTACAAGGACTCTGAGAAAACTTCGTGAATCAAAGCCTTTATGCCGGTAAAAGCGAACATCTTCCGTGGCGATAAGAGCATCTTTCAGATGTTTGGGGATCTGTCCGTAAGAAATATTTGTCCGGTTCTCAAGAAAGAACTTCCCTAAAATCTCCCCATCTTCTGAAAAGACAAGTGAGGCTTCTGCATTCCTGAAATTCAGTAATTCGTTCCTGTTTTTAAGATGTTCTGAACATCCGGTAACAGCAAAAGCGCTAAAAAGCACACCTAGGATTGATACGTGTATGCCGTTGAGCCTTTGCACCGTCGTACCTTTAATCCTTTATTAAACAGCCTCTATTGTTGAGGGTGGTTTTGTTGTGATATTATAAGTGACACTTACAACACCCGGAACCTCCATTACTATTTGCCCGGCAAGCTTACTGAGAACTTCGAACGGCAGTTTTGTGGGAGTAGCTGTTCTGGCATCAAGGCTGTCCCAACAACGGATCTCGATCTGATGACCAAAATCGCGCTTGCCGTCGCGAATACCTGTAACCCTGTCGTCGTGAAGTATCGCCATATACTGGAAGGCACCACTGTCACAAAGCATACTTTCCACGATTTCTGTTGCTTTGCGGACCGTAATGAGCTTATCACCTGTTACCTCACCTATAATTCGAGCTGCAAGGGCTGGTCCGGGGAACGGAATGCGGTCAAATATTTCTTCAGGAAGTCCGAGAGCCTTTCCAACTGCCCTAACGCCATCCTTACGGAGCTGTATAAGGGGCTCAATAATATGGTAACCAAATGTTTCATTAGGATCGATCCCCAGCTGGGCAAAAACATTGTGTTGTCTTTTTATTCCTGCAACCGTCTCGTCAACATCAGTAAGAATGGTTCCCTGAAGAAGATGCCTGGCTCCACTCTCCCTTACAATACGCCCAAATACGTTCTTATAGAAGGTCTGGGTTATTGCTTCACGTTTCTTTTCCGGGTCGGTTACACCACTTAATGAATCCAGGAATTCATCCCTTGCATCTATAATTTCTATCTCAATTCCTATTCCCCGGAAAACATTCTGTACCATTTCAGATTCTCCTTCACGCATCAATCCGTTCTGAATAAAGACAGTCCTGAGCTTTTTCCCAAGAGCTTTGTGTCCCAGCATTGTGACAACAGATGAATCAACACCACCTGAGAGGGCGTTGACAGCTATTCCGGTTCCAACAGAATCACTTATTTCTTTAACTTTCTCCTCAATGAACCTATCGGCATTGAGATCCTTTAATTTAACTTCACTGATCATATCCTGAATTATTTAATCTATAAATATATACTAAAACTGAGGTTGAAGCAATTATGCTATTAAAAATAAACTTCAAGAGAAAGCCATAATGAACGACCATATCCGTTTATTCCCGAACCATGGTACCTGTAATCAATATTGAATAAGTTTTTGAGACTCAGATCGATCGAAAAGAATTGCCAGTTATAACCAGAGTTAATATTGAATATGTTCCAGCCTGGGGTACCGCCTTCAGGTATCCGGTTATCATCCTTGTCACCCTGAGCCAGCCGGTCCTGGTTAGCTGCTGCCAGCCATTCAAGATTAAGCCAGAGTTTTTTGAGCTTATAATCCAGGGCAATCCTTCCAAATAGCGGAGGGATGCGGCGTACAGGTTCATTTTTAGTTACATTCTGGCCAAACGTGTAAGTAAATGAACCATAAAGGATTAAAGACCTGCTAAATGTCAGATCCCATGCAGTTTCAATACCCTGTATATAAGCCCTTTCGCTGTTTTCTTTCTGATAGACAGGATAACCATCAATCATCTGGTCTCCCTCCCTGACACGTGTTATTAAATTGTACAATTCGTTGCGATAGATAAACAGTTCACCTCTGAGTTTTTCTCCAAGATATTTATAGCCTGCCTGATACTGAAATGAACTTTCAGGCTTAAGATCATAATTAGGTACTTCATACCTGAAATCAACTATTCCAAGTGTGCCAAGATCATCAATATTAGGAGTCCGGAAGCCGGTACTGAATGATACAAAAAGGTTGGATTTGGTGTCAAGTTTCCTTAGAAAAGCCAGATTTCCGACAATTGCTGAGGGCGTTAACTTAACCGGGCCCAGCACCTCATCTTCTACATTAATTGTGAACGAATTAAACCTTGCACCGGCCGTAATATTCCACTTCAGGATATCAAACGAATGAACCGTGAATGCGGCCAGACTGGTCATTGTTGATCCGTCAGGATACAGACCCCTCTTTTCGGTTGAGTTTTCAGTCAACAAGTCGGTATCGGTACGGTTACTGTTGACAAGATCGTTATAGACTTCTACTCCGATATTGCCTGACCAGAAATCCTTGCCGGAAACGATTGCTTCAGCCGAAAATCCGAATGATCTTACCTTATCATATTCATTCCTGAGTATATCCGATCCGTTTTTACGACTTTCCCTTCCCTCTTTTGTTTGCTGGTATGAGGCAGTAAAGATCGCTGACCTTAGAATACCGGCTTCAAGTTTCTGATTCAGCCGTATATAAGCCAGCTGCCGTTTCTGAGGATCAGTTTTATTAACTGCATAATCCTCCAGCTCAATCTTGTGATATATTGGAATATCTTTCTGATATACATTCTGATATGCCATTGTAACAGAAGTCCTGGGTGAGAGGATTATTTTCCCCTTGAAATCGAAATCCTGTTCACTATATCCGGAAGGATCTTGTTTACCAGTAGTATCTCCCCCGACTATATCACCAAAATTCCTTAATGTTATGCCTGCCCTGACAACTGCATTCTTATTACTGTATTTAATACCTGAATGAAGACTCTTTTCAATATTCTGTGATGCAATTCGTGTAATTACATTACCAGTCCATTCTGATTGTTCAGTATTCATCAGTTCATGGCTGAAAGCCTGAATTGTTCCTCCAAGAGCGTCAGATCCATACTGAACTGAACCGCTCCCCCTCAGGATCTCCATTTTGCCGATGCTGAAAACATCAATTGTATTGAAATACTGATTTGGACCATATCTCATTATTGAGTTGCTAAGCCTTATACCATCAATTAATAAAAGCGTCTGATTGCCGGTCAATCCGCGTAAAAAAGGTGAACCGCCCCCATGATTGGTTTTTTGAACAAATACACCCGGTGTTATAAGCAGAGCCTCGGGCGAAGTTCTAAGCTGAAATTCCTGTACCGATCCTGCACTTAGCAACCTGATAGCTTCAGGTGTATTGATATCTAGCGAGTTAAACCTGTTAGCAGAGATCACAACTTCTGCAAGATCATGATAAACAAGAGTATCCACGGATTTTAAGGATTCAGTATTTTGAGCAGCAAGATAACCGGAGTAAAGGGTAAAGGAAAAAATTATCAGGGATTTCATCATCAAACAATCAATTTTTACAAGCCAAATTAAACAATACTCCAATAGTCTGTGATCATTTATAGATTTTCCAGTCATGTTTAATTTTTTAACATCCGGATTTCCACCTATCACGCCAATTATAGTTAATTTACAATTAATATTCAAGTTCCTTCATTATGTTTAATGCAATTGTTTAAAATGTTTTTTATTTACTACGACAACCCGTGTAACGCGATTATGGAAAAACTTTTTCTACTCTCATATGAAAACAGTAACTTTGATTAGCGTGTAATCTTAATAAATAAATATTGTGATCATGAAACCCACATGATTGATCGAAACATAAACATGTATAAATATAATTTACTCTCAACCGAGCGAAGCGAGCTCGACGAAGTCAATCATGTGTGGTTCCCCCGCTTTAGCGGGGCAGGCTATCATACCATTAAAACCAAAATTATATTATGATGAAAAGAATGATTATTGTACTGATGCTAGTCGCTTTAACTATCCTGGCATTGAAGGCTCAAAATGTCACAAACTACACCTATAAGCTGGATAATGGCATTTCTGTCAGAATGGAACAATGCTGGAATCATGTATGGGTGAGTCAGACCTTCGAAGCTATGAAAGCTTCAGACCAGACATCTCCTCTGGTAATAAGTCCCAGGACACTTGGCCATCTGACTTCAGGATCGACCTTTAAGCTGTTCAGCAACGGGAAAGAAATAAAACTCCAGGGGATCAAACCCGGAACCTACAGCCTCCGGCAAACCTTTAAGCTTTCAGGCAAACCTGGTACGATTTCTTTAAATATCGAAAATGTGGAAATAAAACCACAGACCAAAACCACTCTTTCAATCACACTTTATGATTATCAGATACTGATTGATGAAAAAGCTGAAAATCAAAATGGTCAGGCATCATATGCTTCCAAAATTGAAAGGTACAAGGGGAATGCCGAACTTAATCCCAGTTGCGGAATTCTGGTCTTTTATGAAAAAGGGAAACATGACAAACCGGTTATTCCGGCAGAAGGGCCGGGAAGTAAAAACGGAAATATAAAGCCAGGTTCTTATGATGTTCTGGTTACCCTGGGTGCCCCGGGTAGTATGCAGAAGATATGGCTGGAGAATTTCATAATAAAGGCCAATGTCAGTTACAGCCTCACTACAAACCTTAATGCAGGAGTCATTGAGTATCTGGGAGGGAATAAGGAAGTTAAAGCTTTTCATTTGTATCCGGCAGGTACCGCAGATAAACAGAAGGGGAATCCTGCTCCTGACAAGAATCTGGAAGTAATGAAGTGTGAAAACCAGACCACAGCAAGTTCCTGCCCTCCGGGGATGTATGATGTCCTCCTTAATTTCAGCAATGGCAAAAAGTATGAATGGAGGAAGAATATCGCTGTGTCATCCGGTTCCAGGTCTCAGGTAAAATAAAATGTCATGCGGTCATGCGGTCATGCGGTCCTGTAGTCTGAAGAGATGATTATATTTTGTATAAATTTTAAACACTTATCTGAAAAATGAAAAAAGGATTACTAATTCTACTTACAATTATTTTGGGAGTTGCAGGTTCCTGCAAACAGAAAACCGTCGGAACACAGCAAACAGAGGCTGTAGTTCAGACTCCCGATTATCAGAAAATGATCACTGCGCGTGTATATATAAAACCGGGCAGTGAAGATTTATTTATCGAAGCAGCTAAAACTATAATTGAAAACTCGAACAAGGAAGAGGGCTGTCTGGGATATATGCTGTACCAGGATCCCTATGAGAGGACCAATTTTATTTTCGTTGAAAAATGGAAAAACCAGGCCGCAATTGATTACCATTTTGCTACTGCCCATTTTAAAGATTTCGGAACCAGGATAGAAGGAATGACTGCCAAACCTGCCGAAATAAAAATAATTGACATAGCCTCTGAAAAGTAAAGCCCTCGCTGAGAGGAAATGAAGATCCTCGTAGAGCGCAACGAGGAATCTTCGATATACCAATCTGGCATTTTTTATTTAATGTCCGTTAACCCCGCACCAAACAGCGGGGAACCGGGTTTACGAGCTCGGCCAGGCCAATGCGCCTGCCGGGATTCAAAACTCTTTCATATCTTACTTTTTGTCATAAACGGCTGTAGTTTTGCGCTCACCGCCGGGAGTATTCATTGTTGCTGCAATTGAAAGAGTGGTTGTATTTGTCAGGTTCCATACTTCTGTTGATGTCATTTCCATTGTTTGTCCATCGCGTTCAAAGGTTCTTTTTGTAACAATTGTAAGTGATTTACCGTCTGCGGACCATGAGGCAACTGATTTGCTGTCTCCTCTCTGACTCGTGTTAATACTCTCCTTCCCGTCAAGAGTATACTTGCTGGTAGTAGTAACTGGCTGCCCATCCTGTCCTGTCCTTGTACGTTCAACGGAAAGAAGATTTGCATCCTGGGTTACGGCTAAATTAGCTACACCCATTCTCTGGCCCCCACCCTGGGATGGTTCACCCATTACACTTTTTTCTGCATTAAAAACCCATGCACCTGAAAAACTAGTCTTTGAAGTCTGGGCACCGGAATAAAATGGCATCATCACGAATGCCATGCAAATTGTCAGCGAAAACAGCTGAATTTTAAGTTTCCTTTTCATTTTCAATGATTATTTCTGATTGGTTTTCATATGGACAACTAATCAGAACTAAATATTCCAGTATATTGAAGAATTAACTAAATTTGACTATGCCTGAAATATTAAATTTCCGGTTATCATTAATTGATTGCAAACCTTTTACAAATTTTAGAAATGCCAACCTCAAACAAAATCAACCGTCGTAAGTTTCTGGGATCAGCTGCTGCTGCATCCCTGGCAATTACTGTTGTCCCCAGGCATGTTCTTGGTGGACCTGGATTTACTGCTCCCAACGATAAACTCGTCATGGGATATATCGGATGCGGTACCCAGGGATTGAGAGAGATGACCCAGCTTATAGCAAACCCATCCCTGCAAATTGCAGCAGTCTGCGATCCGAATAAATTTACAACAGATTATGTTGACTGGTCACTTAACGGGATCAGAAGCAACATTCAGACTGCATTACAGGACAAAACATGGGGAGAGAAATTCAAAGGCATCCCGGGTGGAAGGGATATCGGGCAGGAATTTGTAAATAAATATTATGCCAGATCCAAAGAAGCAGGAAGCTATAAAGGATGTTCCTCGTATGCTGATTTCAGGGAATTACTTGAAAAAGAAAAGGATATTGACGCTATCAAGATCATGACTCCCGACCACCTTCATGCTACCGTGGCAATAGCTTCAATGAAAAAAGGCAGGCATGTGGTTACTCACAAGCCGATTGCCAACAGGATGTATGAAGCGCGACTTACCATTGAAACTGCCAGGGAGACAGGATTAAGCACCCATCTTCTTGCCTGGAGCAAAAGACCTGGTTATGATGTTGTAAGAAGCTGGATTAAGGATGGATTTATAGGTACCCTGAAAGAAATCCACAACTGGTCGAACAGACCGGTTTGGCCTCAATGGCAGGCAAATCCTACTGACAAGCCGCCTGTACCAAAAGGGCTTGACTGGTCGTTATGGCTCGGACCGGTTCCTGATCGTCCCTATCACCCAAATTATACTCATGCGGTATTCCGTGGCTGGTACGACTTTGGTGGCGGAAGCATTGCGGATATGGGTCACTACAGCCTGTTCCCGCTGTTTCTTGCCTTCGGGATAAAGAAGCCGGCCACAAGTGCCGAAGCCTACGCAACAACGACCTGCACATTAAAGGATAACGTTGCTGTCGGTGTCCAGAACGATGTTGCTTTTCCATTATCATGTATTATCAGGTTCCAGTTGCCGGCACAGGACAACCTTCCTCCTTTTGAACTTTTCTGGTACGACGGTGGCATGAGGCCATTCGTTCCTGATGAGCTAAGGGCGTCCGGAAGATCACTGCCACGCGAAGGCATGATGTTCGTTGGCGATAAAGGAAAGATTCTTGCAGGCTTCAGAGGAGAAAATCCTGCTATGATTCCTGAAAGCAAAATGAATTACATCATTAAGCAAGCCGAAAAGGATACCGGGATCTCTCCCGGAAATGAGGTATGGATCGATGCCTTCAGAAATAAAACCCAGCCTCCGGGAAGTTTCCTTTATGCCGGACCTGTAACTGAAACCATCAACCTTGGAGCTGTTGCCCTCAGGGCTGGTAAGAAAGTTGAATATGATACTGCCGCCATGAAAATTACCAACCTGCCCGATGCAGACAAATTCCTTACAAGGGAGTACAGGCAGGGTTGGGAGCTTTAACCGGTAAAAACTTTCTGATAATAAGTCCGGAGATAAAAATACTATAGCAGCTTTGCTTTACGTTTTTTTATATCTTGCCGGACTTTATTATTAATACTATGTCTAATAAAAATTTTCAAGTATGATCAAAAAAATCTTCTTAGTACCAGTTATTGCATTTATGATCTTATCCTGTGGTAATACAGGCAAAAAAGAGGTCACTTCCGGAACTGAAGGCTCAGTTGCTCCGCTTAAGGTGGAATTTGCATCACTTATTTCCGATCCTGCAGATTATGTGGGAAAAAATATAAGTGTAGAAGGAAAAGTTGTTCATGTATGTGCAATGAGCGGTAAGAAATTATTCATTACCGGTGAAAATCCAGATGTGAGATTATATATTCAGGCCGGGGAGGAAATGCCAAAGTTTCCGATGGAATTACTTGGCAGTGAAATAGTTGTTGAGGGAACAATTAAAAATGTTGCAGCTTCCGGAATGGCTGGAGAAGATTGTATGCATTCTGCAGAAGGATTAGCTTTGAATGAGGGAGCAGTAAGAGCGCCTGGCGCTGATTCCTGCGAAACGGAGAAAGCCCTTGCATCGCAGCCGGTGCTTGCAGATTTAATGATGGTATATAACAAACATTCGGTCGTTAAATAAGGTCTTTTGTTCAAAAAATCCAGGAGGCTGTATCAAAAGCCCTTTGTGAACCTTGGTGGGAACCTTTGTGTCCCTTAGTGGTTAAAATTAAGTCATTGAACCACAAAGCCTGCCTGGCTAGCGCCAGTCAGACAGGGATCACAAAGTGCAACACAAAGTCGCACAAAGGAAAAACAATCCAAAAAAATACTTTTGATACAGCCTCTTTTTTCTTTTTTATACTTTTGTAAATTATTATCCATTGGGATTTTATGAAACTTGAAGTTTTAGCATTCTGCATCTATCTTATGTTCTCTGCACAAAGCTGGTCGCAATCGTCACAAGCAATTAACCAGACTGACAAAGAAGGCAGGAAACAGGGCCACTGGATAAAAAAGCACCCGAACGGCAACGTTATGTATGACGGATTTTTCAGGGATGACAGACCGTCAGGTGAATTCAGAAGATTCTATGAGGACAATACGCTGAAATCGTTGCTCGTTTTCAATGCAGACGGATCAGAAGCTGTGGCTTCACTATATTATTCCAATGGCTTTGTAGCATCAACAGGTAAATACGTTAACCAGCTTAAAGAGGGCAAATGGAAATTCTTTTCACCATCAAGCAAAGGTTCGATTATAAGTGAAGAAGAATTTTCAGCAGACAAAAGGAATGGACTCTCAGTCAAATATTATCCCGACAGCACGATAGCTGAAAAGCTCCATTATAAGAATGGTGTCAGGAACGGAGAGCTAGTAAAATTCTACCCTGGCGGAACAGTGAATCTAAGGACAAACTACATTAACGGAAAGATGAACGGCAAATTTGAGGCATTCTTTGAGAATGGAAAACCTGAGATGACCGGGCAATATAAAAACGACCTGCGGGAAG
>Ga0209254_10001928_pt1 | contig 18722 bp, 16 predicted proteins | sample FrelakmetDIP11DI_FD_187148 | JGI IMG/M metagenome (GOLD analysis project Ga0209254, IMG submission 187148) | Freshwater lake sediment microbial communities from the University of Notre Dame, USA, for methane emissions studies - DIP11 DI (SPAdes)... | ecosystem: Environmental > Aquatic >...
TTTGAAATCATCGAAATTTACCGGACGGAGTTGTTTTTCAAATTCCTGGTCATCTGTTGTAAGATCCTCCTCCCGTAAATCAAAATTATCCTCCATGTCTATTTAATAAGTTTAACGTCGCTTTCGGGAAGGTTTATTTTAACGCCGTTAATACTGACCTCTGCATCATCCTTATAGGTAATTGTCAATACAGGAACACCTTCTTCATCATATTTTTTCCAGGTTTTCTGCTTTATTCCCATCCGGTAGAACTGCTCTTCCCTGGGCCTTCCGTTTTCATAATAATAGGTCAGCTGTCCATCCGGATTTCCCTGCATATAATTTCCCTTGAATCTTATGTTTCCGTCAGAATAATATGATTTCCATATTCCGTTGCGCAATCCTATAATATAATTTCCTTCTTCAGTATTATCGCCCGACTTATATTTCCATTCCCCGTTCTTCTCACCGTCAGTGTAGCCGCCCTGGGCTATTATTTCTCCGGCAGGAGAGTATTCAGTATACACTCCGTCACGCTGTCCCTGGAAATACTCCTCTTCCCTCAGGAGGGTTTCGTTCTCATAGTACCATTTCCATAATCCGTCTGGACGACCGTTGTTAAATGAACCGGTCTGTTCTAGCTTGCCTGCAGCAGTATAAAATTTCCAGACTCCGGTTCGCCGGCTATCTGAATACTGGCCCTCTGCAAGCGTGATACCATCAGGATATAGGTCCTTCCATTTTCCATTGAATTTGCCTCCTTCGTCAACAATGCCCTCCGACAGAAGAAGACCGTTATCATTATAAACGTATGCGTTAGTGACTTTTCCGTCTGTACCAAATTCCCGGTGAACACCCACAGGTATTTTATTCCTGTATGGTCCGCTGTAAATCAGTTTGTTATTCTGGTCATATTTATTTTCAATCTCAATATCAGGTTCATCTTCAACTTCCGATTTGACTATTGAACCATTATCATAAAGCATTGTCACCACAAGTACACCCCTGGCGTCATATTCCTTGTAATATCCGTGCAGCTGATCCTCCCTGAAGTTCTTTTCTGATTTAATTCCTCCGGCAGGATAAAATTCCTTCCATACACCCTGTTTTAAGCCTTTTACATCAACCCGGTTAATTCTGTCTCTGCTTATAAGGAAATCGTTGTTATATTCAAGCTGAGTTATTACAGTTCCGTTTTTATCAAATTCTTTTGACAAGCCTTCTTTTTTGCCATCATTGTATGAAATAGTCTGCTGTATTTTTCCGTTGGGAAAATAAAAAAAAGCAGTGCCCTCTTTTTTGTCACCGGCGAAAAGCTCCCTTGAATAAATAAATAGTCCTTCAGATGGGTCCTTTCTGTATTTGTAGCAATATCCGTTTCTTTTTCCGAAAAGGTAATTTATCTTTTCAATTGTGTCGCCTGACTGATCAAAAAATACCCAGATGCTGTCGAGCTGGAAACTTGAATATTTTCCCTCTGATTTTTTTACCCCTGTTACATAATAGCTTTTCCAGTAACCTTCAGGTTTCCCATTCTTAAAGAGACCTTCGCTTGATACTGTTCCATTGGGATATCTGAATATCTGATAACCATCCTGAATACTATTTCCGGTCTGACCAAAAGAGATGAATCCGGTTAGAAACAAAAAAATAGCAAGTAGTTCTCTTTTCATTTTAAAGACCTAGTTTTTCAGATATTTCCATCATTCTGATTATTGGCTTTCGTGCTTGTTCAAGAACTTCAGGATCAATAATTATCTCAGGTTTTTCATTCCTTAGACACTTGTATATTTTTTCCATAGTAATCAACTTCATAAAACTGCATTCACTGCAACCGCAAGTCGAATCTTTAGGTGGAGCCGGAATATATTCCTTTGAAGGGTTTGCTTTTCTCATCTGATGAATAATACCAGGTTCGGTACCAACAATATAGCATCTGGAACTATCCTTTTTTGTGAATTGAAGCAGGGCAGATGTTGAGCCGATAAAATCGGCAATCATTCTTACAGGAAGCTCACATTCAGGATGAACAATAACTTTGGCTTCAGGGTATTCCTTTTTAAGTTTAAGTATCGCTTCAAGCGAAAATTCTTCATGCACATGACATGCACCATTCCAGACAATAATGTCTCTTCCTGTCTTGTTGAGTATATAATTCCCGAGATTACGGTCGGGAGCAAATATTATTTTTTCATCATGTGGTAGGGATTCTATTATATGTACCGCATTTGAAGAAGTGCAGATTATATCAGACAGGACTTTTATGTCAGTATTGGTGTTTATGTAAGTGATTACAGTTCTTCCGGGATTTTCATCAAGGAACTTTTTAAAGTCCTCGGCTTTACATGAATCAGCCAGCGAACATCCGGCATTTAAGTCGGGAATAAGCACCTTCTTTTCCGGGGATAATATTTTGGCCGTTTCTGCCATGAACCTTACACCAGCAAACAGAATGATATCTGCATCGTTCGATGCTGCTTTCTGAGAAAGTGCAAGGCTGTCACCTACAAAATCCGCAATATCCTGTATATCTCCTGTCTGGTAATAATGGGCAAGGATAATTACATTCTTCTGCAGCTTAAGCTTAGCTATTTCAGAAATGTAATCAGTATGTATCTTATTATCCATTAAAACTTATATTACCAGTAGTAGCTCTCTTTCTCTCTCTTACCCCTGCATTAATGCCAGGGTATGCCGGGGTTTTACAAAAATACTAATCGGAAACAAAATTCCGATTAATTTATCATTCTGATATATTTAATATTATAAACTTATTAGATTTAAATATTTTATAATAATTATAATATCCTGTTAATTGTGTTGAAACAAAAAACAGATTTGTCTTTTATTTTTAATAACAAATATCAGGTAAACAATTTATCAACAGTTCAAAAAATGTACCATTTTTGAATATCAGATACTTAGCGAAATTGTTAACAACTGTTAAGTTAAGGTTACTGATACCGGTATTCTGACAAAAATATAGGTTTTAATGTTCATTTATGGTTTATAGACTGACTTTATTTCATTATAACTTTTTCATCAGAAACGGTTTTAATGCTTAAATCTTCAAATCAGTTAATAAAATTGAAAATATGATGTTTTAATGAACAGCTATTTACAAGTAATAAACAAAGGATTTTTATTTCTGTTTAATCTGTATATAGTTGTTATTCCCATTCTATAATGACAATTTAAGGTAAGGAAGAATTAATATGGCCTGTAATAAGTTAAAAGTATATTATTTTTTTATAATGGATCAATTATATTAATTTGCAGACAAACAGAACCATAAAAAAGTAAAGGTGAAGAAAAAAAAGGTTGCAATCGTTTCTGATCATGCAGGATATTATCTGAAAGAGAGACTTTTAAAATATCTGATAGGTAAGAACTTCGAACTTAAAGATCTTGGAAGTTACAGCTTTGATGCTGCTGACGACTATCCTGATTTTGGGCATCCCCTTGCAAAAGCTGTATCAGGCGGGGATTTTGATCTTGGAATTTCGATCTGCGGTACAGGCAACGGAATAAACATGACTGTAAACAAACACCAGGGTATAAGGAGTGCGTTATGCTGGAATGAAGAAATCAGTCGCCTGGCAAGATTGCATAATGACGCCAATATTTGTTCGTTACCGGCACGGTTTATTAATGAATCGGAAGCCATTCTTATAGTAAAGGCATTTCTGGAGACTGAATTTGAAGGTGGACGGCATAAAAGGAGAATAGAAAAGATCCCTGTAAAACTATATTGATATGCTTTCAAATTCGTGCAGATACGGAATACGTGCAGTTATATACCTGGCAAGCCGGCATCCCATAAAAAACAATATAGGAATAAAGGAAATTTCAGGTGATCTTGGACTTCCGGCCCCTTTCCTTGCAAAGATACTTCAGCAGCTTGCGAAGAAAAAAATTCTTAGCTCAACCAAGGGACCCAACGGTGGTTTTTCTCTTCTTAAAAAACCTGAGTCAATAACTCTTCTGGAAATTGTAAAAATTATTGACGGGGATGAGTTGTTTAAAAATTGCCTTATTCACGACGGAATCTGTGCTGAAGTTAAGCGGAGTAAAAAGGTATGTCCTGTTCACAATGAATATGCAGCCCAAAGATCGGAACTGACAAAATTATTCAAAAACAAAACAATAGCTGAACTTTCAAATACTGCAAATAATTCAGAAGACATATTTATCTGAGTCACTTTTTATAATATGGCATTAAAAACAACCATATACAAACTGCAGTCGCAGTACCTGCGGTATTAAACATTATATCAAGGACATCAGCTTTCCGGCTTGTTGTAAATCCTGTTTGCATAACCTCCATTAAGCCTCCGAAAAATACAGGTATTAAGGCAACAAATATTATCTGCCTTGTATTTGTAAAGGAATTGCGATGTTCAAGTATTATCACCGCCATGAATAAAAAGTAAAGTCCAAAGTGCGTGAATTTATCCAGGTAAGGAATGTCAAAAAACCCAATCTCTTCAAAAGTCTTAGCGTTGGCCAGACTTAAATAGAGTATAACCAGCGAAGTAAGAATTGAGAAAATATTATTTTTTATCATTTTATCAGTTTGGCACAAATTTAAGTATTAGTATAATAATTTCTTAATAAATTTAAACACTTCATAAAACTTACATGGCAGGTATCTATATTCATATCCCATTTTGCAAAAAACTCTGCTCATATTGTGATTTTTACCACATAATAACCCAATCTGACACTAAGCCATTTATTGATGCTCTTGTCAAAGAAGCAGCTCTTCGCAGGGAATATACCGGAAATGAAATAATTGAAACTATTTATTTGGGTGGGGGAACTCCTTCAGTTTTGTCTGTGGCAGAGATCAAGGGAATTATTGAGTCTATCAGGAAGATTTATACAGTCAGTGAAAACTGTGAGGTAACGATAGAAATAAATCCTGAGGATGCTGATAAGGAATACTTGCTGGAACTTAAAAATTCGGTTATAAACAGAATAAGCCTGGGTATACAGTCGTGGAGAGATTCAGATCTTAAATTGTTAAACAGGCGGCATAATGCTGCACAGTCAGCATATGCGCTGGAGGAGACACTCAAGGCAGGATTCCGGAATGTGACAATCGATCTGATTTACGGAATCCCGGGTTTAACTATGACTGACTGGGCTGATAACCTCGATAAAACCTTCTCATATGACATTAGGCATCTGTCCGCTTATCATCTTACAATTGAACCAAACACTGTATTCTCGAAAATGAAACAAAAAGGATTATTGTCTGAAATAGATGAGGAGGAGAGCAGTGCCCAGTTTAATTTGCTGATAGATAAAGCGCAATCGGCAGGCTTTGTGCACTATGAGATCTCTAATTTTGGAAAACCAGGTTACTTTTCAATTCATAATTCGAATTACTGGAACCAGGTTAATTATATTGGCCTGGGACCTTCGGCTCATTCATTTAACGGTTACTCCCGTCAGTGGAATATCAGGGATGTCAGAAAATATATAAAATCAGTGAATGCAGGATCTCCTTTATTTGAGAAGGAAGAGCTTGATAAAAAAACCAGGTTTAATGAGTATATCATGACCACCCTAAGAACAATGTGGGGCATTGATCTTGAATACGTTGAAAGGATCTTCGATAAAGAAGGGTATGATTATATTCTCAATATTGCCGGTAAATTAATTAATTACGGCCTGATGAAACAGGAAAATAAAACCCTGGTCCTTACGAACCAGGGTAAAATGATATCAGATAATATTATTTCCGAAATTATGCTGCCGGTAGAAAACTGATTATCTTTTTGCCAGGGCAAATGTGGTGCGGCCGATAATATTGTTTTCAAGATAAAGCTCAACACTGTAAGTACCGATGATAAAGTCACCGGTGTTGTCAAGGAAGATGCACATCTCAATATCCTGATTCATATAATCAACAAGCCGGCTGGCCGAGTAAACCAGCTTATTACCGCTGTAATCGAACAGATTATCCGGGCTGGTCGTAATAACCAGGGAGTCAGGCCTGATTACTCTCATAAATACTTCTTTTTCACCAGCAGTGGCAATCGGATTTTCACGCAGGGTAAAGCAGATCCTCAGCTTATCGATATTGTTAATCCTGGTTGTCTCCTTTCTTTTCTGGTTAAGGGTAACAGCATTGATATCCTTTGCCTGAATTACTGACGCAACAACAACTTTTGAAGTCAGCTCTTCCTTGGCTTTTTCCAGTTCAACATTTGTCGTCTGAACTTCAGTTATCTGTTGCTTGATACCTATATTTTCAGCAACAAGCTGCTGATTTACTGTGTTAAGCGAATCTATCTGAACAATATATCCTTTCATTATCTCTCTCATCGTTCCGATTTCGGCTCTGTATTTCTTTATAAGCTGAACATTTGATGCTTCAACCTTCAACAGCTGAACAATTCTTGTCTTCTCCCTCTGCAGATTTGCCATAAGGCTGTCATTATCTGTCTTTAAAGTATCATACCCGTTGACCATCAGCCTGAGTTCATTCTGAAGAGAATCTTTTTCCTGGGTGAGAACAGTTTCCATATCGACCATTTTGTTTTTCTGATCGAAATACATGACAACCAGAAAAATTAAAGCCGCAGCCAGAATAACAGTAGTGAAGATCATGGCAATCGGTGCACTCTTTTTCTTAGGTTGTTCAATCGGAGTGAATGTGTTTGTGTCTGTCATTTATTTGCTTGTATTTATAATAATTTATAATGCAAAATTAATAATATCATTTAATATATTATAAATCCATTTCAATGATTAATTTTACCATTGACCCCTTTATTTATAAACAGCTAATATTCAAATACATGAGTGGCTTTTTTGGTACGATTTCAAAAACCAGTTGTATTGAGGATGTCTTTTATGGAACGGATTATCATTCTCATTTGGGGACTAAAAGGGCAGGTTTGGTCTTTATTGTACCCGGAAAAGGATTTCGCAGATCTATACACAATCTTGAAAATGCTTATTTCAGAAACAAATTTGAAGATGAACTAAGAAACTTTGAAGGAAATTCGGGCATGGGAATTATTAGCGACACTGATCCGCAGCCAATTTTATTCAGTTCACACCTTGGAAGATTTGCGATTGTTACAGTCAGCAGGCTGCTGAATCTTAAAGAGCTTGAAAAGAAGTTTCTTTATGAAAGGAATCATTTTACCGAAACTTTTGAAGGAAACATTAATCCCACTGAAGTTATTGCAAATCTGATTTGCGAAAAGGATGATTTTGTTTCAGGTATTGAGAATGTTTTTAATAATGTCAGGGGATCCTGTTCAATGCTAATTCTCACTGAAAACGAAATAATTGCAGTCCGTGATAAACTTGGACGAACCCCGGTTGTGATCGGTAAGAAAGAAGGAGCTCATGCAGTAGCCGTTGAAACCTGCTCATTTCCGAATACAGGCTATGAAATCGAATATTACCTTGGTCCCGGAGAGATAGTCAGTATTAAATCTGATGGATACACTCAATTGAAAAAACCCGGGGATAAAATGCAGATATGTGCATTTCTGTGGGTTTATTACGGGTATCCTCCCTCTTATTATGAAGGGATAAATGTTGATGAATGCAGGTACAGGTGTGGAGCTGCTCTTGCCCGCAGAGATAACGTCGAAGCTGATTTTGTATGCGGTATACCCGATTCGGGCGTAGGCCATGCAGTTGGCTATGGCAATGAGAAAAGAATTCCGTACAAGAGAGCCTATGCAAAATATACACCAACATGGCCAAGGAGTTTTATGCCGCAAAATCAGGACCAGCGCGATCTGGTGGCCAGAATGAAACTTATACCGAACAAAGCAATTATTGAGAACAAAAAAATGGTTTTCCTTGATGACAGCATTGTAAGAGGGACACAATTAAAGGATAATACTAATGATCTGCGCAAGTCGGGTGCAGCAGAAGTGCACATGAGGATTGCCTGTCCTCCTCTCCTTTTTCCATGCGAATTCCTGAATTTCTCACAATCACGAACACCTCTTGAACTTGCAGGCAGGAAAGCTCTTCATCAGCTTGAAGGAGATTCAGGGGATTTAAAGGAGTATTCAGATCCTGATTCAGAGAAACATAAAAAGATGGTGGCAAAAATTGCCGAAACCCTCAATCTCGACAGTCTGATGTATCAAAGACTGGACGATCTTGTAGAAGCAATCGGCCTGCCCAAAGAGAAATTATGCACTCATTGCTGGGACGGTTCAAGTTATTACGAATAAGGCTACGGGCTACGGGCTACGGGCGACAGGCTAAATGCAGAACATTATAAATGGGATTATCCTGTTGCCTGTAGCCATTAGATTTCACATATTTAAATTAGTAAGCGATGAAATATATCGGAGCTCATGTCAGTGCTGAGGGAGGGGTTCAGAATGCACCGGTAAATGCTGATGCGATCGGTGCAAAAGCCTTTGCCCTTTTTACAAAAAATCAACGACAATGGTTTTCCAATCCACTTACCAAAACCAGTATTTCTGCTTTCAGGGAAAATTGTGAGAAGCTTGATTATAAACCATTTCAGATCCTTCCCCACGACAGTTACCTGATAAATCTCGGACACCCTGAAAAAGAACCACTTGAAAAATCAAGGGCTTCATTTCTCGATGAGATGAAACGCTGTGAACTTCTCGGCCTCGACAGACTGAATTTTCATCCCGGGAGCCATCTGAATCTGATAGGCATTGAAGAGTGCCTTTCAAGAATCGCCGAGTCAATAAATATTGTTCTGGCGAAAACCAGCGGGGTTATTGCTGTAATTGAAAACACTGCAGGTCAGGGAACAAACCTGGGCCATACTTTCGAACAGATAAAGTTAATAATTGACGGAGTTGAGGATAAATCGAGAGTCGGGGTATGCATCGATACCTGCCATGCTTATACTTCGGGGTACGATGTCAAAACGGCAAAGGGATTTACGAACACCTTTGAAAAATTCGACACGATCATCGGAATCAAATATCTTAAGGGGATGCATCTTAATGATTCCAAAAAAGATTTTGGCACAAGGGTCGACAGACACGAGAATATCGGAACCGGATTCCTCGGGGAAGATACATTTTCATTTGTGGTGAACGACAGCCGGTTCGATGATATGCCGCTTATCCTTGAAACTCCTGAAGAATCACTCTGGGAAGCCGAAATCAAAAAGCTCTATTCTATGATCCAACCCCCTGCCCCCCTGAAGGCGGGATGAAATCTGATATACGGTTCCTGATCTTCGGATCTTCAAGCTTGCTTATTGTTGCTTTGTAACCTATATCGAAGACCTCCTGAGCTTTTTCATTGTCGAGAATTTTGTAATTTTTTAATTCGGGGGGAGCAATAAAAACATCAAATTTCTTTTCTTTCATATCAACTTCTTTAGACAGATTCAGCATAAAAGAGCGCTCAGCGATCTGCACAAGACTTGTGACAGTCTTTTCATACCCGATCGGATTGACAAAGGAACCAATCGTTAAATTGCACATACCTTCAATTGGTTTAATAGGCAGATTATCAAGAACCCCGCCATCGACATAATGTATTTTATCAATTATTACCGGATTAAACAGAACCGGAATACTTGCCGATGCTATTACAGGTCGCAGTAAATCGCCGGAAGAGAAATATACTGCTTTGCCGTTGTTAAGATCAGTTGCTGTTACAAAAAGAGGAATTTTGAGATCTTCAAATTTTTCAGCCCTGAGTTTTTCTTTAAGTATCCGCTCGATACCCGAAATCTGAAGAAGTCCTTCGCGCGGAACCGTTGGCCTGATATAATGAAGCCTGCTCGTAGTGTTCATTATGTTAAGGATCTCAACAGGGGTATAACCGTCAGCATACAAAACACCGACAAGAGCGCCGGCGCTTGTACCGGCTATCACATCAGGATAAATACCCGAATCATTAAGTGCCTTTAAAACACCCAGATGGGCAAATCCTCTGGCCCCGCCGCCGCTCAATACCAACCCCGTCCTGTATTTTTTTTCCTCCATGTTAGTAGCCTGACGAAGATCCGTCAGAATATTATATCAAATAAAAGCCTGAAATTAAGATATGTTACAAATATTGCAATTATCATAAGTACAGTTTTTAACAGATTGCCATTTGCATATTTGCCCATTACTTTCTCAGATGAAGTAAGATAAACCTGGATTCCAACAGTAAATGGAAGCTGGATGCTCAGGAACACCTGCGACAGTATCAATCCCTTAAATGGATCACTTATGAAGAATATGATTATAAGTGCACCAATAAGTGAAATGATTACACCCCATCGTGTATGATTATCCTTTATATCGTAAGGCTCGCGAAATATCCCGGAAACAATTGAACCGCCCGCCATTGCTGAAGTGATAGATGAAGAGAGGCCTGAAAAAAGAAGTGCTAATGCAAAAACAATTGAAGCATTATTGCCAAGCAGTGGCTTTAAGATGCTGTTGGCCTGCTGAAGTTCATCAACTTTAATATTGTTATTGAAGAATGTGGCCGCTGCCAGGATTATCATTGCACTGTTGATTGCCCAGCCAATGATCATTGAAAACAAGGTATCGGCAAATTCATATCTTAACTGACCCCTTATTATCTTTTCATCCTTCAGATTCCACTGCCGGCTTTGAATTATTTCAGAATGCAGAAAAAGATTGTGTGGCATCACTACTGCCCCCAGCACACTCATAAGCAATAACATTGAACCTTCGGGGATTGAGGGTCTGACCCATGAAATTCCTGCTGCTGCCCAGTCAACATCGATCAGGAAAATCTCATACAGAAAGGAGAGGCCGATAATTGAAACAAAACCAATGATCCATTTTTCAAGTTTCCTGTATGAATTGGTCAGAAGCATAATCAGAACGAAAATAGTCACCAGCATAGAACCGAGCTTAACAGGCACGCCGAAAAGCATGTCAAGGGCAATTGCACCACCAAGGATTTCTGCCAGCGATGTTGACACTGACGCCATCACTGCAAAATAAAGGATAGGCTTTGAAACAGCAGGCTTAATATGAATTGCTGCAGCCTCTGAAAGGCAAAGGCCGGTTGCAATACCCAGATGAGCCACATTATGCTGAAGTATGATCAGCATCAGTGTAGAGAGGGTTACTATCCATAGCAGAGTATAACCAAATTCCGACCCTGTTGCAATATTTGCTGCCCAGTTTCCGGGATCGGTGAATCCGACAGTCACCAGTAATCCGGGACCGATATATTTGAAAATATCGAGGGCCCCAAAACCTGGTTTATGATCCTTTTTCCGGAGATCCCTGAAAAAGCGGAGAGGATTAAATATTGATTTAAGATTCAGCATTTGAATTTATTCTGGGTGCTAGTTGCTGGGTACTCATTATTCAACCCCTCTGGGGTTGCCAGTGGGTTTCTTGTCTTTACCGTGGGTTGCACCCACGGTTATTCAAATTAAACCCCTTCGGGGTTAATACATCAATTCAAATCAAAAAATCAATGAACACTTATTTTTTGTTTAATATCAATAATATAAAAACACATTTTTCAAGTTAATGCATCATCCGTAATACGCAAATATAATCAATGATTGAGGTTCAGTTAAATATGAGAACAATTATATTACAGAGTGAATACCCAATCCAAAAAATCCTTTGAGTTACTTTGTGCTGAACTTTGTGATCCTTCGTGGTTAAAGATTTTTTTTACCACAAAGTCGCACAAAGGTCTCACAAACACTAAGCAAAAATGGGGGAAATTTGGTACTTATATAATCCCAATTGAAGTAGATTTATTTTGATGGACACAAATGATTATTGATTAAATTTGGCTGATCGAGTCGTTTAAAATTATTTTCCATATGCAGTTTTTACTTGTTGCTTATGACGGAACCGATTCCGAAGCGCCTGAAAGAAGAATGAAAGCCAGGCCCGAACACCTTGAAAAAATATCTATATTGAAGAAAAAGGGTGAATTCCTGCTGGGTGGAGCTATTCTGGATGATGACGGAAAGATGATCGGATCAATGATAGTCTATGAGTTTCCCGATAGACTGGCCCTGGACGAAAGTCTGAAAAAAGAGCCATATATTAATCACGGAGTCTGGAAACATATTGAAATCAGACCATACCGTCTTGCCAGTATAGAAATTTAACCACTGACCAATAACCAAACGAACCAGCCATGAAAAAATTTACTGTTTTAATGTTTTTGTTGTTGATGCCATATTTTTTATTTGCCCAGCAGACGGAACAGTCTGCTTTATCCTTTAAGTGGGAGGAGATTACATCACCTCAGTTTACCAGGGCGGTTACCCTTGCAGGCGGTGTTTGCGTTATACCAATGGGTGTAATTGAAAAGCATGGCCCCCATCTTCCTCTTGGCACTGATATGTTTGAGGCAAGGGAAACTGCATTCCGGGCCGTACAGAAGGAATATGCGATCGTCTTTCCTCCTTACTTCATGGGACAGATCTTTGAAGCAAGACACCAGGCCGGAACACTTGCCTATAGCAACGATCTGTTATGGAAAATGCTGGAAGAGACCTGCAACGAATTATCCAGGAACGGATTAAAAAAGATCATATTAAAGAACGGGCACGGAGGAAACAGCGGTTTTCTTCAGTATTTCTGCCAGTCGCAGCTTGCCAGCAGGAAAGATTATATCGTTGTTTTATTCAGGGAGGGGAATGATCAGGTAAACGGACCAGAGATCAAGTCATTAAAAAAAGCCAAAGTCGATGGCCATGCAGGCGAGGAGGAAACTTCAATGATGTCGGTTATTCGACCTGACCTTGTTGATCAGGATGCTATTAAATCCCAGTCAGGCCTGAATCAGAACAGATTGGACAAGTTGCCATTTGGTTATACCGGAATATGGTGGTACGCAGATTATCCCAATCACTACGCAAGCGATGTGGCTCAGCCAAGTAAGAGGCTGGGTGAACTCCTGCTCGAAAGCGAAGCAAGTCAGCTTGCAGTCCTTATAAAATATTTGAAAAACAATAACACAGTGGAAGAGCTGCAGGAGGAATTTAATAAAAGAGCAGATAATCCTGTGATTAAATAAACACCTTAATTATGAAGAATAAATTTACATTACAACCCGGAGAAAAGGCAATTGATTTCAAACTGCCCTCAACGGAGGGCGGGGATTATTCTTTATCTGATTTTAACGGATACAGATACCTGGTGATTTTTTTCACCTGCAATCATTGTCCTTATGTGATAGGATCCGATGAAGTCACAAGGGCTACAGCAGAAAAATACACAGCTAAGGAGGTCCGGTTTGTGGGGATAAATTCAAACAGCGAAAACACCTATCCTGAGGACAGCTTTCCAAACATGGTTGCAAGAATGGAAAAGTACAAATTTCCATGGCTTTACCTGTACGATAAGGACCAATCCATTGCTTCAGCTTACGGCGCTTTGAGGACTCCGCATTTCTATGTATTCAATGAGGAAAGAATTCTTGTTTATACCGGCAGGGGAGTCGACAGCCCCAGGGATGTTTCAAAAATGACGGTCAATAATCTTGATATGGCCCTTCAGGAACTTACCTCAGGAAAACCCGTATCGGTTCCTGTTACCAATCCGATTGGATGTAATATTAAATGGGAAGGAAAAGATGCTCACTGGATGCCTCCTGATGCCTGTGACCTTGTTTGAAATAAATTTTTAAAACCAAAAAATATGAAACAGAATCTTATTACTCCGGCACTACTTTTTTTAATTATGATGGCACTTACGGTTTCCTGCAAAGAAAAGACCCCATCCGACCTCGCAAAAGAAAGCATTATTCCGAAACCTTTTTCAGTTGTTTCAACTGGCGATTATTTCATTATGAAGCCTAAATGCAAGATTTTTGTATATGGCGAATCAGAAGAAATGAAGAAGGCCGGACAATACCTGGCCGAAAATCTTAAGGCGCTCACAGGTTCCGAAACCAGCATAAAGAATGCTTCCGGAGAACCCTGGTCGGGCAATATTTTTCTTGAATTATCAGATGTAAACAAAGAGCTTGGGGATGAAGGTTATGAGCTGACAATAACTACTCAGCTTGTCAAGCTGACAGCCCTGAAACCGGCCGGGTTAATCAGAGGGGTTCAGACCATCAGACAGATATTGTCTTCAAATTCGGATAGTGTTTCAAAGAAGAACAAGATCTGGAAGATAGCCACAGGAACAATTACGGATTATCCTGTCTATTCCTACAGGGGAGCAATGCTCGACGTTTCGCGTCATTTTTTTGGTGTTGAGGTCGTAAAACAGTTTATTGATTACCTGGCATTCTATAAAATGAATATGCTTCACCTGCATCTGTCAGATGACCAGGGATGGAGGATCGAGATCAAATCATGGCCTAATCTTACAAAATACGGCAGCACCACCCAGGTTGGGGGAGGCAATGGAGGTTATTATACCCAGGAACAATATGCTGACATCGTGAACTATGCACAGGAGCATTTTATTACTGTTGTTCCGGAAATCGACATGCCTGGCCACACAAATGCAGCCCTCGCTTCATACCCGGAACTGAACTGTGATGGTAAGGCTCGTGAACTTTATACCGGAACCGAAGTGGGATTCAGTACTTTATGCACTAATAAGGAGATTACATACAAATTCATTGATGATGTCATACGAGAGCTTGCTGCCATGACTCCCGGGCCATATATCCATATCGGTGGAGATGAGTCGCATGCCACAAAGCTCGAAGATTATATTCCTTTTGTTAACAGGGTACAGGAAATAGTGGCAAAGTATGATAAGCAGGTGATAGGCTGGGACGAGATAGCATTGTCGAGCCTGAAGCCGAACAGCGTTGCGCAGCACTGGGACAATATCACAAACGCAAAAAAAGCAGTAAGCCAGGGTGCTAAAATACTTATGTCACCTGCAGTTAAAGCTTATCTCGATATGCAGTACGATTCAACAACACCTCTTGGTCTTCATTGGGCTGCTTATATAGAAGTTGACAGCGCATATATATGGGATCCCCTGACACAGGTTAAGGGCTTGCAAAAGGAAAACATCATAGGTATTGAAGCAGCATTATGGAGCGAAACCATTACAAACCTCGATGAAATAGAATATATGGTATTTCCTCGTCTTCCCGGATATGCCGAGATAGGATGGACCCCTGCTTCAATGAGAAACTGGGATGAATATAAAATGAGACTTGCTGATCATTCAAGGCATTTTAAAGCCATGGATATTAACTACTACAAGTCGAAAAAAGTGCCATGGGCAGAGTGATATGAAAACCAGGATTTTATTTGTTCTCCTTTTCATTATGAACGTACTTATTGTCAGAAGCCAGACAGTGACGCTAAAACTATGGCCTGACGGCATTCCCGGATCCATATCTGATCCTTCATATGTTGAAAATATCACAATTACCGACGGAAATACTATACGTTGCGAGCAAGTGATTACACCCGATCTTACGGTTTTCCTTCCGGCACCGGAAAAGGCAAACGGAGCAGCTGTAATGATATGTCCTGGCGGAGGCTATGGCGCCCTGGCATTTGACCACGAAGGAAACGCAATTGCAAAGTGGCTTAATGATAACGGAATAGCTGGAATTATTCTGAAATACCGTCTTCCATCAGACCAGATCATGAAAGATAAAACGGTGGGTCCTTTGCAGGATGCCCAGGAAGCGATGAGGGTCATCCGCAGGCATTCTTCGGAGTGGAAGATAGATCCAAAGAGGATAGGAGTGATCGGTTTTTCCGCTGGCGGCCACCTGGCTTCAACTATATCAACACATTATGGAGAAAAAGTATATGATGTAAAGGATAATACCAGTGCTCGTCCCGATTTTTCACTGCTTATCTACCCCGTTGTTTCAATGGATACACTTGTCACCCACATGGGTTCAAGGAACAATCTCCTGGGGCTTAAGCCCGGTAACGACCTGGTAAAGCGATTTTCAAATGAGCTGCAGATAACTGCTGACACGCCACCGGCATTTCTTGTGCATTCATCTGATGATAATGCTGTACCGGTGATGAACAGCATAGGTTATTACAAAGGTTTGCAGAAGAACAAAATTCCGGCTGAGCTTCATATATTTCAGAAAGGAGGCCATGGGTACGGTCTGGGAACCGGAAAGGGAACAGAATCTTCGTGGCCCCGCTTATGCATGCAGTGGCTTAAGGAAATGGGGCTGATTTAGGTAATAACTAGATAATTCAAGTTGCTGGTTGCTTGTTTCTGGTTGCTGGTTAAATTCCTGATTAATAGGTAAATATGTAATATTTTCAATATTCATTCTAATAATACTTAAAAATTTATAAATCATTCTCAAACAACTAGCAACAAGCACCAAGTAACTAGCAACTTAAGTTAAATACCCCAAAATATGTATCGTTATCTATTTCCCCTTATTCCGGGTCTGATTCTTATTTTATCATCATGTAATGATAAACCACTGCAACCCCTCAGGGAGACAATTCCTTTGGAAGGAACCTGGAGCTTTGCAATGGATACTTCGGGAATAGGTATTGTAAACCAATGGTATGCCTCAATTCTCAGTGATTCGGTAAAGCTACCCGGCACAATGGATGAAAACAAAAAAGGAATAGTCAATACCAATACAAATGAAACAATGAGACTTTCCCGCGAATTGATGTATTCAGGGATGGCATGGTACCAGAAAGAGATTGATATTCCCGGAAAATGGTCCGGTAAAAATATCAGACTGATATTGGAGAGGACTAAGCCGACAAAAGTCTGGGTTGATTCAATACCTGCCGGAGAAAACAGCGATATTCTGACGCAACAGGCTTATGAGTTATCAGGTTTTCTGACACCCGGGAAACATACAATTACAATCCTTGTCGATAATGGAGACGGGTCGGTTCCGGGCGGGATCACCGGTTCGCATTCCTGGACGGAACATACACAAACTAACTGGAATGGCATAATCGGGAATATCTGCCTTGAAGCCTTCAACAAGTCATTTATTAAAGAGATTAAAACTTTTCCTGACCCAGCTGGAAAAAAGGTTTTGATAAAGCTTATTGTTTTCAGTGTGTCCGAAGAAGCAGAAACCTCTTTTATTGTATTGAAGGCTAAATCGTGGAACACTGAAAAACCAGGGGACGCAGAAAAGCAATCTTTCAGTATGTCATTGAAGCCAGGCGATAATAAAATAGAGCTTGAATACGATTTAGGTGATAAAGCTCAGCTGTGGAGCGAGTTTGACCCGGTTCTTTACCAGCTGAATGTGACCTTAAAAGGCAAGATTCCCCTTGATGCCGTAACAACAAATTTCGGTTTGCGCAAATTTTCAACCAGCGGAACTCAGTTTACGATTAACGGCTTAAAGACTTTTTTGCGCGGCAAGCATGATGCTTGTGTTTTCCCTCTGACTGGTCATCCGCCGATGGATGTTGAAAGCTGGAGAAAGGTTTTCAGGATTGCCAGATCGTATAACATTAATTATTACAGGTTCCATTCCTGGACCCCTCCGGAAGCTGCATTCCAGGCCGCAGATATTGAAGGCATTTATATGCAGCCGGAGCTCTCTTTCTGGGGCAGTTTCAGAAGGGACAGGAATCCTGATCTGAATGAGTATCTCCTGAAACAGGGAGAGAATATTCTTGAAAATTTTGGTAATCATGCCTCTTTCGTAATGTTTGCACTTGGTAATGAACTTTCAGGCGACCAGAGTGTAATGAATGATCTTCTTAACCACTTCAGATCCGTTGACAGCAGACCGCTTATGGCTTATGGATCAAATAATTACCTTGGCTACAGGGGACAGGCGGCAGGAGAGGATTATTTTGCAGGTTGCAGGGTAGGCCCGGATACGGATGATTCATATAAAACCCACATACGTGCTTCATTTTCATTTGCCGATGCAAATGATGGCGGTTATATTAACGGCAGATACCCTTCAACGAATCTGAATTATTCAGGTGCAATTGCAAATTGCACCGTTCCGGCCCTAGGTACTGAGGTCGGACAGTATCAGATCTATCCCGATTATAATGAGATAAAGAAATATACAGGGGTGCTTAAACCCTGGAACCTTGAAGTTTTCAGGAAACGTCTAGAGGAAAATAATCTCAGCGGCCAGGCGTCCGATTTCTTTAAAGCTTCCGGCGCTTCAAGCGTTATATGCTACAAGGCTGATATTGAAATGGCATTAAGAACACCCGGATTCGGAGGATTTCATCTTCTCGACCTGCAGGATTTTCCGGGTCAGGGAACAGCCCTGATCGGCATCCTCGATGCGTTTATGGACAGCAAGGGGTTAATTACTCCCGAAGAATTCAGCCATTTCTGCAATAAAGTTGTTCCGCTGCTTATTATTGAGAAATTTTGCTGGACCAACGACGAAACATTAAGGGCTGAGATTCAGGTTGCGAATTATTCGAATTGGAATCTGGTGGATCAGGAAGTTTTATGGGATATTAAAAGCTCAGGGGGAGAAAAAATTGCTGAAGGCCGAAAGACTATGGATATCGGCCAGGGTGGTTTGTCTGACTTTATTTCTCTTAATGCCGGCTTATCCGGTATTGTAAAAGCTGAGAAGGTAACATTATCAATAAAACTCAGCGGAACTCCGTACGAAAACTCATATTCACTCTGGATTTATCCGGCAGATGTCAATACAATGGTTCCTGCTGATATCATTGTTTCAGACAGGCTTGACAGGAAGTTGCTGGAAGATTTATCTTCGGGTGCAAAAGTATTGTTCTTTCCTGACCATAAAGCTGTCATGGAGCAATCGGTGGGAGGGTTGTTCATTCCTGACTACTGGAATTACAGGATGTTCAAATCGATTTC
>Ga0209254_10001929_pt1 | contig 18722 bp, 13 predicted proteins | sample FrelakmetDIP11DI_FD_187148 | JGI IMG/M metagenome (GOLD analysis project Ga0209254, IMG submission 187148) | Freshwater lake sediment microbial communities from the University of Notre Dame, USA, for methane emissions studies - DIP11 DI (SPAdes)... | ecosystem: Environmental > Aquatic >...
CGCGCGGCAGGTCGAACATCACGCCGAGCAGCACCGCCATCACGGTGATCGGCAATCCGGTGGTCAGCCAGTGCGCCAACGCCTTGGCCAGCACCACCACCGGCAGCGGCTCGCCGGAAAGCACCATCTGCTCCAGCGTGCCGTCGGCAAAGTCGGCGGCAAACAGCCGGTTCAGCGACAGGATCGCCGCCAGCAGCGCCGCCACCCAGACCACGCCCGGCGCGATCGTGCGCAGCGTGTTGATCTCCGGGCCGACGCCCAGCGGCACCATCGTCACCACGACGAGGAAGAAAAGCAGCGTGTTGGCCACGTCGGCACGCTGCCGAGCTGCCAGCAGCAGGTCACGGCGCACGACGGCATTGAATGTGTTTGTCATCAATGCACCGCCTGCGCGCGCAGTTCGAGCCGCCGAACCCGCCCGGGCATCGGCACTTCCTGGTGCGTGGTCAGCACGACGATGCCGCCGCGTTCGAGCTGCTCGCCGATCAGTGTCGACAGCGCCGCCACGCCGCGCACGTCGAGCGCGGTGAAGGGCTCGTCGAGGATCCACAGCTTCGCTTCGCGCGCCAGGAACAGCCGCGCCAAGGCGATGCGGCGGCGCTGGCCCTGCGACAGGAAGCGCGCCTGCGAAGTCTCGAAGCCGGCCAGCCCGACGGCGTCCAGTGCATGGCGGGCGACGTCCTCGCCGGCCGGGTGACCGGCCAGCGCGGCGGCGAAGCGCACGTTCTCCAGCGCGGTGAGGTCGTCCTTGACGCCGTTCAGGTGGCCGACGTAGGCGAGCGTCTGCCAGTAGTCCTCGCGCAGCTTGCGGATGTCGGCCCCGCCCCAGCGCACCTCGCCGTGCGTGGGCGCCAGCAGCCCGCACAGGATGCGCAGCAGGCTGGTCTTGCCGGCGCCGTTCTCACCGGCCACGTGCAGGCAGTGGCCCGCCTCGACGCTGAACGCCAGCCCGGCGAACAGCAGCCGTTCGCCGCGGGTGCATTCGAGGTCGATGGTTGCGAGCATTCGGCGTGGGAAGTCGGCTTCGGGCAGGCGCGGTGCAGGCCGCCGCTTTGCCGAGCGGCGCGCAAGGGTAGCAGGGCCGCGGGGCCTATAAAGAGAGCCGCGGGCATCGCTGCCGCGGCTTGCTGCCTTCCTTTGCGAATCGTCAGGTGTTCGCGGCTTCCTTGCGCCGCCAGGCGCTCAGTGGCGCGAATCGGGCGCACTCATCAGCGCCACGAGTACACGTAGCTGACGCCGATGTAGACGACGCTCTGGTTCTGGTCGAGCGCCACCGTCGTGTTGTCGCTGTAGGTGTACGGCACGGTTCCGTACTCGTAGGCCCAGTCGTTGTACTTCGTCTGCTGGTAGATCGCGTCGAGCCGCAATGCCTGGTTCTTGGCCAGCGCGTACTTGCCGTAAAGCCGCAGCTCGGTCTGCTGGAACTTGATGTCCGGCAGGCCGCCGGTGGCGGCCAGCAGCGCGCCGCTCGACGGATTGGCCAGCGGATCGAGCGTCTGCGCGTAGGCGTTGCTGTCGCTGATGTAGGCGAGCGAGCCGCCCACCTCGATCTGCTCGCTGATCCGGCCCGTGGTGCCGATGCCGATCGTCGTGTTGGTGTTGTCGAAGGCGAGGATCGCGCCTGCCGGGCGCGCCTGGTTCAGCTTCTGGGTGCCGTAGGAGGCGAAGCCGTTGACGTTCCAGGCGTCCGAGACGGCGTAATTGGCGTCGATGCTGTACAGCTGCAGCTTGCTGTCGCGCAGCGCGTACTGGCTCGGCATCGAGTAGTCGTCCTTGCCGCCCGCCGCGCTCACCACCAGCAGCAGCGAATCGCTTGGCTGCCAGTTCGCCTGCACCTTTAGCTGGTCGCGCCGTCGATCGGCCAGCGTCGGCGCGAAGATCGCGGTGCTCGCGAAGGTCGACGGGTCGGTGACCTCGGTCACGCCGCCGCCGCTGGTCGGCCGCAGCCAGTTCGAACCGCTGCGGTCGCTGCTGGAGTAGCGGATCTCGCCGCTGAAGTTCTCGGTCATGCGCCGCTTCAGCTCGATGCGCCACGTCGTCTCGTCGGTGTCCTGGCGCAGCGCGCTGACCCCGGCCACCGCGCTGGTCGGCGTGAAGGGCGCGCGCTCGATCGACTCGTAGTCGACCCCGGCGATGCCGACGTAGGCGCCGCTGAACTGGTAGCTGGCCTGCAGCTTGCCGCGGAGCCTTTCCAGCGAATAGTTGCGGTTGGTCCAGGTCGAGGAGCCTTCAGCGTTATAGGCGGCGATCGGCGTCTTGTCGTTGCGGTCCTCGTAACGGCCCTCGGCCTGCAGCGTCAGCCTGGCGATCGGCCGCGATATCAGTCCTACCTGCGCCAGCGTGGTGTTCACCTCGCCGTCGAGGCTCGAGACGCCGGCCGGCGCGGTTCCCGCCAGGCCGGTGCCGGCAAATCCCTGGTCTTGCTTCGCCTGCGAGTACGCCACCTTGAAGTTGGCCCGCGTCGACGGCGTGAAGGTGTAGTTGCCGGCCAGGTCGAGCGTCTGCGACTGGTTGTCCGGCGGCAGCGCCACCGGGTTGCCGAGAATGCCCTGCAGCCCGCTGGACAGGGGGAGCAGCGTGCCGAGCTGGTTGTTCAGGCTGCCGGGGATGCCCGCCGCCATCGTGGCGTTCGCGTTGTTGTAGAAGGAACCGTAGTAGCCGCCCGTCAGGCGCAGCCGTTCGCCGGCATAGTTCAGCCGCAACTCGGCCTGGGTGTGGTTCGAGTCGATCGGCTCGGGCAGCAGCAAGATGGCCGAGCCGGTCTGCGTGAGCGTGGTCGCGCCGCAGCTGAACGCCACCGTCGACGGACAGTTCATGCCGATGCCGAAGATCCGCGAGCCGTCCTTGTTCTCGCTCTTCAGGCTGGCCACCATCTCGACCGCCGGGCCGAACCACTTGGAGAAGCCCAGCCCCAGGCCCTTGCGCTTGGTGGACGGATCGTATTGCGCGCCGCTGCCCGGCCCGTTGCCCAGGTGCACCACCTGCGGCGTCTGCGAGCCGGCGCCGACCAGCCCCGTGTTCACCGTGTACGGGTCGCGGCGCAGCAGTTCGCCGTAGTCGGCGGTGAACTTCCAGTCGCCCTGCTTCTGCCAATAGAAGAGCAGCTCGCGCGTCTGCAGCCCGAGGTTGGTGCCGACCAGGCCGGTCGACGTGCCGTCGGCGGAGTCGCTGCGGCGATAGTCGAAGTCGAGCAGGCCGTAGACGCTTTGATCGCGCATGCCGTTGTACTGGCCGAAGAAGGCGCGATCGGCGGCATCGCCGCTGGCCCAGGCGCCGCCCACCGTCACGGAGGCCTGCGCTGACTTGGTCGTCGCCTCGGCGGGTGCCGCTTCGGCAGGCTTCGCCTCGGCCGGCTTGGCTTCAGGGGTCTGCGCATGCACCGGGCCGAAGGCGGCCAGCAGGGTGATGGCGATGACGGTCGGCCGCAGGCAGCGGTTGCGGACAGGGGTTCTCATCGTTGCGCTCCCATCCCTCTAGCGGAACATGTACTGCGGCGTCGGGTTGCCGAGCAACGCGCCGGACGCGGGATTGTTCGATCCGTGCACCTGCGTGTGGCAGTTCATGCAGCTGCGTCCCTGCCACATGTTGACCACGTTCTTGCCGCCGGAGGTCGCCGTCACCTCCGACTGGGCCTGTCCGGGCACCGCCGGCGGGAACACGCCGGGCTGGCCGCCGAGCGCGCCGACGCCGCCCGCGACATGCGGCGTGTGGCACTGCTGGCAGAGGATCGGTGCGCGCGCCTTCAGCATGCCGGCGATCGAACTGCCGTGCGGGTTGTGGCAGGAGGCGCAGTCCTCGGTCACCGGCTGGTGCTGGTGCACGAACGGCCCGCGTTTCTCCGCGTGGCAGGTGTAGCAGGTGTCGTTGACGCTGTCCTTCTTTGCCAGTTTCGGCCCGGCCGAGCCGTGCACCGCGTGGCAGTCGGCGCAGGTCATCTTGCCTTCGGCGATCGGGTGACGCGAGGCGAGGTTGACCTGCGTGCGCGGCCCCTGGTGGCAGGTGTAGCAGACGGCGGGCTGGCTCGACTTGGCGAGCACCTTGTCCTGGTTGACGTGCGACTTGTGGCAGGAACCGCAGGCCACGTCGGCCGACGGGTGCGCGCTGGTCGCCCACAAGGTGCGCTTGGCGTCCTTCTCGTGGCAGGCGAGGCACACCGCGCTGGCATCGTTGCCGCGCAGCGCGTCCTTGCCCTTGAAGCGCTTGTCCGGCTTGGCCTCGGAGGGGTCGCCGGCGTGCTTCTCGCTGGCACCATGACAGCTGACGCAGGTCGGCGTGCGCGGATCGGCAGAAACGGAGTGCTTGTGCCCGGCCATCTGCTGCTGGTGCTCCTCGTGGCAGGCCTGGCAGACCGACGACGCCTCGGCATCCTTGGCGGCATGGGCCGTTCCGAGCAGCGCGGACATGCAAAGGCCGGCCACCGCCAGCAAGGTCCTGAATCGCATTCGAATCCCCCTACTGTTCAACGACGCGAAGTCGCCCTGCCCGGAAACCGCCAGTCAGGCAAGGCAATCGCATGAGTGAGGCGCCGGCGTATCGGCACGTCGACGGCTACTTCAGGCCGTGGACGAAATCGACCGCCTGGAAGCCGCCCGCCGCGTGGCAGTCGGCGCAGACCTCCTTCACCAGCCGGTCCTGCCCCAGCGTCCGCGTGCCGAATGCCGAGTTGCCGGCCTGCGTCACGTGCTGGATCGCCCGCGGCGAGTCGTGACAACTGGTGCAGGTGGCGGCCATCGGCGAGATCACGCTGTAGGCGAGCGGATCGGCGCCGGCCACACGCGGCGACACCGCCGCACCGACCCCACCCGGGTCGCTCATGTACGACCGGTTCACGTGGCAGTTGTCGCAGTTCAGGCCGAGGTCCGGATAGGCCACCTCGGCGGCGTAGTTCAGCACGTCGGCGGCAAGGGTCAGGTTCGGGTCGCACAGCGGCGCGACGCTGGCCGGATTGCGCGGGTTGCAGAACGCACCGACCGCCGCATTGCCGTACGTGAACGGGTGGATCCGCTTCGAGCTGCCGTGGATGCCGTGGATCATCCGCTTGAACTGATACGACTCCTGCAGGTTCTGCCCGTTGGTCATCACCGTCGACGACGAGCGCAACGCGTCGTGGCACAGCGCGCAGGACTCGACCGTGTTGCGCGCGCCGCCGTGAAATGCGTTGGCGACCGTGTTCGAGCCCGAGGTGGTGCCGAGCGCGCCGTGGCAGACGTTGCACTTCTCGTTGGAAACCACCTGCCGGCGCGGATTCAGCGTGCCGCTGATGACGACGTCCTTGAACGTGTGCTGCACGACGACGTTCACGTTTGACGGCGGCGAGACCACCGGCCGCGGGTCGGTCGCCCACCTCGTCTCCTGCTCGAGTTCCTTGACCTGGCCGATGCCGATCACGCGCGCCGTGCCGGCGGCCACCGCGCTGGCGGTGTCGGCCGGCAGCGTGATGTCGATCGTGTACTTGTTGGAACCGTCGTTGGCGCCGCGGTACATGTAGGCATTGGCCGCGGATCCGCCGTTGTTGTAGGCGGTGAACTCGGTGACCAGCGGCGACTGACCGGCCAGGTTCTGGTAGGCGATGTAGAAGCGGAGATTGCCGAACTGCGTCTTGTAAGAACTTCTCGGGTCGCTCGGATCTTCCGGGACCGCGCAGATGTTCGGCGCCGGCGCTGTGCAGTCGGGCGTTACCAGGTTGTACGCCGCGTTGTTGTTGGTCGGGTCGGACAGGAAGTACTTGATCGTCACCTTGCGCGTCGCCGGGTCGTATGTCGCGCTGTCGATGTTCATCCTGTACCTGGCGGCATTTGCCTCGCTCTGCACCCAGTGCACCCGGTCCGGTCCCAGGTTGCTGCCGGTCCGGTGGCACTCGGCGCACTGCGAGTTGGTCATGTCCTTGGCCGCGGCGCCCGGTCCGACCAGCGTCTGTGCGTACACCACGTGGGTCGAGTCCCAGCCGGAGCCCGCCTTGTTCGCGTGGCAGGTCAGGCAGGCCTCCTTGCTGATGTTGGTCTTCCAGTTGTCGCCCTGCGGCGTCGCCGGGTTGGAGCCGCTGTGGCAGACGCTGCAGTTGCGCAGGTCCTGCGGGAAACCGACCTCCGAATAGTCGTGCTTGCTGTTCTGGTAGCCCCAGATCACGTACTGCTCGCCGCCCGCATCGATTTGGCTGTAGAGCAGCCGACCGGCGTGGATCTTGTGCGTCATCGTCGGCATCGCCAGCACGTTGCCGCTGTTGGCATCGGTGGTGGCGGTGTTGTGGCACAGCACGCAGTACTGCACGTCGACACGGCCGCCGCCGTGCAGCGCCAGCTTTTCGTGGCAGCCGTTGCACGAACTGACATCGGCCATCACGCGCGTCTTGTTCGGATCGGTGACCTGCACCGAGCGGCCGGCGGCGTCGAAGGTGATGTCGAAGTACGGATTGGCCCGGATCGTCTCGCCGGCCTTGTTCTTGTAGGAGAGCTGGATCGCAATGCGATGCGTGCTGTTCGGCTCGAACACCACGCCGTTGGTCTGCTTCGGGTCGGTGATGTTGGTGCTGAACGTGTACGTGTAGTAGCCGTCGGCGTTGTAGACGAGCTGGCCGGCCTGGCCGGCCGGCTTCGGATCGGTGGTCGCCTGCACGGCGCTGGCCAGCACCGGCTTGCCGTTCGGGCCTACGTTCGGTGGCGGCACTTCGGTCCGGTAGGTGTAGCTCGCCCACTGCTGGATGCCGTTACCGGTCGCCGGCACAAGCTTGGCGATGATGAAGCTCATGTCGGTGAGGGTCAGGCCGGTCTTCACCGCGCCGTCGGAGAACACGGTGAAGTTGACTTTCGGCGCGCTGGCGACCACGACCGCCGGCACGCCCGCATCCTGCAGCACCTTGAAGGCCGACGACGAATTGGTCGACGTGTCGTTCGCCGGCACTGCGGCGGCAGCGGCGATCTTCTCGGCCACGTTGCCGCTAGGCGGTGGCGTGGTCGACGAGCCGCTGTCGTCGCTGCCGCAGCCGGCCAGGGTTGCGAGCACCAGGGCGGTCGCCGCCCACCCACGCATCGAGAACTTCATTCGCTGCTCCTGCGGTTACTTCTTGGTCGCCGGCTTGTTGCTCGGCTGCTTGGCGATGATCTGCTTCTTCAGCGACACGTAGACGCCTTCCGGCATCACGTTCTTGGTGACAAGTTCCGCCTTGCTGAGGTAGGGGCGCCCCTTGATGATCCTGTCGGCCTCGGCGTCGCCGATGCCGGGCAGCGTCTTCAGTTCCGCGCGGCTGGCGCTGTTGATGTCGACCAGCTTGGCCGGCTTTTCGGCGGGCGCCTTCTGCGGAGCCGTCGCAGGCTTGCCCATCGGAGGGTGGTCCGGCGGCATCTGTGCGATCGGCCCGATTTCCGCAGCGCCCAATGGCCCCGTGAACGCAAGCGCGAACGCAAACAGCACTGCCCCAATCACACGGCGCTGCGCGAGCGCCGATTCTTGCTTCTTCGTCTCGAACACTTTGCTGCCACCCGCAAAAAATGTGCGTCGATCGCCGTCGCGGCGACCGCCGCACTCTCCAACAAAGGCCACAAAAAATCAACCCGGCAGCTCGCGCTGCCGGGTTGTCTGTTGCGGCCACCGAGCACGCGAAGTGCTCAAGTGGCCGGTCGTTGACGCCGGTCAACCCGGCGCATGTTGCTACCTCGCGTGCACCTGCTTGACGTCCGCGAGCTTGCCACTGCCGTGGCAGACCAGGCAGGTCTCGCGCGTGTTCAGCGCGGCACTGCGCGGCTCGTTGACCGACCCGCCGTTGATCTCCATGTGCGCCTCGGCGTCCTTCGAGTCGTGGCAGGCGAAGCAGACTGCCGCCGTCGGTGAGTGCACCAGGTTGGTGCCCGCGCCGTTGGTCAGCACCCCGGTGGCGCCGCTGAAGCTCGGCGCCGCGCCGTAGTCGAAGTCCTTGGTGATGTACGGCGAATAGCGGAAGGCCGTGCTGCTGTTGCTCGCGTAAATGCCATTCGCCGTCGTCCTGTATAGGCGGCTGCTGGCGTCGCTGTCCGACACGGTCGAGTAGTTGTACGTGTTCGGCAGGTGGCACTGCTCGCAGCGGGCCAGGACGCCCGGATAGACGATCTGCCAGAACCCCTCGGTCGCGCTGACCGCGTAGTAGTTGTAGTCGACCGTCCGCTTGGCGCCGGCGTGGATCGCGTGCACGAAGTTCGTCGAATCGACCGTCCAGCCGCCGTTGGCGCGGTTGGAGGTGTGGCACCACGAGCAGGTCGTGCCGTCGTTGCGCTGGCCGCCGTGGAACGCGTCCTCGGTGAATGTGCCGAGTTCCTGGTGGCAGGCATTGCAGCGCGCGTCCTCGACGATCGCGCGGCGCCCGGTGAAGCCGCCGGCGACCTTCTGCGCGTTCGGCGCGATGACGATCAGGCCGCCCGTCTTGTTGGTCGCGCTCGGATTCACCAGCCCCGAGCCATCCGGCACCGGGTAGCCGGCGACGTTGGTCTGCGTCAGCGGCAGCGTGCTGCTCACGTTGTAGGTGTAACCAATACCGCCAGTCGCCATCTTCGCTTCGGCGGCGACTTTCACCCCAGTCAACGTGACGGTGTAGTAGCCGTCGGCGTCCGGCCCGGCCAGCGTGCCGGCGCCCGTGCCGGTGGCCGTGCCATTCCACAGGTTGCGCAGGTAGCCCGAGGCGGAGGCGTTGAAGTCCGACGGGGCGGCATTGCCGTCCTGCGGCACTGACCACACGAAGTACGCGCTCGGCGAGCCCATGAAGTTGTCCCAGATCTCCTTCTGCCCGCTGGCCGGGTTGACCGCCGCGCTGGCGAAGGTGTTCAGGTCCTTGCGGGCGCCGTTCTGCAGGATGCGGAAGACGATCACCGGCTGCCTGCTGGCGTTGACCGAAACGCTCTTGACGTCGTAGCTCACCTTGATCGCACCCGCCGGCAGGCGGGACGAGTTGGATGCGATCCACGCCGAGTTGGTGTTGTTGTTGCCGCCCGCGACGTGCAGCGAGCTGCCCTTGTTGGGCGGCGTGACCGGCAGGTGGTTCGTGTCGTTGCTGTCGGCCTTGTGGCAGATGAGGCAGGCTGTGTCGTCCGGCTGGGCGCCGCCGACGTGGCCGAATTCGCTGGTGGTCTTGCCGTCGGCAGCGTCGGCGAGCGTCACGCCTTTGCCGGTCTTGAAGTTGATGCCGTCGTGGCAGGCGCCGCAGCCCAGCGCGGTGGGCACCGCCTTCCAGTTGTCGCCCTGAGCGGTCGGGGTCGACCCTGAAGCGCTGTGGCACTTCTGGCAGTTGCGGATGTCCTGCGAGTAGCCGCCCTTGTCGAACAGCACGCCCGCGTAGTCGTAGCCGTTCTTGGCCAGGATGCCGCCGAGGTGGATCTTGTGCACCATGTTGGGCAGATCGCCGATGGCGCGGCCGTCTACGACGTAGGTGCTGCCGCTGAAGGTCAGCGTCGACGCGTTGAAGGTGGCTTCCGTGCGGCCATACTTGCGCTGGTCGGTGTGGCAGACCGCGCAGTACTGGACGTTATTGCGGGCACCGCCGTGGAACAGCAGGTCGGAGCTTTCCGGGCTGTCGCCGGGGATGCCGCCGAGCGTGCTGTGGCAGGAGTTGCAGGCCGCATTGGCGGCGATGTCGCGCTGAGCATCCGTCGATGTCACCGGTTTGCCGGTGGCGGGGATGAAGTCGTAGATCACGTCGACCGCGCCCCGGAGCGGCACGCCCGTCGTCGTCTGCACCCCGTTCGGCGTGTTGGTCCCGGTTCCCGGCGCGTTGCCTGAGATCTGGATCGTCAGCCGGTGCGTCAGGTTGGCGTCGTAGGTCAGGTCGCCCAGGTCGGCCTTGTTGTTGGGCGCGGTGACCGTCATCGCGTCGACGTCAGCCTTGATCTTGGTGACGTCGCGATAGAACGTGTACTTGTAGGTGCCGTCCTTGTTGTCGACCAGCGTGCCGGTGTTGTCGGTGCTCGGCCGGGTCGGCGCGGCGGTCGGCGACGTGGTCGTCGGCACCGTGGTGACGATGTAGCTCACCCACTTGCTCGGGCTGCCGCTGGCGGCCGGCACCAGCTTTGCCAGCGCGAACGACAGGTTCGGATAGCTGGCAACGGTCGCCGTCGAGCTCTTCGACGACTGGCCGAAGCCGACGATCGGCTTGCCCTCGCTGTCGGCCAGCGTGAAATTCACCACCGGGGCGCCCGAAACCGACACCGACGTGACCTTGGCCGTGATCTTCAGGTTGGCGAAGGTCTGCGGATCGGTCGTCGGCGTCAGGATGACCGCATTCGGTCCAGGAGGACCGGCAGGACCCGCAGGACCCGCCGGGCCGGTCGCGCCGGCCGGGCCTTGCGCCCCGTCATCGCCGCTACAACCCGCCAAGCCGATCACCAGCATGGCGGCCAAGCCCAAACCTATCAACGGCCTTTTCATTCGTTCCTCCTCACTGACCGAATTGCCCCTGCCATCGAGGCGCCTGCTCCGCGCCCACGACAGCCTGCACCTCAAGAAAACTGACCCGGTACCGCACACCCTGGCGTTCGCATCCCGACGCAACGCCGCCAAGGCGGGCGCGCCGGCGCTCAGATCCACTTATGAATTGCGGGAGCGTGGGCCGAACCGAGTGCGCCAGTTTTGACAAAACGCAAACAGTCGGCAAGGGGTGCGCAAAAAAAAACAGGGCCCTGTACCTGTTGACGTTACATCGCGTCTGTGCGTCAAGCCGCCCTGCCTGCGGCGCAGCACGGCACCCGAAGCCGCCCTGCAGCGCCAGCGGAGCCGAACGTTGCCTCACCTCGCGCGCCGCGAAGTAAAGAAAAAGCCCGGAGGGATTGCCTCCGGGCTGTTGAAGGGGCGGGAGAAAGGAAACCGAAGCCTCTTTCTCCCGGCGCAACGGTCTACTTGTGGACCTGGGCTGCGTCGAAGTCCGAGCCCGCACCGTGGCAGATGGTGCACGACTCGGTCGTCGACAGCGCGTCCGCGCGGGTCGACGTCAGCCTGGCATGACCACCGTTCGACTGCATGTGCGACCGGGCTCTGCCACTGTCGTGGCAGCTCGAGCAGGCCGCCGCCCACGGGCTCCTCGCCACGTCGGTGCTGTTGGCCGTGTTCAGAGAGGTCTTGGCCAGCGCCGGCGTTGCCGTGCCGGCCGCAATGGCGGCGGCGTAGGCAGCGTCGATCGACTCGTACGTGGACACCAGGGTGGCGTTCGGGATGGTGTTGTAGTTCTGCGTCGCCGAATTAGCAGCCGTGATGTGGCACATGTTGCAGTTGCTCAGCGTGCCCGGGAAGTCCATGCGCCGGAAGTCGAGCAGCGTGATTGCCCGCGGCAGCGCGTTGCGTGCGTCCTGGAACGGCACGACGCGTTCGCGGCCGGCGTGGATCCCGTGGATCATGTCCTTCATGTTGTTGGACGTGACCGGCATCTTCAGCGCCGCGTTGGTCGCGTTGATGTCGACGCCCCATTCGGCGAGCTTCTGCTTGTCGGCCGTCGTCCACGCGTAGCTCTTCATCTCGCTGTCTGAGATGCCGCGGCCGCTGGTGGCCAGCGCCGGCACGTGGCAGGTCACGCAGACCTGGATCTCATACACGCGGTTGCCGCCGTGGCCTTCGAACCACTCGTGGCAGTTGGCGCACTTGGCGGAGTCGACCACCGTGCGGCGGGCCGCGTCACCGTCGACCGGCTTGATCACCGAGATGGCGTGGCGGGCTGCCGCCGGGGCGACCTGCGTGAAGTAGCCCTGCAGGGCGACCGCGCGCATTTTGGCGCCGACTGGGAACTTCCAGCTGCCGCTGCCCTTGAGGGTGGCGACGTAGTAGCCGGGCTTGGTCGTCGACGCGACCATCGAGCCGTTTGCCGCCTGGCCGGTGCTCAACAGGTTGGCGATCGACACCGTCTGCGGCTGGCCTTGGGTGCGGCCGAGGTTGTTGTAGTCCACCGGCGCGCTGATGCCGTCCTGCGGCTGCGCGTAGGCGAGCACGAAGCTCGGCCCGCCGGTGAAGCCGGCCAGCGGGTTGGTCACCGAGGCCGCCGGGTCGACGAGCTTGACGAAGCTCTTGGTCGTGCTCGGGGCGGTCTGCTGCTGGATGGCGAAGACGATCGTCATGTCGTTCGTCGCGCTGTCGACCTTGACCGAGTCGATCAGGTAAGTGAACGACACCAGCCCGTCCTCGATGACGGGGTTGTGCTTGGTGAGGTTCACCGTCTGGTGATAGATCTTGTTGACGTCGGCCTTGTGGCACAGCACGCAGGTCGAATCGTCCGTCTGCACGCCGGCGACGTGGTTCTGTCCGGTCTTGAAGTTGACGTTGTCGTGGCAGGCGCCGCAGGCTTCGCGGCTCGGCTGGCTGTAAGACAGGCCGGCGTCGGATGCAAGCGCCGTGTCGTGGCAGACCGTGCACATCCGCTGGCCGTTGTCCAGCATCGAGAAGTTCTTCAGGTTGAAGGCGACGTTGGCGTAGTTGTAGTTCTGCTTCGACAGCGTCCCGCCCTGGTGGATCTTGTGGATCATCGTCGTGAAGTGGCCCATCACCTCGCCGTCGCCGACGTAAACGTTCGGCGAATACGAGTAGCTGGTGATGCCGGTCACCGAATTGACCGTCTTCGTCTCGGTCAGCGTCGGGAACGCACCGTTGACCGACGCGACCTTCGCCTGGCCAAACCCGCGCTGCGAGGTGTGGCAAACCGTGCAGTAGTCGGTGTCGACCCGACCGCCGCCGCCGTGGAAGGCGAGCCTGTCGTGGCAGCCATTGCAGCTGTCGATGTTGACGACGTCCTTCTGCAGGTCGGCCTTGGCGATCGTCGCCCCGGTGGCGGGCACGAAGTTGTAGACGACGTTGACCGCGTTCTCCAGGTTCACCGCCGGCGCCACCGTCACGCCGTCGGCCGTGTTGCTGCCGGTGCCGCGTGCGGCGCCGCTGATCTGCATGCCCAGACGGTGCTGCAGCGTCGCGTCATAAGTCAGGTCGCCGAGATCGGCCTTGTCCGGCGTCGTGTAGTTGGACGGATTAGTCGCCGCCGCAACCGCTTCCTTGGTCTTGGTGACATCGCGGTAGAAGGTGTACTTGTAGGCGCCGTTGCCGAGCGCTTCGAGCTTGCCGGTGTTGTCGGTACCCGGCCGCGCCGTGCACACGGTGTCGTTCGGGCAGTTTATCGTGCCGGTCTGGTTGGCCAGAGGCACCGTGGTGACGATGTAGCTCACCCACTCGGCCGGGCTGCCGCTCTTGGCCGGCACCAGCTTGGACAGCGCGAAGCTCAGGTTCGGATAGCTGGCGACCGTCGCCGTGCTGCTCTTGGAAGTGCTGTTCTCGAGGCCGGTGATCGGATAGCCGTTGGCGTCGCTGAGCTTGAACTCGACCACCGGCGCGCTGGCGATCGTGACCTTGGTGACCTCCGCCTTGATGCTCAGGTTCGCCCATTGCTCGGGCGTCAGTGAACTGACGTTAACCGCCTTCGTGGCGTCCTGTCCCGGGGGACCGGCCGGACCCGCCGGGCCGGCCGGACCGGCCGGGCCTTGCGCCCCGTCATCGCCGCTGCAACCCACCAAGCCGAACACCAGCATGGCGGCCAAGCCCAAACCTATTAACGGCCTCTTCATGACTTCCTCCTCACTAACCGAATGGCCCCTGCCAACGAGCCGCCTGATGCGCGCCCGCGACAGCCTTTGCTACACAGAAAAACCGAGACTGCTCCTCATGCCTGCGGAATCGCGAATCGACGCATACCGATGCCCACGCGTGAATCCGCCTGGCCGCTCGAAAATTGTTTGGAAGAGCGTGCACCGAAGCCGGTGTGTCGTTTTGACGCAAGACAAAGACCCGGCGACGAATGCAGACGAGCAGGGAACCATCCAAGCGAACGGCGGCAGCTGCTGATGCCCAGGCGCCGGCTTTGTGACGGCACTAGTTACATCGATGTCGTGCGTTCGGCGTTGACGCCGCGGCGGCGATCGTCGAAGTCGCACGCCTCGCGATGGCGGTTGATCGCCGCGCGACGGCTGCAAATCGCACCGCTGCCGCCGCCCTTCGCTCGCCGCCCCGCCGGTTGACCGCGGTCAACCGCAGATATCCGTCAGGCGCGCAACATTTCCGTTGAAAAGACAAACGCTTGCCGCCTTGGCAGGTTCGGAGCCGCGCATGCCGGAAGGAGACGGCGGATCGCGCATCGATGCGGCGAGCGTCGACGCAGCGATCGCGCAGGTGTTGCAGGCCGAGCGGGATGCCCGCGAGGATGTGCAGCGCTGCGCGCTCGGAGCCGAGGCACTCGTCGAGCAGGCGCATGAGCGCGCCCGCCAGATCGCCCGCCGTGCCGCGCACCGAAGCGTGCGCGCGCAGCGCTGGTCGGCGGCCACGCTGCAGCGGCAACTCGACGAGCTTGCCGAGCAGCAGGCGCGGATCGAACAGTCGTCGGTGCGGATCAGCTCACCCAGCCAGCTGCAGTGCGCGGTCGAGGCACTGGCCGCGCAGCTGACCGGGGCCGGACGATGAGCGCCGACCCTTCACTCGAGTACGGCTACGCGCGCCTGTCGGCACGGCTCTCGGGCCGACCCGACGAGCGACTGTGGCGACAGCTGCGCTCCGCACGCAGCCTGCAGGCGGCGATCGATGCGGTGCGCGGCAGCGCCGCCGCGCCCTACGTCGCCGGCGTGGCCATGCGCGGGACGATCGACAGCGTCGAACTGGCCTTTCGCCAGCACCTGCGCGGGCGCATCCGCGAAGTGACGACGTGGGCGCCGCAGGCCTGGCGCGCCGCGCTGCGCTGGAGCGAGTTGCTGGTCGACCTGCCGGTGATCCAGCACCTGCTGGGCGACGCACGGCTACCGCACTGGCTGCACGACGATCCGCACCTGTCCGCCTACGCCATCCCGGACCGGATCACGCGGCGCGCGCGGCTGACGCAGGGCCTGCTGGCGCCGCTGGTGGCCGCACTGGCGCACCACGAGGCTCCACGACGCGCCGGCGCTTCCCGCCGCGGCGGCGGCGACCGGCTCCACCCGCTGCTGAACGCCTGGCAGGCGCAATGGCAGCAGCGCTGGCCGGGCTGCAGCGACGAGCAGCGCGCAGCGCTGCTGCTGCTCGCGCACACCGTGCACTCGCACCTCGCCACGTTCGCCACCCTGCCGGCCGAGGCCACCGCGGCCTCCCGCGAGCGCCTCGCCGAGCGCGTGCGCCGGCAGCTGCACGACGCTGCAGGTCAGCCGGCGGCGTTGTTTGCCTACCTGCTGCTGGTGGCGCTCGATCTCGAGCGGCTGCGTGGCGAATTCGTGCTGCGCGCCGCGGAGCGGGCGTTCGTCGATGCGGAGGCTCCCGCATGATCCGTCCGCAGCCCTGCCGCTGGTTCGAGGTCGTGGTCGCGCGCGACGACGCCTTCATCGCGCTGGAAGCGCTGGCCGGCGCCGGCACGGCCGAGATCGAATGGCACACGCGCGATTCGATCGTCGCGCAGACGGGCCGGCCCGACGAACTGCTCAAGCGCTACGCCGCGCTGGCGCAGCGCTACCGGCCGTACTGGCCGCCGCCTGCCACGCACCGCGAGGCGGAGAGCAAGGCGCCGGCCGATGCGCTGGCGGCCGCGGTCGACGGCCTTGCCAAGTGGGCGCAGGCGGCCGAGCCGCTGGTCGCCGCCGTCCAGGTCGCCGAGGCGCAGCAGGCCGAGCTCGGCCTGGCGGAAAGTGCACTGGCCGAACTGGCCGGCAGCAACATCGATTTCTCGCTGCTGGGCCAGGCGCGCAACGGCGTGTCGGCGGCACTGTTCGCGCTGACGCGCGGCCTCGACGTGCCGGTGCCCGAGGACCTGCTGGTGCGCACCGTCGACCTGGTCAATGAGCGCCTCCTGCTGGCGGTCGGGCCGGCCGAGTCGATCGAGACGATGGGCCGGGCGGTCACCGAAGCCAACGGCCGGCGCGCGCGCTTTCCGGACTGGCTGGCGCCGAGCGCCAAGGCCAACCTCGAACTGGTGGCCGAGCAGAAGCACAAGCTGCAGGCGGAACTGGCGGTGCAGCGGGCCAAGCTGCACCAGGTCATCGAGACCTATCGCGTCGATGCGCTGCTCGCCGACGTGGCGCGCGCCACCTGGTGCTTCGAACACGGTGGCGCGATCCACTTTGCGCAGGCCGAAGGTCAGTCGCCGGGCGACGTGTTCGCGCGCATCACCGGCTGGACCGCCGAGCCGCAGCGGCTCGTCGAGGCGGTCGAGGGCAGCGGCGCGCGGGCGCTGCTGCGGCTGCCGCCACCTACCGAATGGCCGAAGGGCGTGCGACCGCCGCTCGTGCTGCGCAACCCGTGGTGGGCGCGGCCGTTCGAACTGTTCCCGCGGCTGGTCGGCATGCCGGGAGCGGCCGGTGCCGACCCGAGCGTGCTGCTCGCCTTCGCGGTGCCGCTGATGTTCGGCTACATGTTCGGCGACGTCGGCCAGGGCCTGGTGCTGGCGGCTCTCGGCTGGGCCCTGCGCAACCGCGTGCCGACGCTGCGCCTGCTGGTGCCGGGCGGCATCGCCGCGAGCGGCTTCGGCTTCGTCTTCGGCAGCGTGTTCTGCCTGGAGACGGTGATCCATCCGCTATGGCTTTCGCCGTTGCAGGCGCCGCTGCCGGTGCTGGTGGTGCCACTCGTCGCCGGCGCGGTGCTGCTCATCATCGGCCTGCTGATCGAACTGCTTGAGGCATGGTGGCAGCAGCGCCTGGGGCACTGGGCGCGCGACGACGCGCCGGCGCTGCTGGTGTACCTCGGCGTTCTCGGTGCGCTGCTGCACCCGGCCGGCTGGCTGGCGGTCGTCCCCGGCGCGTTGTGGGCAATCGCCGGCGGCGCGGCGGGCGTGACGCGGCCGGGCACGGCGCTGGCCGCGCGGTTGCGCGCGGGGCTGGCCGGCCTCGGCGAACTGGTCGAGAAGACGCTGCAGGTGCTGATCAACACGCTGTCTTTCGCCCGTGTGGGCGCCTTCGCGCTGGCGCACTCGGGGCTGGCCTCGGCGGTGGTGGCATTGGCCGAGGCCGCCGGCCACGGCATCGGCTTCTGGCTGATCCTGGTGCTCGGCAACCTGCTGATCCTCGCCATCGAGGGCCTGATCGTGTCGATCCAGACCACGCGCCTGGTGCTGTTCGAGTTCTTCACCCGCTTCTTCAAACCGGAAGGACGGGCGTTCCGACCGCTCGCTCCGCCCCCGGTCACCATCAAGGAGATCTGAAGCCATGTCCGAAACGAACCGCAAGTCGCCGCTGGCGTTGCCGCTGGCCCTGACCGTGCTGGCGCTAGTCGCGGCCGGTGGCGCAACGGCGCTCGCGCTGCTGGCCCCGCCCGCGCTCGCGCAAGGCGCCGCCGCCAGCCGCCTGCCGCCGGAGGTCTGGACCTGGGGACTGCTGTCGGCAGCGCTGGCCACCGGCCTGTCGTCACTGGCCGCCGGGTATGCGGTAGCCAAGCTCGGCACCGCCGCGGTCGGTGCGCTGGCGGAGAAACCGGATCTCTTCGGCCGCCTGCTGATCTTCGTCGGCCTTGCCGAGGGGATCGCGATCTACGGCGTGATCATCTCGATCCTGATCCTCAACCGGCTCGCCTGAACGCCACTGACATGACGGCCCGCATTGCGCTTGCCTACGTCGGCGACGCCGTCGACGCGGCGGGCTTTCGCCTGGCCGGCGCACGCGTGTTCTCGCCGGCAGCAGGCGAGGAGGCTGCCGCGCTGGGGCATGCACGCAGCGCCGCACAGGTGGTGCTGCTGTCGCGCGAGGTCGCTGCGGCACTGCCGCGCAGCGCGCTGGAGGTGGCGCTGGCGGCCCTGCAACCGCTGGTGGCAATCGTGCCGGGAGGCGGCGAGATCTCGCCGCTCGATCCGGCCGAGCGCGTGCGCGCACAGCTGGGCCTCGAGCGATGAGAAGCGGCTGAGGCAGCGATGCGCCTGACGCTCGAACAGCGCACCACGGCACTGCTCGAACTGGTCGAGGAGTATCGCGCGCGACGGTGCGCCGAATTGCTCGAGCCGGCGCAGGAGCAGGCGCGCACCCTGCTGCGCAACGCCCGCGCCGAGGGGCGGCAGCGCGTGCACACAACGATCGGCGAAGCGCGGCAGCGGCTGGCCAACGAGGTGGGCGCCGCGCAGGCGCGGCTGGCCACCGAGCGGCGGCTGGCGGAGCAGCGCCATGCGGTGCTGGTGCTGCAGGAAGCGTGGTCGGCGCTGCGCGAGGCATTGCGCGCGCGCTGGCGCGATGCGGACGCGCGCAGCCGATGGCTCGACGCGCACCTGGCGCGCGCGCTCGTGGCACTGCCGCGCGAGCAGTGGCAGGTGGAGTTCGGCTCCGGCTGGCCGGAAGCAGAGCGCGAGGCGCTCGCCGCGCGCATGGCCGCCGACGGCGTGGCCGGCGCATCGTGGCGCTCGTGCGAGGACATCGACGGCGGCTTGCGCATCCGCGCCGGCAGCAACGTCGTCGACGCGACGATCGACGGCCTGCTGGCCGATCGCGCGGCACTCGAGGGCCGCCTGCTCGACCTGCTGCAGGAGGGAGCTCCGATGAGTCCGCCGCGCCGCTCCATCGGCGAATTGCCGGCGCATGGCGGGAAGGGGGCCGGATGAGCCGAGGCCGTATCACCTGGATCAGCGGCCCGGTGCTGCGTGCTGCCACCGAGGGACCGTTCCGGCTGCGCGAGTCGATCCGCGTCGGCGAGGCCGGTCTTCTCGGCGAGGTGATCCGCGTGCAGGAAGGCGAGATCGTTGCCCAGGTCTACGAGGACACGACCGGCCTGCGTCCGGGCGTGGTGGTGGAAGGCACCGGCTCGCTGCTCAGCAT